>Ga0210406_10001169_pt1 | contig 33193 bp, 31 predicted proteins | sample IncBWC30MmetaG_FD_155454 | JGI IMG/M metagenome (GOLD analysis project Ga0210406, IMG submission 155454) | Forest soil microbial communities from Barre Woods Harvard Forest LTER site, Petersham, Massachusetts, United States - Inc-BW-C-30-M | ecosystem: Environmental > Terrestrial > Soil >... | reverse complement strand
ACATTGATACCTCCTGGCTGGCGGTTTTCTCTCGACAAATTCGGTAATCTGAAAATCACGTCATGATTCGAACCACTTTCCTCCTCGCTATCGCAACGGCGGCTGCTTCGCTCTTCGCGCAGGCTCCTCGATATCTCGGCATCGATACCCACATCGACACCGCCCAACGCGTATTGATCGGCCATGTGGATATCTCGCAGCGTCTGCCGGACGGCCAAGTGGATATTCCGCGCCTCAAAGAAGGCGGAATGCGCGCGCCATTCTTCGCGCTGTGGGTGCCGACTTATTACAAAGGGGCGGAGGCGGTGCGGCGCACGCTCGATCTGCGCGACGCGATGCAGGGCGTCTTCGACCGTTATCCCGACCAGATCGAGATGGCGACCACTGCGGGTGATCTCGAACGAATCGTGAAGTCTGGCAAGATCGCCGCGGTCCTGACGCTCGAGGGCGGCCATCAGATTGATGACGACCTGGGTGTTCTCCGCATGTACCAGCGCATGGGCATCCGCGCGATGACGCTCACTCATTTCCGTAACAACAACTGGGCGGACTCATCCACCGACAAGCCTGCCCACAACGGCCTTACCGATTTCGGGAAGCAGGTGGTGCGCGAAATGAATCGGATCGGAATGATCATGGACATTTCGCACGTTTCCGACAAGACTTTCTACGATGCGCTGGCGGTGACCACCAAGCCCGTAATCGCCTCGCATTCCTCCGTCCGGGCGATCGCGGAGAATCCGCGCAACATGACGGACGACATGCTGAAAGCTCTGGCGCGCAATGGCGGCGTGGTGGGCATCAACTTCGGCGCCGGCTTCGTTAATCCTAAGGACGCGCGCGCCACCATGGCAAACATAAACAGCATGGCCGCGCAGGAGCCCAGTCTGACCGGCAAGGCGCTGGATGATTTTGCGGCCAAGGAGTACGAGCGGGAGCAAGGCCCGCCGCCGCACCCATCTGCGGCGACTATCGATGACGTGGTTGCCAACATCGATCACGTCGCCAAGGTCGCGGGCATCGATCACGTCGGCATCGGAACGGATTTCGATGGAATAGGCAACGACGTTCCCAAAGGTTTGGAGGACGCCTCAAAGATGCCCGCGCTGGCCGCTGCGCTGCGCAAGAAGGGTTATAGCGAAGCAGACGTCGAAAAGGTGATGGGCGGAAATTTCCTGCGGGTCATGAAACAGGTGATCGGCAATTGACAAACGGCTAAGTGACCTCCGCCCGCGGCGGCCGGATCGTATAATGAGGGCACGTAGCGGGCCCTTAGCTCAGCGGTTAGAGCTGCGGACTCATAATCACTCTTGGGTCTTGTCACCGAGCGAAACTGACTGGAATCTCTGCGAGTTACGGCGCCTGCCGTGTGTGCACCGGACGAAACGGAGGTCACCGAAGGCGCACACAGAAGGCACACGATTCCAAGTGCTCACTCGGTGGAATCCGCTGGCCCACCATCGTCCACGACTGGCAGCTTCGCCTTCTCCTCTTCGGGCATTACCAAATACTCCTGGATCTCCTTCAAGATTTGTTCTGCCGTCTTCGGATTGGGCGGGAGGCTTAGCGTACCCACATAATGTCGGCCGGGATGGACGGTGTCCCATAGCGACGTGAACTGAGTTTTCCTGCGCTCTCCGGGAGTCTTGTTTCCGAAGCCATCGATCTTCTTGTTCCAAACGGGTTGGAACTTCTCGATCATATAGGTCTCGCCGAGCGGTATCCATATGTCGTCCACAACCAAATAACGAAAGTGAAAATCCTTGAGCTCGATATTTGAGACCTCGTCGATACTCTGCGCATGAATCTTTAGGCGATCGAACAGAGCATCCGTCCCCTTCGCGGGGTCGAGCAAGCCACCCTTGCGCGCGCCCTCGGGAACCGCCTTACCGACATAGATCGGCGCCGCGAACTTGTTCTCTCGGTTCTGATCGGCGACTGACTTGTAAGTAGGGAAATCGCCAGTGTAGTAGATAGCATAGATGCCCGCACCGAGGAACTTATTCGCATACCGGTTCTTGCTCTTGACGAGTAGGTCAAGTAGCGGCAGCACAGGCCGTTTCAACAGTGCCTCGCGCACACTGACACCGAGGTTACCCTTATCGAGCGGGTTGTAGGGTGTTGCCAACCCGCGATTATCGCATCGCGCTTAACCGCTGTCTAATCCCGTTCGCCACGGTTTCGGCGAGCACCACTGGAACTGCATTGCCTAACTGGCGCATGGCCTCGGTCCAGGCGCCGTGCAGTATAAAGTCGTCGGGGAAAGTCTGGAGGCGAGCCGACTCACGAACGGTGAAATACCGGAGCGAGCCGTCGGGCTTCAGAAGCGTGTTTTCTCCTCCAGGCACCCCGTGGTCGCCTGCCTTAAGGGTCTTGGCTGGTTCGTCGAGCGGACTCCCGGTGTGGCCGACGTAGCTTCGGGCACCTGGGTTGTGCTCGTGGTTGTGCCAACCGGCACAGTCGCCAGATTCGGGATCGGGCACACCCTCAAGAGCATCGCGCACGGTACGCCAGGGCTTCTGTGGATCGAACAACGACAAGGGACTTTCTGACTTTAACCGCTCGATTCTGGTCTTCAAGTGTGGCGGAGTGGCGGGCCTGTTCTTCTTCGCGACGTTGTGCCGCTCCCAGTAGTCACCCGTCACCCACTGATCGACCAGCAACGCATCCAGAGAGTGAGTGGCATCAGGGAAAGACCACTCGACGTCAAGGTCGGCGCGAAATCCCACGATGATGACTCGAGCCCGCTTCTGCGGCACCCCATAGTTGGCTGCGTTCAGCGGACGGAAGACCAAGTTGTAGTGGAGACCCCTGTCGTGGCCCTTCGTCTCGTGCCGCTCCAGACGTGACAAGTGATCTGTCCAGGCCTCATCCGGTTTGGAAACGAACTCGGGATATTTCAACTGAAGCGTGACATATTCGAAGTACTTGGCGAAGGATTCCCGCAGCAAGCCCCTAACGTTTTCGACCATGAAGGCTCTCGGTTTCAGTTCACGCACTGCCCGCGCCATTTGCGGGAACATGTCGCGCTTGTCGAGACGTCCCTTATGCTTGCCACCGATTGAGAACGGCTGGCAGGGCGGCCCGCCCGCGAGCAGATCGACCTCGCCCTTGATCTGGGAGTAGTCGAATTTGCGAACGTCGCCGGGGTAAAGACGCCAACCCTCGAGGAGCGGGTATCCGTTGCGCTGATTCTCACGGATGGTCTGGCAGCAGTCCTTGTCCCGCTCGACCACGGTGTGATGGCGGAAACCCGCCTTTTCGATCCCGAGCGCGAGACCGCCCGCGCCAGTGAACAGTTCGACGGACTTCAAGCGTCCTCCAGAAACGCGCTTATACGTATGGCCAGCTTCGCGCGGTTCTTCAACTCGCACTCCCATATGACCAGAACACTCCATCCCTGCCTCCGCAGTTCTCTTCCAACCACTTTGTCCCGCTGGTGGTTCTGATCTAGCTTCGGTCTCCAGAAATCCAGCCTCGACTTCGGCCACCTCGTGAACTCGCATCGTTTACCGTGACGATGCCAAAAACATCCATGTACGAAAATGATTTTACCTCGACTCGGGAATACCAAGTCGGGATTACCCGGCAGGCTCCGGTCATGGAGCCGATAGCGATAGCCCATTCGGTGCACAAGGCTCCTGACTATCATCTCGGGCTTCGTATCCTTCGACCGAACCCGGCTCATCCGCTCGCTTCGCCCGGCGGGGGTCAGGGTGTCCATCTGGCTCTTTCCTGACCACTGTACTACGTATCGGCAGAACCGGCAGGACTTTAGCGAACACAGGTCCTCAGCTCGCCACCAATGCGTGGAGCTCTTACAACCGGGAGCAAGGCCCGCCGCCGCATCCCTCCGCTGCAACCATTGACGACGTGGTTGCCAACATCGATCACGTCGCCAAGGTCGCGGGTATCGATCACGTCGGCATCGGAACGGATTTCGATGGAATAGGTAACGATGTTCCCAAAGGTTTGGAGGACGCTTCAAAGATGCCCGCGCTGGCCGCTGCGCTGCGCAAGAAGGGTTATAGCGAAGCAGACGTCGAAAAAGTGATGGGCGGAAATTTCCTGCGCGTCATGAAACAGGTGATCGGCAAGTAATAAATGGCTAAGTACGTTCAGTAACGCGCTACATCTGCCTCGCTGCGTCTAGCGCTACTTGTTATGGCGCTTCAAGGGCCGGGGAAACATCGCTTCGATCGTTCGCATCAACATAAAGAGCTTATCCGTATGATCCGGAAATTGAATAAATCCGAACTCCAGATAGAAGTTTAGAGCTTTCTGATTCTCTGCCTCAACGACTACGGCAATCGCTCCGGATGTCGAAGTACTTCCTAGACAACGCTGCAAAGCATCGACCAATAGCTTTTCACCAATGCCATGACCTCGGTAGTTTTGATCGCGAGCTAGACGACCGATTAGAGTTGCGGGCAGTTTCGGGTAGCTCGGAAATTGGCGCACAATCTCGGGAGGCAGTTCGTCAGGCTCAATGGCGTAGTTCGAAAGAGTGTAATACCCAAATACTGTGTGACCTGCGGCCAAAACGAACACGGCCGCCGCCTTCTTTTTGAGATCTTGAGTCGCCTGTGTTCTGAAGTATTGTTGAAGCGAGTCCACTTCACAGGAAAAATGCTCTCGGGAGTGCCGTTTCTTATCGAGTGGCTCGAATGCGCGTTGAGCCGGTTCTTGTTCCACAATTCGTCTTAGAGGAATTCTTCTTTATAGCGGCGGACAGCTTGACGGAGTTTGGAAGCAGGCTTGGGTGGATTCAGTAATGCTTGAACAAATACCTCGCGGTCTCTAGCCGTAAGTTTCAAGATTTCGTTGTCCCGAATTACTTGCCTCGCAGCCGACTGTGCTGAAGCCACTATAAAGTCGGTGATGCTGCGACCCTCAAGTTCAGCGGCACGTTCGATGAGCTGCTTCTGCTCACGAGTGACACGCGCCTCCAGTCGCTCGTGTTTTGGCATTGCTGAGGTGCTCATTGGGCTCTCTAAACACATTGTACGGCAAAATGCCGCACAAAGCAAAGTTTGATAGGACGAGAAGAAAGGTTGACTCATCGGCTGATTTCACAATGGCCGTGACGGATGTCCGCACCGGCTCGAAGCTCCCGGAAGACTTACCTGATTCCTCGTGATACATTCGTTAAGGCATATGATGTTTGACCCGCATTGGAGAAACCCGCGACGTAGACCTTGAAATAATAGAATTTGGGCCCTTAGCTCAGCGGTTAGAGCAGCGGACTCATAATCCGTTGGTCGAAGGTTCAAATCCTTCAGGGCCCACCATTTTTTCAAAAACAACTTCACGCCCAAATCGCGATCGGTTTATTCTTGCGGTAAGTCAAAAACGCCTGCATTGAAATACGCGGGCCACCGGAGAAAGGCGCTATTGCATGAGGTCTGCCCGTATTAAGGATCACCAGATCGCCCTGACGAACCTTCAAACGGACCGGCGGAGGCAAACACCGCTGAAACTGCCGCTGCAGATCCTCGTTGGCATAGCTGGAGCTTAAGAAGAAATTCTTATTCAAGTACCAATATTTGAAGACACTCCCCAGGCCTTCCATACGCGTATTCCAGAGATACAATTCCCCGCCTTCTGTTGGGGGCTTTAAATACACATTGACCGAATAACGTCCGTGCCGCGCTGACAGGAGCGGGGAATCATCTACATGGCAGTTCACAGGTATGTCGGTGCGCGGGCCGGCATCGTCCCGCATCACGCGGATTAGGCCCGGGATCATTTTCGCGCCCCGAAATGTCCGGATCGCAAGCCCCGCAGGCCATATTTCATCCATTTCTAGACGGAAGCGGTCCAGAGGCCCGCTGGCTTCACCTGAAACGCTGCGGATCCGGAGTGTCGTTTCGCGCATCCCGCTAAAATAGGCGTTCCAGCGTTCGTCGTTTAGAACGGCCATGTTGAACGGATGCCCCACCACATCGACATCGCTCTTTTTGTAGCCCTCTTTCACGTCATAGACATTCCAATTCTGCGTGGTTAATTGCGAGACGTTCCGTGCCACCCGTTCGCATAATGCCGAATCGTACCAGCCCGGAATGTGAATGCCGAGAATCTCGTTGCTAAAGAGAGCGTCCAATAGAGGCTGAGTAAGCGACCGTGCCACGGCCACTTTTGTGCCGTCGGCGAGAAACGGCGTGTCCCGCGTGGTTTTTTCGAGAGGATATAGGAGTTTCTGAACGAAGCCACTCCGCAATACGCGTGCTATCACGGGCAGCCCCGAGTCGGGTTTCTTGGGTACTTTGTTGAATACCGGCTGCAACGACTCCGATGTTGTAGACCGAGCCAAACCTGCGCTCAGGTTGTTTAACATTTCCCAATCGGCTTTCTCTGGGCCGACGATTTCGGGGAGGCGTACCTCCTCTCGCTGTGGTTGAGTTGAGGCCATGCCATATTTTCGACGGGAAGACGACTGACCTTTAGTTGGGCGTGTACCTTCGGACCGTCTTTTGTAAGCCCGCCAACGCTGTTGGCCGGAAGTTCAAGCAATTATCAGACGTCCAGTTCGATCGCGCAAACCGAACCTGGAGCGAAACGCCACTGTGGCGTGGGGCTCGATGGCAGTGCTGTTTCCATAGGTTTGAATACGTCCGGCTGATCCTGGTCGACGTAAGTACGCAGGTCCTCCGGCTCAATCGCGAAAACGCGGCCGGCGGTCACCTTCGCGCTCGCGACGGCGAATCCAGCGGTCACAGGTTTCTTGTACTCCAGGTTGGCGACATGCAGGAAGAACTTATTGCCTGTGCGGCTACACGCTATATCCAAACTCGACGGCGCCGATTTCACAGCCACGGCCTGCGTCCCGTTGTGTTTCTTGAAAAGCCGCGCTATGGATCCGACCGGCATCAGGTAACTTGCCCCACGAGGCGTTGGGAGCATCACAGCGGTATTGGTCCACCGATTACCCTGAAAGTCCGCGGCAGTCGCGATCTTCACACGCGCGCCGTGACGCTGGTAGATATTCAATGAACGGGCATGATAGGCCGCTGAAAGCCACTCGCGCAGAATCGGATTCGCGTTGGGTGGCGACAAGCTGAGGTGGCCTTCCGTGATGGCGATCCCGGCGCTTGAACCCGCCGCACCAATCGCTTCTTCCAATTCACTGATCCGTTTCTCAACGACGTTCGACAATTCCAGCAATTCGTCCCAAGCGCGCTCGGGTTCCTTCTCGTACCGCAAACCCTTGAGAACTGTGTCGGACCGTTTGGGACTCTGGCCCATCATGTGAATCGCGACCAGATCCAGATGCTCGCCCGCCTGCTTTAACAGATCGCCCGCCCACAACACCGATCCCGTTCCCCGGCTCCGGTCTCCCCAGCCGATCAATTGTATCGACCGGTCGCGCTCTTTCATCGCTTTCGCAAACTCAATCGTGTGCGCAATAGACTGATCTTTTGAAAATGTCGCGGTCCCATACGACGTCTCGTTGCCAATCTGCCAAAGCTTGATATTGAGCGGCTCGGCTGCGCCGTTGGCCCTGCGCTCACGATTGTCCGGGTCATTGGCGTAGGAAACCCAATCGGCCGCTTCACGCGCATCGCCGCTACGATCGCCTTCGGGCGTAGTGCGGTAACGTGCTTCCCCATCGCTGAGGAAATTGACACAATACAACGGCGCCGCTCCTACGCGCCGGCAAAAGTCGACGAACTCGTGAGTTCCGGCACGGTTGGTTTCCTTGCTTCCCCAAACATAGTTGCGCATTGAGGGACGTTTTGCGGCCGGGCCAACGCCTTCGCGCCAATGGTAGTAACGGCTGAAGAGCCCGCCGAATCTCACGACATCCGGTGCAAGGTCTCGAGCAACATCCACGAAATCTTTGCGCCAGTCATCCGCATCCCAGTCCCACGAAGCTTCCACCGAGCCGTCAGTCGAGCCGAGCGGTTCCATGAACTGCATATAGAGATGAGGCGAGATGTCGAACAGCGGCTGGGGATCCAGTACGATTGTGTTCGCATCAGCAGCGTGCAGCACAGACTGGGCCGCGGCGCCAATGGCAGCCTGCTTGAGAAAATCCCTGCGCGCAATCATCGCTTAAGAGACCGTCCGCTCAGTGGGTTTGCACTGCCTGTCATAGACCTTCGCGTCGATGCGAATGCCCAACCCGGGCTCGCTTGAAACCACCTGCATCCCTTTTCCTAAAGAATATCCGCTCGGGACAATAACATCGCATGTGGATCGATCATCCTCGGCCCACGGCACTCCCTTCAGCGCCTTCGCGAGCTGCAGTCCCATCAGATGCCCAATCTGCGAGGCCCAATTGTGGGGAATCGCCACCGCTCCCACGGTTTCGCCCATACGCGCCACTTCCCGATTCGCGATGAAGCCGCCGCTGCGCGTATCGAGCTGCAGGACGTCCATCAGCCGGCGCGGATGCAGATACGACTCGAACTCGTTCGAATGCCGGAAGTTTTCACCATCAGCGATCAGCGTGTTCATTTTCGCTCCGGCGAGCTTGTCTTTGAGACGGCCATAACCTTCGACGCTCTCCGGAAAGGGCTCCTCGATCCAGTGCAGCTTATCGTCGCGCGTTTCGGCGAGCATCCGCCAGAGCCCATCGAATTGCCCCTGGTAGCCATTATTTGTATCGCCCATAACGATAATATCCGGGCCTACCGCTTTGCGAACCGCATGGATCACCGCGATGTCGCGGGCGTCTCCCGCCGCGCGGTCCATCCACTTCGAGCCGCGCCCCAACTTCAATTTCAAGGCTTTGAATCCGGATTGCACGGCTTCTTCCGCTTCCTCCACCACTGCCCCAGCGGCGCGGTCGGGCCGCATGACGTCGGCAAAATAGAGTGTGCCGTCATAGCACTGTACGCTGTCGCGCGCCGAATCACCGAGCAGCGCCCAGACAGGCTTGTTGCTCAGCTTGCCGATCAGATCAAGCAGCGGACCATCCAGATATTGCGCCTTCGCGTGCAATCCCGCGAACCATGGCGCCGGACGGACCACCTTGCCTCCGGCGATCTCATACAACTCCAGCGGGTTTTTTCCGATTAGCGGCTGAAGCTCCGCCACATAATCGTCTAGGTTCATCCGGTAAGTCCCGGCGCCAATACCTTCGACCCCTTGGTCGGTTTCGATACGAAGCAGCGGGTGCGTGTAAGTCCCGCCTTTAGGAGCGGTGTCATAGGCATTCATAGCCACCTGCTTGTGAAAGCGGCCCTCCAGAATGGAGACACGGATGCGCGTGATTCGCACAGGTGGGTGAGTGGCGCCCCGCACAGCGGAAGCCGAGGTAGCCAGCGCTGTTAAGAAACTCCGGCGATTTATGGATTGCATCCTAAGAAACCCGGTCAGGCCTGATCCTACTCTTCTCACTTGAGCAAGGTCAAGCCAGCCTTTATCCAGCCTTTATCCAGCCAGCCTTTATCCTAGTAGTGTGAAGTCCTTGCATCGCCTGGCGCCGATCGTTTGGGCGCTCTCTCTTGTCCACGCGGCCGGCCCAAGCCCGGAAACTTCCGCGGCCTTCGATCATTACGTGAAGTTGACTGAGCAGGAGATCGATAGGCGCACCGGCTCCGATTTTGTGTCGCTGGAGAAAAATCCTAAGCAAAAAACCCTGGTGTGGCTGGGTCAGACCGTAATCGAGCCCAAAAAAACGCTGGACGAGGGCCATGAGATCGATATCCCCGATGGACAGGTACAAGATTGGATAGGCGACATTTATATCGAGGGCGAGCCCATCGACCGCGTTCGGGACATGCTCCTCAACTTTGCGGATTACAAAAACTATTTCAAGCAGCAGATTATCGAGTCAAAGCTCGTAAAACGAGATGGAGATCACTTCGACGCCTTCCTGCGTTTAAACAAGCGGCAGGTTACGCCGATCGTCTTGAACACCCAACTGTCCGCTCTTTATACATTGGTCGATCCAACCCGTGCGTACATCGTTTACCGCTCTACACACCTGGCGGAAGTTGCGCATCCCAACAAGAAAAACACCTATGACCAGGAGCGGTCTGCGGAAGACGCGGCCGGTTATCTGTGGCGCCTGAATTTCTATTATCGACTTCATCAGACCGACGACGGCGTCTACGTCGAACTCGAATTGATCACTCTGTCGCGCCCTGGCGGGGGTCTGCATCCAGGCCGGTTCCTCAGCGGCTTCGAAGGTTTCCCACGAGAGCTGGTGGAGGCTTTCCTGGGCGGCCTGCGAGACGCGTTCCCTTTGCGTCGCTAATATGTCGCGTCGCTGATACGTTGCGCCGCTGATATGTTGCGTCCCTGAGATAACTTGTAACCGCGACCATCTGCGCCGCGTCTTTCCTCGCATCGTCTTTGGTTGATGAGAGAGAGCGTGATGGCGTATCGAGGCGTATTCGCCCGGACCCTTGATCCGGTGCTGGCCTGCGTCTTACTGTTGTATGCCGCCGTCGGTTTGGCGGAACAGACTAAAGGCGACGATGCAGATCAAGCGGAAGACGTTTACGACCTTGGTCCAGGCATCGCCCCGCCGCGCATAATCAAGCAAGTCGCTCCACGCCCTTCTAACGCCCGCGGCGTGCGGGTGGTGGGCTCGGTCAATATTGCTCTGGTGGTTAGCTCGAAGGGGATGCCAAAAGATGTCCATGTGGTCAAGGGACTCGATAACGAAGTCGATAAGAGTGCCGTGGAAGCGGTAGAACAATGGCGATTCGCTCCCGCCCAAAAAGACCGCAAACCCGTCGCTGTAAGAATCACCCTCGAAATTGCCTTCCACGAGATGTGATCGCGCTACCTGCTAAAATCGCCTGAAGGAGACAATTATGACTCAACGTCTATATGGTGGGATTGCGTATCTGCTCTTCGGTTTGATCGCCTTGGCCGCGCAGGATGTCGTAAGCGCCGTCGACGGCACTGTTAAGAAGGTCGATTCCGGCGCCAAGACTGTCGTCGTGAAGACTGCGGACGGTACCGAGCATACTTTCCATTTCTTGGGCCGAACCGTGGTACACGGCGCCGAGGCGACTGCCAAAGGGTCCAAAGACGCGTTTAACGGATTGAAGGAAGGCACCGAGGTCGCCGTGCACTATACCGCTAAGGGCGGTAAAGAGACCGCCGAAGAGCTGGACCACATTGGCAAGGACGGAATGAAGGTGACCGAGGGCACCATCTCCCACATCGATCGAGGCGCCAAGACTGTCGCTATCAAAACGGCCGACGGAGCTGAGACCACTTATCGGCTGGCTGACCATGCCGCTAAGGATACTGGCAAGGGCGTCGAAAAGTCCGGAAAAGTGACCGTCTACTACACCGAGGAAGGCGGCCAGAAGGTCGCTCATTTCGTCAAGCAGTCACTTTAGTCTTCCCTACGCGCCTGGCCCTCAACCAGCTCGATGCGAATGTGGTCCGGGCCTTCGATAAAAGCGGATTTGACATTTCCGCTAGCCACTGAGCGCGGCGCATCTATTAACTGGACGCCGTCCTGCTTCAAGCGTTCCAACGTCTGCTCGAGATTGTCGACGCCGAATCCGATATGGTCGACGGTGTGGCCTTTGGTCGATTCGAGATCCGTTCGATCCTTCCACAGATCCGGCCATTCTTTCTTGGCGTACTCCATCGGAAAGATGATGATGTTGACGTTATCCATCATCAGCGACACCGATGGTCCGATCTGGTATCCTCTGTAAAATTGAGGCTGGCGCGAAGCCGTCCCACGCCCGCGCCTCGCGAGGCCAAACTCCTTGACATACCATTCGCCGGCGGCGATTGGGTCTTTACTCAACATATGTATGTGGCCAAAGTAGTGATGAGTGGCGGTGTTCAGCTCGATGAGCTGGTGCTCCGGCCCGTCGACGTAGGCGTAGAAGAACACGCCCTGAGCAGTGCCGCCGCCGATATCGCTGATGTCGGTGATCGGCGTTGCGAACTTCGTGCCGCTATCGAGCTGCTTCTGATAAGTGGCCTTCATGTCCTCCGCGCCCCAACCTATGTGCCAAATCGTGGAGGTCACCTCCGACTTTGGCGGCGTACTGACCTTGGTAAACAACAGCCATGATTTCTGCGTCCATGCCGCATCCGCCAGGCCCACGAACTTGGCTTTTTCGCAATCGAACTTGGATGTGTAAAAATCGATCGCCGCTGAAGGATCTGTGACGTTCAGATGCACGTGGTGGAAGTGGGCGAGCTGTTGAGGGGCCTCTTGCGCTGCGCAAACCCAAACAATCCAAGCGAACGCTAGAGCCGATCCGAAGAATCGCATCGGCCCACATTGTACCGAACTGGCAGGTCAGAGACCCGCGCCGTCAGGACGTACCGGTCTTCTTCTTTACTTTTCTGGCGCCATTTTCAGTGGCCCCGGCGGCCTTGTTGACACCCTTCTTGGTCCCCTTCGCGACCGCCTTGCCAGTGTGCTTTGCCGCTCGGCCAGTGTCTTTACCGGCTTCCTTAACGTCCTGACCAGCTTTCCTTGCGTTGTCCTTTGCGCCGTCTTGCGCCAGCGCTGCCCCGGCGGTTAGAACCGCCGCCCCAATCAATCCAAGTATTCGCTTCATACATTACCTGCAGTGCAATCCCACTACCAACCGATTACTCAAATGTATTCATCACGCAGCTCGTGATTCGCTTAGGGAATTTCTACGCTGCCCGATTCTGTTAGGGTAGAATCCGCCGGACCGCCTCAAGCCCACCCGCGCGCCGGATACCTGGTACAAAGAACTGGTCGATGTAGTCCTGATCCTGCCCGTTGAACCCTTCGACTTTGCCTTCGACGACCACTGGAACCGAGGCCACCGCAGCCGCGAACTCCGCCCAAAGGGCCGCCTTCCCCGACGCGACGATCCGCAGGTCCCTGGCGCCTTCCTGTTTTAGATAGGCCAGCGCCGTGACGATATCCTGCACGCGATTGGCATCATCGCTACGGTTGAAAGTCAGAAAATATGGGCCAGATCGATCCCGGGGCGCAACCGCATCGCCCGTCTGGAAAACAGTGAGCAAGAGAGCCGAACTGCCTGCAGTCTTCCTCGCTGCCTCCGCGCCCGCCGGATCGATCATCACCACCGGCGGAACCGCGCCGCCAATCCAGATTCCCGAAACGCGATCGCCTTTCCCCGCCCGGCTCAGCACAATCCGATCACCGGCCCGTTCACTCAGCACATGCTCCGGCCATTCGGTTCCGAGCGCCAGACGGAGCTGCTCGCGCAGAACTGCCGGATCGTGCGCTTCATCAGTTTGCTTCTTCGCTGCCGCGATCCATTGCTCCTCCAATTGCTCGAATGTCACCGCGTTCTTGGGCAGCGGCCGGCCCTGCCACACCAGCATGTCCTGCAGCTTTTCGACGTGGACTCCGCGGGCTTCCTTCACCTCTTTCGGCTCGCCGAGAATTCGCTTCCCAAAAAAGCTGTACATCGCCTCGCGGCTGGCTTGGTTATAATTGTGCGGCGCGTCGATCTGCACCATCTCAAGATTGTTCGCGTAATCGTACAGTTCGTAGATCGAGCGGACTGCGGGATATTCCTCGCGCGGCGTGTTCTTAGTCCAGTCCCCGGTAGCCGCGACCATCAACATCGGCCTGGGCGCCATCATCGCCCCGATTTCTACGTTAAACGTGCCGACCCTCAGCCCCGGCGCGTTTTCGCACTGTCCCCCGCCCTGCATGCTGCCCGAAATCATGTTCACCGGAGCATCGTATTTGACGCGATCATCCACCGCCGCCAATAGAAAGGTCTGAGTGCCTCCGCCCGACTCTCCGGTCACAGCCAGCCGCTGCGGATCTACATCCGGAAGCGACTCCAGAAAATCCAGCGCTCGAATCGAGTTCCACAACTGCAATCCCAGCGAGCCGAAGCCCCACAACTGCTCCCGTGGACCGCCGAAATCGTGCGGCGTTTGAATGGTATCGTTATAGCCCACCATGTCGTAAGAGAAAGCCACGTATCCTTGTTTGGCAAGGTTAATGCAGCGCAGTGGAACGGAGATGAGCGGCTGATGTTCCAACCGTCCGTAATCCCAGTGGCCGTGGGGAGCGAGCACACCTGGAACTTTTCCTGAGCGCCCGCGCGGCCGATAAAGATTGCCGCCCAAGTAATATCCCGGTAGCGTTTCAAGATAGACTTTCTCGATCGTGTAGTCGCTGTGCTCGATGCGCCCGAAGATCACGGGATTGAGCGCATTCTTCGCCGGACTGGGAATCAGCCCCGCCGCGAAGAGAATCTGAGCCCGCAGTTTTTGTTTGTGCGCCTCCCACTCCGCCAGACTCCGATAGGCCGGCATCGTGAAATGCGTGTCGGTATTCGGCACGTTGATATTGCGCGAGTCTTCCTGCGGAATCTGCGCCATCAAGCAGAATGCCCCGCCAGCGACCGAACCCAGAAGCCAAAAACGGCGAAATTTGAAATGCGCGTACATATCAATCTACTCTAACGAACACCTACATCGAGCAACGCCACCCAATATTGAAGCGATTGCAGCGCGAAGCCCGTAATGATCAGACCAACTCCGAACACTCCCATGCTCTTCTCGGGCACATGATCCGCGGTCCATTCCACGAAAGGCGTGCAGGCGCCCGCAATGGCCGTTACCACTCCGATCGCGACTCCCGCCTTCAGCCCTACGGCGATCGCGTGTTCAGGTTGCTTCGCCACCAGACTGCTCACGTATCCGGTAACCGCGTAACCAACCGTGCGATTCACCGCCGCGAGAAATTGATATTTGGTCAAACGTGGGCGAGTGGCCGGTTGATAGTCCAGGGTCGGCCGAACGCCGAACTGGTACCCAATGACTTGACCCACCGTGCTCAGGACGCCAAACGTGGCTCCAAACGCGCCTCCATATAAATAGCTGGCGCCCAACCCGAAACCTGCTGCGCGAATCGCGCTCATCGCCGCGTCGTGCCACAATCCCGGCTTCGGTCCGTGTCTCGAAGCGAGCGAAAACTCCCAGCCAAGTGTGATGCCGTGCGCCACGCCGCTCACGACCCCAAACACCGGCCCGAGTGCGATGCCGTACCCGGTTCCAAACAGCACGGCGTACGTGACTCCTCTCGTGAGAATCCGCAGGGGTCCGTGTTCGCCGCCCAAGAGATCATAGGCGAGGTATAACGCGCCCAACGCGTCCAGTGAACTGCCCACTATGCTGACCAGTGCGAGCGTGTGCTTGTCGATCGTCATGGAAGTTCGGCAAATTGGCCGTTGTTGAGGACCACAAACGACGCGCCCTGCGCGCAAGCGATGAGCTGTTTCTTCGGCGTGTCGATGCCCTCGTCCGTTAGTTGGAAAGTTCCGTGGTGGATCGCGATGCTGGTCTTGGCGCCTAGAATCGCATGTGCTTTCACCGCTTCATCGGGAGCCATATGTATCGGCGACATAAACCACCGTGGTTCGTACGCGCCGATCGGCAGTAACGCCAGGGTCGGCGATCCGAACTTCTCCCGAATCCGGGCGAAATGAGGCCCGAATCCGGTGTCCCCCGCGAAATATACTCGCCCCCACTGACATTCGATCACATACCCGCACCACAGTGACTTGTTGCGGTCGAAAATTCCCCGGCTTGACCAATGCAAAGCCGGCACGCCGTGAATCGTGAAGCTTGGAAACGAAAACTCTTCCCCCCAATCCAACTCGTGAACAGGACCTATATTCTCCGACCGAAGTAGCTGACCCACTCCAGCCGGCACAATGAACGTTGAATCTTCCCGCGCCGCCAGCCGGTGGAGTGTTTGTAGATCCAGGTGATCATAATGATTGTGGCTGAGCAGCACTGCGTCGATACTCGGAAGATTCTCCCAAGCTACTCCAGGGTTTCGCAGCCGCCGCGGACCTATCCAGCGCGGACCCGTTCGTTCGGACCAAATAGGATCCGTCAAAATATTGGCGCCCGCGAGCTGAAGTAGAACGGTTGAATGATTAACCAGCGTCGCTCGTAGTCCGCCGCCTTCCAAACGGCGGGGTGGTACCGATTGCTCGACGTCCGCAATGAACTTGGGCGACGGTTCCGGCCGGCTGGTTAGCTTCCATCGCAAGGCCTCGCGAAACCCTGGCACTTGAGAAGCGTCCGGATTGTAGAAGCGCTTTCCGTCAAAGTGCTTCGGAAATACCGGGTCGCTGGCGCCCTCCTGCATGCATCAACATTACTAAATAACGTGACTAAACAACGCTACTAAAATAGTTTGGCGATTGACCGCCGTAGCTCCCGAAAAATCTGATCGGGTGTTTTCGTGGCGTCGATGATGACAAAGTCATACCTCTTCGCCATGCGGTCCAAAGCACGGATCACGAGCGTTTGATACCGGACGAAACTGTCGTGCATATCGGCGCCGAAGCGCATGTCCATCCCGCTCTCCCAATGATCGAACGCGCCTCGTCCCAGCACAACTCGGGTGAGTAGCTCGCGAACGTCCGCTCGAAGGTAATAAACGGCGTGCGGAACCAGTGCGAACCCGGCCACTCGCTCGATCCAGGTGCGGTCCTCCCCCCGGGCGATGGCGCGTGCCATCAACGAAAAGATGTAGCGATCGGTTAGGACCACAAAACCGGCGCGCAGCGCGGGGATAATCTCGTTCTCCATGCGATCGGCGAAATCGGTGGCATAATACAGCGTCATCGTAATCGGGCCGAGGGTATTTCCTTTTTTCGCCTGCGAAATACCCTTGCCAGCCAGCGCGCCGCGTGCCAGTCCGGTATCGAGGACGGCGTGACCCTGATGCTCCAGCCACGTCCGAAGTCGCGCCACCTGCGTGGAGCGTCCTACCGAATCCGGGCCTTCGATGACGATTAGCTTGCCCTGCAATTCATCGCGATCGACACCCGCCAGCGACTCGCTATAGAATTCGAGCGGCGGCTTTAGCAGCATCGATGTCTCCCTGGGAAGCTCTCAGCAGATGGCCATTGTGCATGTTCTCGCCCAGTTCGCGCGTCACGATGTCACGCATCTGCTGCTGCTGGTGTTCGATGGAGCCGGTGGCGTCGATGACGTGAAACCCGACCTCATCGATCATGGCCTCGTATTCGTCCAGAATGCGTCCCTGAAACAGCCGGAAGCTCTCCTGCACGTTGCGGCTGAGCCCCAGATCCATGCCGGCTTCGTAATACTTGATGGCATCCCGGCCGCCCAAAATCCGTCCGATTGCGACCTCCAGGGGCACGCGGAAATAAAAGGTCAGGTTCGGCCGCACGGCGAATCGGTACAGATTTCGCACCCAGCGCCGGCTGACGCCCCGCACCACATCGCGGGCGAAGGCCGTATAGGCATAGCGGTCGGCGCAAACCACCGCGCCTGCCTTGAGCAGTGGCGTGATGTAACGCTCCAGACGGTCGGCGAAATCGGTGGCGTGAATCAGGCTGAAGGTCACCGGCGTGAACATGTTCTTCTTTTTTCCGCGCTTGGTGGTCTCGCGCACCAGCGGTGACGAATTCCATTCGCTGAACGCGACCGCGATGCGCTGCGATCGCAGCCACTGGCTTAACAAGGATAACTGCGTCGATTTGCCGGAGCCGTCAATTCCTTCCACCACAATGAGTTTTCCACGGTGGCGATTCGGAACGAGAAGGGGCATATTATGGGGGAAGCGGACTCCATTATAGCGAACCGTGGCGCACGCACTCTTCCGCCCACCGTGGCGCACGCACTCTTGCGTGCCGCGTCGACACTCGTGTCGACGCCCGTGCTTGGTCAGGATGGTTTCGGTTCCGTAAAGCCCGCCTGCTCCACGGGATCCCGAAAGCCGATGGTAACCACCGTTTGGCCCGTCGCGTCCTATGCTCATCCCTTTAGGCTCAAGGAGGTTGGGATATGTTACGAGCCTTCGCCTGCCTGGCTCTTGCCGCCCTTCAGTCTGGCGCGGCGTTCAGCCAATCCATTGAAACCCCGCGCACGTTTGAAGTCTCGGACGTTCACCTGAGCGCCCCCGCCAGGAACCCGTTTAGGAGAGGTCCGATCAATCGTGGAGGGCGTTATGAGTTGCGGAACACAACCATGGCCGATCTTATTGCTGCCGCTTACGGCGTCGATGACGACAAAGTTGTTGGCGGACCGAGTTGGCTGGAAATGGACCGTTTCGACGTGATTGCCCGTACCGTGGCTAATACGACACCGGAGATGCAGAAGATCATGCTCCAGGCCCTTCTGTTAGACCGCTTCAAGCTGGTGGTCCACAACGATACCAAGCCAATGCCGGCATATGCGTTGACGGTAGGGAAACACGCACAACTCAAAGAAGCCGACGGCTCGGGCGACACTGGCTGCAAGTTCACGCCTCCCAGCCCTCCTCCTCAGGGGCCGCAGGCCGGCGGAGGGATTCCACCGCCGCCGTTATTCTTATACACCTGCCGCAACATGTCCATGACCGGGTTTGCGGAGGGAATGCGCCGGATGGTGATGGCCGACCAGTACCTCGGCGGCAGTTCCGTGGTCGACCAGACCGGTTTGAAAGGCGCCTGGGATTTCAGCTTCAAATATTCGCCCCGTATTCCGGCGGCGATGGGTAACACGATTACGATGGTCGATGCGATCGATAAACAACTCGGACTAAAACTGGAACCTGTGAAGGTTCCATTGCCTGTCATTGTTGTCGACAGCGTTAACCAGAAGCCAACTGACAATTTGCCTGGCGTCGCGGAGAGCCTGCGCGTTTCTTCTGCCCCGGCAGAGTTCGAAGTCGCGGACGTGAGGCCGAGCGGCCCGGAAACCAGGGGAATGAGATTCCAGATTCAGCCAGGCGGCCGCGTTAATCTGACGGGCGTTACGTTGAAATTCCTCATCCAACAGGCCTGGAATGTTACGGGCGACACGCTCGCCGGAGTCCCGAAATGGCTGGACGCGGACCGCTTCGATATCGTCGCGAAGGCCTCCACCTCGCCGATCCCCGGGCAGGGAGTGGACATAGACACGATCTGGTTGATGCTCCGGGCGCTCCTGCAGGATCGTTTCAAACTAGCCACCCACAGTGAAGAGCGGCTTGTGGATGCTTACAATCTCGTGGCCGTAAAACCGAAACTCAAGAAGGCGGATCCCACCAGCCGTACGCGATTTAAGGAAGGCGCTGCCGCCGATGGGAAAGACCCAAGGGACAAGAATCCGATGCTCTCGCGGCTGGTGACATGCCAGAACATGACAATGGCGCAATTTGCGGAGAAGCTTCAAAGCATTGCGCCTGGCTATATCCATACCCCGGTTTTGGATGCCACCGGGCTCGAAGGCTCCTGGGACTTTACCTTGAGCTTCAGCCCGGCTGGCATGGAACAGTTCATCACCAGCCAAGGCGCCGGTGGCCGAGGCGGCGGAGAAGCCCCTAGACAGCCACCAGGCACGATGGCCGAAGCATCGGACCCAAGTGGCGCCGTTACGCTTTTCGAAGCCATTGAAAAGCAACTCGGACTCAAGCTCGAAAAGCAGAAGCGCCCCGCGTCGGTCCTGGTGATCGATCATGTGGAGCAGAAGCCGACGGACAACTAACCCGAGCGTGGGTTGGGATACCCTACCCGGTGACGCGCCCCACACCATCTCTCTCGGCGATAATTAACTTGGCTCATCAGGAAATCCCGCATCATATAGCACTTATCACTTTGACTTCTTGGCTTGCTTTGGTTTTTGTGATTCCTTGTATCCCGTGTTGCAGTAGGGGTGCGTGAACTGCAAATTCTCCAGAGTCCCAACCCCTTGCTCGACTGCGCGCTGCTTATGGTCTTTAGAACGACAAGATGGCGGTAATCTCGCGACGCAGATTTTGCATCGTTCTCGGTTGTCCAACACACTTCTTAGCACCGCTGCCGCCTGAACTTCCTTCGAGAACTTTTTGCGTTTAGTATCGTCTTTGGGAATGTTGGTTACGTCCTTTAATCCCTCAAGCTTGTCATCGCGCTTTAGTTTTCTTACTATCGCCTTGTCGTCTCGGATACCGTTCACCATGCAGTCTAGGACAATACGATGCATTTGCAGCATCGATTCAACAGGTCGAGTTCGGCTGCCCTTGCTGTGTCCTATTTGATTAATGAAAATTTTGTGACGTACAAGGAATTCCTCAAAATCCTTGCGTACCTTCGTAAACTCTTTTAGCTTCTTATCTGCTTCTAGTTCCTTAGCAAATCTAAGAGCCGCCAGAAATGCTCCGGGATGAAACTTGCCAGTCGCTCCGTAGGAATAAACAGCTTGATCCAACCCTAGCGAACCTGAGTTCCGTTCTCCATTGTCGTTGACTAAAGTACCGACATTCTTTACTTTCTTAAGGTACTGAAGTGCGACTGAACCATCCACGTCATCCTGCAACTGCGGAACTTGAGACTTTTTCTTGGCGTTCCGCCCCTCCCACATCGCGGGGGTCACGCCATTAAACATATTGACCATATCGAGGACCATCTTGAATGCTTCGCTCGAATACGGCTGTCCCGCACGTGGCACATCAGGGCTCTGACTGGTGAGTTCCAATACCTGCCCAAATACTATTCCATGCACCTCCTTAGCTAGGGCATCGATCTCCTTTACCTTTTTGAGCTTGGCAAAGTAATCCGTACCCGCCCGCATCAGCGCTCGTGTCGCTACAGCGTTGGGCTTCTTTCTTGCGCGAATTAAATCAAGGTCGGTTGGATCAATGGTAGCCGGGTTAGCGTTTATTTTTAGAAATGAACTCTCGGCTGTCTGGGCCTCTCCGTCTACTTTTTGGATAGCTGGCTGTAGGGTCGCGATTGCTCTTCCGCGCCGTACTTTCTCTGGGTCATCCGTTGGCAACGGTTTCATTGCCATTCTATGCAACTCCTTGTAACCGCCTACTCTTTGCGCCATCAATTCCTGGGTCTGTTTGTGAAATTTAACCTGCACCATCGGTATCTCGTCGAAGAAAGCGTGGGATATCGGGCCATCGCCGTAATCGTCGTTAACCCAGCCAATGAGGGCGCTAAGTCTATGGGCACCATCTACGATGAATACCTTTCCACTTTGCTTGGAATGCCAGAGAATAAGAGCTGGCACAAGTTCCCCATCCAACCAACTTTTTACTAAGTCAACGATCATCTCTGGCGTCCAGTTGTTTGTGGGTCGTTGAAAGTCCGGTTTTCGCAGGACGCTAAAATACATTCGATCATGCGATAACTCTTCTACTTTGAAAATGGGTTCCCGTCCAGCAACACTTTCAGCACCTCCAGTTTCAAAATCTTCGCGCTTGATCAACGCGTCAAGATTGACCTTGTGTGTGGGCATCGACTGAGTGTCCTCCAGGGGAAGCACTAGGATACGCCACCCCCAGACAGAAGCGCAAAGCGTCCCAATCTCCAACTCTTATGCTTAAAAGCATCTTCCCGAAGACACCATAAACTTGATGAGTCACCGCAATTAGTGCCTCTCTCTTCCGTTCTCACTCAGCCACTTACCAACTTCCGGCCAACAATCCCCAGCTCGCGCATGTTAAATCCGTAGTTGAAGGAGAAATGAAATGCCAGATCAAACCGCCCCCAATGGTCACGACCGCGCCGTAAATCGTGCCGCCATAAATAAGGCCAACGCCCAGCACTCCACCGGCCCCCGTACCGCAGCCGGTAAACAGCGCTCCTCCCTCAACGCTTGGCGCCATGGATTAACTGGCCAGACCGTCGTGCTACCCACCGAGGACCACTCCGCTTATGAGCGCCACTCCCAATCCTTCTTAGACGAATATCATCCCCAAGGCGCCACCGAAACTCAGCTCGCCCAGTCCCTCATCGATACCTCCTGGCGGCTCAACCGCGCGGCGGCCCTCGAAACCAATCTCTTCTCGCTCGGCATCACGGAAATGGAAGACCGCCTTCGCGTCAACCATCCGGAGGCCGAAACTGCTCTCGCCATGGCCTTGGCATTTCGCGAACACATGCGGGCCTTCGCCAGCATCAGCACCCAAAGCCAGCGCCTCGCCCGTCAGTTCGAACGCACCCTCGCGCTGCTTCGCCAGATCCAGGCCGAGCGTCGCGCCACCGAAGAGCGCCAGCTCGACAAGGCCGCCAAGATTTTGAAAATGCACAAGGACCAAAATCTTCCCTACGAACCTGCCGAGGATGGCTTCGTTTTTTCGAACAACCAGATCGAAACGTTTCTGCGCCGCCAAGATCGGTCTGAGCAGGCCAACAATCACGACTTCTATGCAAGTGGCGCAGGCCTCTGACAGGCCTGCGAAAATCAGAGTAGTGTAAAATCACTCTGACCCCTCATGCGACGTTATCGCGCCTTCATTCCCTTGGCATTAGCGTTCGCCCAAGCCGCTCACGCCCAAGTTCCCGCCAAGATCGATTTCGTTCGCGACGTCCAGCCGATCTTCCAGACTTATTGCGTCGGCTGCCACGGACCGTCCCAGCAGATGAACGGCCTAAGGCTCGACCGGCGCCGCGATGCCATGCTCGGCGGTACGCTGCCGATGATCGGCCCGGAAAACGCCGCTGGGAGCCGTCTTTATCTCCGCCTGATTGGCAGCCAATATGGACTTCAGATGCCGCCCACTGGAGCTTTGAGCACTGAACAGATCAGCATCATCAAGGCCTGGATCGATCAAGGCGCCGTATGGCCCGACCAAGCTTCGGGCGAAACTCCCCCTGCGCCTCCCGACCCTAAGGTGGCGTCTATGCTGGACGCGCTACGCAACGGCGACCGCCGGTCTTTTCAGAGGCTGCTCAAGGCTGATCCCCAAGCCGCGAGTCGTAAAGGCATAAACGGTTCGACACCGCTGATGTACGCCGCGCTCTACAGTGACGCTGCCACAGTCCGGCTTCTGCTCGAAAGTGGCGCGAATCCCAACATCCGGAATGACGCCGGCGCGACGGCTCTGATGTGGGCATCGGACGACGCGGAAAAGACGCGGCTGTTGCTGGAGAATGGAGCTGACGCCAATGCGCGCTCGAGCGACGGCCGCACCCCGTTGCTGACTGCGGCCGATCAGTATGGCGCCAGCCCGGTCGTCAAATTATTGCTCAATCATGGCGCAAAGTCGTCAGCCAAAGCTTCGGAAAATGCTGTTGCTTCCGGAATAACCCCGCTCGCCGAGGCGGCCCGCGCCGGCGATGAGGCTAGCATGCGTCTGCTGATCGAGCACGGCGCCAGCATCAAGGATGCGGGTCCCCAGGGATTGTATTTCGCTCTGCACTCGAACTGCGCCGCGTGTCGTGACCTGATGATCCGGTCTGCTGATCGCAATTTTCTAAATGCCGCCATGCTGATGAATAGTCCACCGCGCGGCGATGCGCTGGATGTCAAAATGCTCCTCGATCGTGGAGCGGACGCGAACGCCACCGATCGCGAAGGGCGCACAATCCTCATGCTGGCGGCTAGTTCCGACGCTCTACCCACCGAGGGGATCCAAACGTTGCTGGAGAGGGGCGCCGATATCCATGCCAAGACCGCGGAAGGCGAAACCGCACTCGACCTTGCGAAGTTGCGCGGCCAAACCCCGGTGGTCGACCTGCTGATCAAGGCCGGTGCGAGAGGCTCCGGCGCACTCCCTGGGCCGGCCGCTAAACCTGTGCCAGCCACTTCGCCGCGCGCCGCCGGAGCAAGAAGCCTTACGCTCCTGCAGCGGACCGACGTGACTTTCCTGCGGAAGGCCGGCTGTGTCTCGTGCCATAACAATTCCCTCACCGCCATGACCGTCGCGAGAGCCCGCGACAACGGAATCGCAGTCGACGACCAGATCGCGCGCAAACAGTTGACGGCCATCGGAGCTTACATCGAGAGCTGGCGCGAGCGCGTTTTACAAGGTCAAGGGATTCCCGGACTTTCCGACACCATCAGCTATATTCTGCTTGGAATGGCCGCCGAGAATTATCCGCCCGACCGCGCCACCGATGCTTTAGCTCGCTATCTGAAGGGCCGGCAGTCTCCTGATGGCCGGTGGAGAATCAGGGACCATCGCCCGCCACTCGAAACTAGCGATATTTCGTTGACAGCCGTCTCATTGCGCGCCATTCAAGCGTACGGCCTGAAGACCCAGCGGCCAGCGTACGAAAAGGCCATTCAGCTTGCGGCGCGATGGCTTGAGACCGCCCAGCCGGAAAGCACCGAAGACCGGACGTTTCAATTGCTGGGCCTGACGTGGGCCGGCGGGAATAAAGAGAGCATCCGGAAAGCTGCGCGCGCTCTATTGGCCGAACAACGATCCGATGGCGGCTGGGCGCAGATCCCAACGCTTGCGAGCGACGCTTATGCCACCGGCCAGGCCTTGGTGGCGTTGAAGGATTCCGGTTCGCTCGGCGTTGCCGACTCGGCTTACCAGCGTGGCACGCGCTTTCTGTTGAACACCCAGTTCGAAGATGGATCATGGTATGTGCGCAGCCGTTCTATCGCGATCATGCCTTTTTTTGAGAGCGATTTTCCCTTTGGGCCCGACCAATGGATCTCAGCCGCAGCCACCAATTGGGCCGCCATGGCGCTAGTGGCGCAGGTCTCCGACCTGCGAAATATCAATAGCCGCTCAAGATAACATGAAGACGTATGCCTCGCTACGCGGCCATCGACATCGGGAGCAACTCGGTTCGAATGCTGGCCGCTGAAACCGCGCCCGGCCGGCCCACCCGCATCCTGGCTGCTGAACGGCAGGTGACGCGTCTGGGAGCGGGCGTCTTCCTCGATGGTCGAATCCCCGCGGAAACCATCGATCTGGTTTGCGAAGACCTCGCCCGGATGGCGCAGGTTTACCGCAAACTGGATGTCGTTGGCGTGCGCGCGGTAGCCACCAGCGCCGTGCGGGACGCGAGCAATCAGCAGGAGTTCCTCGAAAGAGCCTCGAAGGTCCTCGGCACGCCGGTCGAAATCATTTCGGGCCAGGAAGAAGCCCGGCTCATTCACTTGGGCGTCGAGGCGCGTTGGCCGCAACAGGACAAGCGTGTGTTGATTGTCGACGTCGGTGGTGGCAGCGCGGAAGTGATCCTGGCCGATCACGGCGCGCTCTCCGAGGCCTTTTCCAAACCTCTGGGAGCCGTTCGTCTGACAGAAGTTTTTCTGAAAAGCGATCCGCCCTCGCCGCTGGAACTGCACCGCATGAACGAATATATCGAAGAGAAGCTGGCCACTCCGCTGCGGCGAATCGGCACAGGACCGTTCGATCGCCTTATCGCAACTTCGGCGACGGCAGCCGCCATTGTCTGCGCCGTGAACCGCGTGCGCCGTTCGCGCCGGGACGAGGCTGACCGGTTGAAGGCGACCCTTGCCCAGATCCGGAGATTTTACCGGGAAATCTGTGAACGGGATCTGGCGTCGCGCCGCAAAATCGTCGGCATCGGACCCAAGCGCGCCGAGCTCATCGTGGCCGGAGCCGCGGTCTTCCTGCGCGTATTGGAGCTGTTTCATCAGCCTTCCTTGCATTATTCAGCCGCCGGCGTTCGGGACGGCATTATCGCCGACCTCACCGCTCGTGGCGTCGGCCGCGAGCTGAGCATGTTGACCCGCGATCAACGCCGCGCGGTCGAGCAAATGGCTCGCCGTTATGGGGTGCAGGTGACGCACGCACGCAAAGTCGCTGATCTGGCTCGCCGGCTTTTCGAATCTCTCCAGTCTCTCCACCGTCTGCCGCCTTCGTTCGGTAAATTGCTGGAAGCCGCTGGCTACCTGCATGATGTCGGACATTATGTTAGCGACACGGCCCATCATAAACACTCTTATTATCTGGTGATCAATTCCGACCTTCCTGGTTTTACCGACACGGAGCGGCATATGATCGGGGTGTTATGCCGGTATCATCGGCGGGCCATGCCCGTTTCGCGCCACTCGCCGTTTCAAACCCTTGATCCGGAGGCGCGCCGCGCCATTCTGCTGCTCACGCCGCTGCTTCGGATCGCCGACAGCCTGGATCGAAGCCATGACCAGCGTGTCTCTGACTTGCAAGTGCAGCTTCGAAACGGGTCCGTAGCGATTGCGTTAGAATCCGGCCAGGATACCGACTTGGAGATGTGGGCCGCGGACCGCGTAGCCGATTCGTTTCGTGAAACCTATCAGCTTCCACTTACTCTAACCAAAGTGAGATCATGACCGCCATCACGCCCATCCGCGACTACGCCATAGAACAGGTGAACCATCTCCTCACCCGGCTCGCGTTTCAGGTTCGTCGGGCCGCCAACAAGCCCGGGCCGGACGAGATTCACGATCTGCGCGTGGGTATCCGCCGTTTCTCCCAGGGATTAAAGGTGTTTGGTGATTTTTTCCCGGCCTGGGAAGTCAAGAAAGTGGAAAGGCGGCTGAAGCGGATGATGAAGGTTACGTCTCTGATTCGTGACCGTGATATCACGCTCGAGTTCCTCGCCGAAGTGAAACATACCACGCATCGACGGCGCTTCGAGCGTGAGCGAGCGGGCTATGAGCGCGAGTTCTCAGAGATGGTCCGCCGCTGGAGCGCGCGCGACTTTTCCTCGAAATGGCGGACCGGCCTGTCCCTTCGAAGCATATGAAGTGGAAACCCGAGCGGAGCGCCATCGAAAACGCCACTAGCGTTTTGCCCAAGCTGGTGGAGAAGTATTTCAAGGCCGGGCGTAAAGCGGCTGATGGCAAGCGATCACCGACCGAACTCCATGAGTTTCGCATCAAAACCAAAGAGTTCCGTTACACGCTCGAATTGGTTCGCCCCGTGTACGGAACTCAGCTGGAGAATGAACTTGAGCCGGTGCGTGAAATACAAAGCGTGCTCGGAAAACTGCACGATTACTACATCATCGCCGAAATGCTCCACGATGACCATGCGCTCCAGGTCAAACTTCGGCGCCGCACAAAAAAGAAATTCAAGGAATTCCACGAACAGTGGGCGAAGTTTGATTCCAAGGGCGAGCTCAAGCGCTGGAGAACGCTTCTGGCCGCGCCTCCCAGGAAATCCGCTGCCCCTGCTGTTCATTCGAACCGCAGGGCTCGCAAAGGATCCACCGGCGCCGCCCGCCGCGCCGGGACAAAGTTGGCCGCGAGTCCGGCCAAAACCACGCCCAACATTACCGCCGCGTAAACAACTCGCGGTCAAGAGCCGCAAGAGCCGATGATAGAATGAAACAGAGTCTGGGAGGTCGTCTAATGGTAAGACTGCAGACTCTGGATCTGCGTATCGGGGTTCGAGTCCCTGCCTCCCAGCCAATCTAACCGAGCCCGGCGAGCAACACCAAGGTTTCAGAGATTTCGACGCTCGCCCCCAACGTATCGCCCGTGATTCCTCCGATCCGCCGCCGGCAGTACCAGCCCCACATTCCCGACACGGCAAGCACCAAAAGAGCCGCTGCCAATCCGCGTAATCCGACCAGAGCGAAGGCGATCGGGAGCGCCGTTGCCGAAGCGACAATCAACTCGACGCGCCCCACGAAATCCGAAACAGACCCGCCTGGCGGCGCGCCATCCTTATCCGAGCGACGGGCATAGGGTTGCGTCGCACTCAGCAGGACCACGGACCAACGTCCCAGCATAGGCATGAGAGCCAGCCAAGAAGCGGCCTGATGACGGTCGATCATCGCTGCTAGCGCAGTGGCTTTCACAGCAATTACAAGGACGAGCGCCACCGCGCCGTAAGAACCGATCGCGTGATCGCGCATGATGCGCAGCACATCCTCTCGCGAGCGGCCGCCGCCGAATCCGTCCGCCGTGTCAGCCAGCCCATCCAGGTGAAGCGCGCCTGTGAGCAGCGCGTCAATTGCTGCGATGAGAAAAGCTGTTAGCAGCGGTGGAAAGACCAGGGTGAAAAGTTGTAGGGCGGCAACCAAGCAGCCGCCGATCATTAACCCGATTAGCGGAAACCAGCGCGCCGACTGGCCAACGTCCTTGGCGGCAAACGCCATCCGGGAAGGCGCGGGCAGTCGCGTGAGGAAAGCGATGGCCGCGGCAAGCTGCTGGATCATGACGTCGGAGCTACTCGTTCGGAAACCGCAGCCGATTCAAAAGTAGCCATACTCGTGAACGCTTCTACAGCCGCGCGCATCACTGGAATGGCAAGCGCAGCGCCGGTTCCTTCACCCAGGCGCATTTCCAAATCGAGCAAGGGGCTCTGGCCGATCATGTGGAGCAGCGGAGCGTGGCCAGGTTCCGTGGAGCGATGAGCCGCGAATAGGTAATCCTTCACGCGTCCGTCGAATTGTACAGCCAGGGCAGCGGCGACGGTCGCGATAAACCCATCCACTAAAATTGCGCAGCGATAGGCCGCGGCGCCCAGACAGCAGCCGCACATCGCCGCGATTTCGAACCCGCCCAGCCGGGCCAACAGGTCGAGGGGACCACTTATATGGAGTAAGTGCAGAGTGAGCGCGCGGTCGATCGCGGAACGCTTTCGCAGCATACAGGTATCGTCGGCTCCCGTTCCCACGCCGGTGACTGAGGCCGCAGCAAGGCCTGTCAGCGCTGCCGTCAACGCACTTGCCGCGGTCGTATTTCCAATCCCCATTTCGCCGATTCCGAGCAGCCGGCATCCTTCGGCAACAGCCCGTTCTGCCATATCGGCACCCACCGTAATCGCCGCGATCGCTTGCTCCTGCGACATCGCCGGCTCCACGCAGAAGTTTTTCGTCCCCCGCGCTATCGGCCTGCGGATGAGCTTACCTTCGGCGGGAATATCATAGGCGACGCCCACGTCCACAATCTGCAGCTCCGCGCCGACCACGCGGGCGATGGCGTTGATGGCCGCTCCGCCGCGCAGAAAATTGGCGACCATTTGCGCGGTGACAGCTTGCGGGTAAGGATTCACGCCTTCGGCGCAGACTCCGTGATCGGCGGCGAACACCACGATTCTCGGGCGATCGATGGACGGAGACAAGGTGCCTTGAATCGCGGCGACTCGGTTGGCAATCTCTTCCAGACGGCCCAGGCTCCCGGGCGGCTTGGTCAGTTGGAGTTGCCGAGCGCGAGCTTTCTCGATCAAAGCCCCATCCACGGGCTGGATGGATTCAAGCAGCTTATTCAGGCGTGAATCTGCAGGCATGGCTCCTGTCCTTTACATGGCCGAGTAGCGCTGTTCCCGCCGCATGAGCCAAAGAAAAAACGGCCCGCCGATCAGGCCCGTTACCGCGCCAACTGGGAGCTCCGTCTGGCCTAATACTGTTCGCGCCACAGCATCCGCAAGCATTAGAAAAGCAGCCCCGAGCAGAAGCGAGCACGGCAGAACGATGCGAACATCCTGCCCGAAGAGCAGCCGCACCATGTGAGGCACGATCAATCCGACGAAACCGATGCTGCCACTGACGGCAACAGTCACGCCTACCAGCAGCGACGATATCGCGTAGACCATAAACTCGCAGCGGCGCACGTTGACTCCCAGGCTTGCGGCCGTCTCTTCGTCAACCGCCAGTAGGTGCAGGTCGCGGCTGAACGTGAGCAATGCAATCCAACCAGGAACGAGAAAAAACAGCATTCTAACGATGATCTGAAAGCCGATGGCATCCAGGCTGCCGATCAGCCAGCGGAGAATCTGAAGCGCGCGTGCCGGATCGGCGACGTACTGAACGGTGAGCACGCCGGCGCTGGCGATGAGATTCGAAACCACACCCGCCAGCAGCAATGCGCCCGGCAGTACGATCGCTCCGCTGCGGGCAATACGATAAACGACAAAGATGGCCATCGCAGAACCGGCGAACGCGGTAATGAACACGACTGGCACTCCGGCGAGACGGACTCCCCAACCAAGTGCGATCGCAATGCTCGCTCCCAATGCGCCGCCACCGGAAACGCCAAGAGTGAATGGATCCGCCAGAGGATTCCTGAATAGCGCTTGCAAAGCCGCGCCGACCGCCGCCAGTGTCGATCCGACCAACGCCGCCATGACGACTCGAGGAAGGCGCAGGCGGAAGAAGACGGCGCGCGCGACTTCATCGTGCCGGAGCGCGGCGAGATCCAGCCGCTGATAGCCAGCCCACAGAGCGATCAAGGTGGAAAGCGCGAGAACGCCCAGCAATATCAGGAGCGATCGCGTCAAGCGGCCTTCGATCGCAGGATGCTTCAGGGCGGGCAGGGACGTTTCCATTCAGGCCTCCGACCAGACGAATGTGCGGCCATCCGCCCGGCGAACGCGCACGTGCTCGTCTCCATATACTTCCGCCAGAACAGACTCTCGCATCGTATCCGCGGGCGGTCCCGCGGCAACCATGACGCCGTCGCGCATGCCAAAGACCATGTCGAAACCCGGGTCGATGAACGAGAGATCGTGCGTGACCATTAGCACGGTGAGCCCATGGGAATCGCGCAAGCGAAGTAGGGTTCGGACGAGGGTAGCCCGATGCTTGAGATCGAGAGACGCGGCCGGTTCGTCGAGCAAGAGACAGTCGGGCTCCTGCGCCAGCGCGCGAGCGAAAGAAACAATCTGGCGTTCGCCGGCCGAAAGCTCAGTGATTCGGCGGGCCGCCAAATGGGCCACGCCGGCCGTTTCCAAGGCCTCGATAGCTTTTTCCACATCGCGCCGGCCTTCGAAGGCGAAGCGTGGAAGATGCGGACTGCGACCAGTGAGCACAACCTCCAGGGCCGTAAAGGGGAACGCTCTCGATACGTTCTGTGGAACGTAGGCCAGCTTGCGTGTTCGCGCATAGCTGTCCATGTCAGCGATCGGCAAACCTTCGAGCAAGACCGCGCCTTCCAGAGGCTTCAGTATTCCGGCGAGTAGGCGAATCATGGTCGATTTTCCGCAGCCATTAGGACCAATGAGCGCTCCCATTGCGCCGCGCTCCAGGGCGAGCGAGACGCCGCCGATGACTGGGGGGCCGGGCGGGTATGCAAACCGAAGATCGCGCGCCTGGAGTTCGATCATCGCTTGCTTTTGCCATCCAACTCCGGATGAATGATGTGGGCGAATAGTTCTGCAGTGTCAGCGACAAACTGCGAAGCGTGCGGCACAAACTCATTACGTACCGGGTACACTTGCCGTTCCCGCACTGCACGCAGTAACGAAAGATCGCCCCAAACCGCGACGGGGTCTTCGCCCAACCTATTGGTCGTGCCATGCACGAAATCCATAATGAGATCTGGCGCAAGCGCTACCACGGCCTCTTTGCTGATTTTGCTGTAACCGGCCGGCTGGGGCGCAGCGATACATTCGCCGCCGGCAATGTCGATGAGCTCGGCAAGGTAGCTGCCTTGAGTGGCGACATAGAGATCGCGCAGCGTGCCCGGTGTGCGGTCCACCACCAGCAGTACTCGACGGCGTGGAAGACTGCTGGTCTTAAGCCGCACGGTGTCCAGCTTAGTGTGAACCTGAGCGGCCAGTTCTCGGGCCTGCGATTCGTGACCGGTAGCCTGGCCGAGCAAGTTCATCGCTTCAAACACATTCGCGAGCGTGCGGGTGGGAACCACCAGCGTCCTCACGCCCAGTTGCTGAAGTTGCGGCTGGATCATAGGACCTTGAGCATCTGACAGGGCAACTAGATCGGGCCGGAGGCGGATGATTTGCTCGAGATTGCTGTTTTCCCACCCTCCCACGCGTGGCAGGGACTTAACGGCAGGAGGATAAGTGCAATAGTCCGAAACGGCCACGACCTTATCGAAGGCGCCTATCCCGTAGAGGATCTCGGTGATGTTCGGAGAAGTGGAGATGATGCGCTGCGGCGACGTGTCCGCCCCGTGAAGCAGAGCCGCCGCCAATCCAACAATAAGAGTGAAACGCGTAATTCTCATTAGACTAAAACTCGAACTGCATGCCGCCCATGCCCGTTCGTCCGGGCGTTGGAAAGCCGTCCTCGAAATAATTCTGATTGAAAATATTATCCGCCCGTACGAAGAAGCGAATCGCCTTATGCTCGCTGAGAGGCAAGCGATAGCTTCCGCCTACGCCAGCCTTATGAATCCCGCCGAAGCGATACACGGCCGTCGACACGTCGCCGAAAATCGGCTCCAGATAGTCACTGGACGCGAGCAGATCGAAAGTTAGAACCAACCGTGATTTGACGCGTTGAGTAGCGAGAAACGAGAACTGATTCCTGGGAATTGCGAAGGTGCGTATCACATCGCCGACAAGCGGGCTGCGCTCGAGAGCGCTGACATAAGTATAGGCCGCCGAAATATTCAAAGAGCGGGTGGGCGAGGCCGCTGCGCTCAGCTCTACGCCGCGCGCGATGCCGCCTTGCTCATTGACGTACCCGACGAAACGGCCGAACGGATCGGTTGCCGGGTTAATCAGACCTGAAGTGTCGAAGACGATTACATTTCGAAGCCAGGTATAAAAATACGAGGCCGATAACTTCAGCCGGTTACCAAGGAATCTTTGATCCACCCCGGCGTCAAGGCCGATGGAATGTTCCGGCGTCAGATGCGGGTCTCCATAAACGGAGTATCCGAACGTCGGATCGAATCCGGCGCCAAACCGTTCGAACAAAGACGGCTCCCGATAGCCGCGTCCCACATGTGCGCGTAATTTCGTGCCGCTCTTGCGAAATGAATATGCGATTGAACCGTCGGCCGTGTAAGCGGGCGGAGGCGCGCCAAACGAGACGCCCTGATAAGGGGCCGACGCCAGCGGAGCGAAGCTAGGACGGTCCAATGCGAAATATTGCGCGCGAGCTGCTCCCGATATTTGCAATCGATCTCCCAGGAAACTGGCCTGATCCTGCACGAATACCGTGTGGCTTAGCTCGGTGACATTCACGGCGGATGACGCTGTAGGGTCATTCGCCATTGCATTGTCGTTGGCGTAAGTCTCGCTCTCAAACTCATACCCGGCGCTGACCAGGTTGTGGCGTCCGAGGCGATAATCGATGTGGGCGTTCACTGTTTGGATACGCCCATCGTAGAGCGAGCGAGTGCTTCCATCGGGTTGGAAACCGACGCCCGCGGGCCCGTCGCCATAGCGGCGGCCATTGGCTAGAATTTGATAGCTGATCGAGTAATCGAGCCGAGGGGAAAGCTGGCCGGTCAAAATCAAAGCGCCCGAGAAGAAGCGTCCCGCGCGGGTGTAGTCCGGATTGTCAGGCGCTGGAATAAAAGTTGCATTCCCGGTATTTAATTGCGAGATAGGCGTGCCTTGATTGTAGAGGCGAAGCAGCGCGGGCGCGAGGGGAATCGCATTGACGATACCGCTCGCCGAAGGTTCGCCGATGGCGCCCGGCTCGGAATTCAACTTGCCGAAGGCATCGCCTCCAAATACGCGGACTACCAAACGCGTTGACGGCGACAGGTGGAACATCGCCCGCCCCTGGACGCTGGTCGAGCGGTACGGGTCATCGCCGTTCACACCGTTGCCGACGTAGGTTTGCGTAGCACCGAAACTGTACGGGATCTGGTCGCCATTCAAACTACCTGAGATTTGAGCGCGACCGCGAAACATGCCTAGTGACCCGCCCTCGGTCAACACGCTGCCTCGCGTTCGGCCGCC
>Ga0210406_10001168_pt1 | contig 33243 bp, 31 predicted proteins | sample IncBWC30MmetaG_FD_155454 | JGI IMG/M metagenome (GOLD analysis project Ga0210406, IMG submission 155454) | Forest soil microbial communities from Barre Woods Harvard Forest LTER site, Petersham, Massachusetts, United States - Inc-BW-C-30-M | ecosystem: Environmental > Terrestrial > Soil >... | reverse complement strand
TTTTCCCTTGAGCGGGAGGATCGCCTGGAAGCGGCGGTCGCGTCCCTGCTTGGCGGTGCCGCCGGCGGATTCGCCCTCGACCAGGAACAACTCGCAGCGCTCGGGCTGACGCTCAGAGCAGTCGGCAAGCTTTCCCGGCAAGCCTCCGCCATCAAGCGCACCCTTTCGGCGCGTGAGGTCGCGGGCCTTGCGGGCGGCTTCACGCGCGCGAGCCGCATCGATCGCCTTGTTGATGATCTTGCGGGCGACGGTTGTGTTCTGTTCGAAGAATGCGCCCAGCTTTTCGTTGACGAAAGCCTGCACGATTCCGGCGATATCGGAATTCAGCTTGCCTTTGGTCTGGCCTTCGAACTGGGGCTGCGGAAGCTTCACGCTGACGACGGCCACGAGGCCTTCGCGGACATCATCGCCGGTCAGATTTTCTTTCACGTCTTTGAACAGGCCCATCTGCTGGCCCGCGTAGTTGATGGTGCGGGTGAGCGATGTGCGGAAGCCGGAGAGATGCGTGCCGCCGTCGACGGTGTTGATGTTGTTAGCGAAGCTGAAGACGGACTCGGAGTACGCGTCGTTGTATTGCAGGCCGATTTCCATCACGACGTCGTCTTTCTCGGCTTCCATGTAGATCGGCTTGTCGTGCAGAACCTGCTTGCCGCGATTGAGGTGCTTGATGAACTCCGAGATGCCGCCGTTGTACTTGAAGTCGGTGTGTTTGGCCTCGCCGGTCTTCGCGTCCATGTTGCGCTCGTCGGTCAGCGTAATCAGGAGGCCTTTGTTCAGGAAGGCGAGTTCGCGCAGACGCTGGGCCAGCGTGTCGTAGTTGTACTCGGTTGCCGTGAAGATGCTCTTGTCGGGCAAGAAGTGAACCTTCGTCCCGGTCTTGGCTTTCACGGCCCCGGTCTTCTTGAGCTTGCTGGTGGGTTCCCCCTTTGAGTAGCTCTGTTCCCAGGTGAATCCGTCGCGCCAGATTTCGAGCTCGAGGTCTTCACTCAACGCGTTCACGCAAGAAACGCCGACCCCGTGCAGACCGCCGGATACTTTGTAGGAAGACGAATCGAACTTTCCGCCAGCGTGCAGCTTCGTCATGACGACCTGGGCGGCGGGAACTTTCTCGCCATCGATATCCATGTTGTCGACCGGAATACCGCGGCCGTTGTCGATGACGGTGACAGAGTTGTCGATGTGAATGGTGACGTCGATCTTGTCGGCGTGTCCAGCAAGCGCCTCGTCGACGGAGTTGTCGACGACTTCGTACACCAGGTGGTGCAGTCCCATCTCTCCGGTCGAGCCGATGTACATCGCCGGACGTTTGCGGACGGCTTCCATGCCGCCGAGGACTTTGATGGAGTCGGCGGTGTAATCTCCGTTGCCATTCGCGGCTGGAGTCTTCTCATTTTTTGCTTTCGCGTCGGCGATCGCAGCGGGGTTCAGAGTCTCTTTAGTGGCCATTCAGCTCCGTGGAAACGCGCTTGGTGTTGGGCCCAGGCTGGTGGTACCGATCGGGCGCCCCAGAATGACTCAAATGATTGATATTACGTGGACTTAGGGGCTTCCCAAGCTAATGTAATTCTACCACAAACAGGGGTGGTTTTCGAGCCGCGAACCGGGTCGGTAACCCGTGGTTTCGACGGGGGTTAGGGGGACTCCTGAGTCAGGGTTTGGAGGCTGAGATGGAAAGCTTCTCGATGAGTTCGTCGATCTCGTCATCACGGCCCGCGATGAACGTGAACGAGATCACGAAGCCTTTGCGAAGGAGTACGAGCGAGGACTGCTGCATAGATAGGGATCCCACGCTGCGGATGAAGTCGCCGCGCACGAGGGTCGTGGCGCCGACGGGAAACTCGTAGGGTCCGCCGTCCGCTTTGAAGCCTTTGCTGGTAGTGAGTTCGGTGAGAGGGCCCATGTAGTCGGCGGCGGTTTTCAGTCCCGGGTACGAGGCGGCGCTTTCGGCGGTGATGACGACGGCGGAGTTTACGGTGTCGCCGGTGACCTCTGGGGGGCGTTCGAAGACGGCTAGCAGGAGTTTGGACTTGGAAGGATCGGCAGAGTCGTCCTGCATTGGCTTGGTGCGGTCGATCCAGGCGTAGGGGATTTTGTAGGTGAAGGCGAATTCGGGGTTGCGGTAGATGGTCTCGGCAGTTTGGCGTGGTGCGGGGGCGGCGGGCTTGCCGTGGGGCTTGGATTTGGAGGAGGAGTCTTGGGCAGGAACTGTTGTAGCGATCACTATCAGGAGTAAGAGAACGTAAGGCCGCATCGCTACTCTTATCGTACATGAGCACGAGATGCGGCTACTTGCTGTCGAGCACAAAATTTACGGTGACTTGCGTTTCTATTGCGATAGGCTCGCCGGACAACAGGTAGGGCTTGTATTTCCATTGTTTGACTGCGGCAATTGCTGCCTCCGTCAGCAGAGAGTCGCCCGAAAGCACCTTAAGGAACTGGACCGTGCCTTCCTTGGAGATCTCAGCTTGCATAATAACCTTGCCTTGAATGTGCTTCTTACGAGCCTCGGTAGGATAGGTCGTTTGCACCTTGCGAATGACGAGGGTCTCCGCATAACCTTCAGACACCCGGACGCGCTGAGCAGGGTGAAGCTGGGCCTGCCCCAGAGCGATGAGGCGCAGCACAGTTAAGGCAACCCGTAAAACCCTACTCTTCATTTCCACTTCTACCCTCTAGGCGGCGCGGCCGATCACCGGCTGGGCACAATAAGCGCAGCGCTTGGCTTCGATCGGGATGTCGCTCAGGCATTCGGGGCATTTCTTAGTGGTCGGCGCGGCAGCGGGCTCGTCCTTGTGCATGCGGGCCATCAAAGCATTGACTGGAGTCACCACGAAGAAATACACGGCGGCGGCGACGAGCAGGAACGAGATGATCTGATTGATGAGATCGCCGACGTTGAATGCCTGGTCCCGAACTTTGAAGCTGAAAGTTGCGAAGTCCCCAGTCTTGCCTACGATCGCGCCAATCAGTGGGGTAAGGAGGTCTTTCGTGAAAGCGCCAATCACGGTGGCGAAGGCGGCGCCAATGACCACGCCGACGGCCATGTCGACAACGTTGCCGCGCAGGATGAATTTCTTAAAGCCATCTAGCATGTCAGCCCTCCCCTAAATCAAAGTGGCGGACACTCTAATGCGATGTCGCGGGTCCGGTCAAGGACGTGTGGACATCGCGGGAGGGGGCCTGTGGAATGAGATCGAACGTCGAACGGCGCTGGATTTCGCGCCCGCAGAGAAGTCAGGCGGCTTCCGCTTCCTCGAGGGTGGCGAAGAACCGGAAAAACGGTTCTACCCGCGTCACGATCAAGGCATTACGAACGCGTTCATTCACGCCCACCAGAGAAAGCGAGCGACCATCTCGATTGTGGGTGACATAAGCACCCACCAAGGCTCCGATGCCGGCCGAGTCCATGTATGGAACGCCGGAAAAATCGAGGATGAGTACGGGGGCATCCTTGGCGCGCAGGCTTGCTTGGAATTGAAAGAGCGTGCTCAACACTACCGGGCCTTTCAGGCGTAAAACGCGCTGGCCGGGACGTGGGCCGGACATATCTTCAATGTTCAGAGGTTCCTGGGAAGCGAGTGCCATCGGGTGATCTTAGCCGCGCAAAAGCCTGAGTTTGTTACAGCTTTGTTAATTTTGAAATCCGAGGAAAGCCGGAACGCGCCGCTGGGCGCTGATTTAAAAGGCAGTAGCGGGGATTTCGCGCGCGCATGCGGTTACGCCGATTGCAGCGCCCCATTACAATCACAGGAGCACATGGGGGAGAAGTGGCTTTAAAGGTTGGCGATCGCGCGCCGGATTTCGTCCTGCCCTCCGTGAGGGGCGAGCAACGCGGCGAGTTCCGGCTGAGCGATTACCTGGGAAAAGAAAACGTCGTGGTGACTTTCCACCCGCTGGACTGGACGCCCACGTGCGAGTCGCAGTTGCCCATCCTCGATTCGCTCCATGCCCGCTTCAAGGAAGCCGGCGGACAACTGCTGGACATCAGCGTCGATTCCATTGAAAGCCATCTCGCGTGGCAGCGCCAAGAAATCGGCATGATGCGGTTTCCCTTGTGTTCTGATTTCTATCCGCACGGTGAAGTCACGCGGAAGTTCGGCATCCTCCGCGAAGAGCCGCCCGTGCCTGGCATCAGCGAACGCGCCGCATTCATTGTCGATAAGTCCGGCGTGATCCGTTTCGCGACGGTGTATCCCATCGATCAGCTGCCCGATCTCGAGGGATTGCTGGACGAACTGAAAAAGATCCGATAGGTGCGCGCGCTTTTGGCGGCGTGTCTTTGCTGCAGCCCTCTTCTTTGCTGCGCAGAACATCTTAAACCGCAAAGGGCGCAGAGAACTGCCGCGAAGGGCGGTCGTTTGACAGGCTGGGATGGTCCCCTTACGATCTGGCACCAAATGCCTTTCCACACGAAGAGGACTCCATGACAAAGATGGCGCGCGTTGCGCTGTTCGCGGTGAGCATTGCCACGTTCCTTTCGACTTTCTCAACTGGAGCAAACGCTTTTCAAGGACCCGATCACCCCGCAATATGGCCAACTCACGGCTGGGAAAAGGCGAAGCCTGCAAGCGTGGGGCTGGACGAGAAAGTGCTGGCCGCCTTTGATGCAGATCTGCTTGGCGGAAAGTACGCGTTGGTGGACAGCTTTGAGGTCTTCCGGTGCGGGGAGTCTGTGTTTCAGAAGAACTATCCACACGACTATGGACAGATCTACGGGAAAGAAGCCAAACAGCGTGGCCCGCTCAATCCTCGCATGACTGGACCTTATAACTACTTCGATCCGGCGTGGCATCCCTATTACCACGGGACAGATCTCCACAGCATGCAGTCCGTCAGCAAAACGGTGAGCTCTGTCATTTGGGGTGTCGCGATCACGCGAGGAGACTTCAAGGCGAGCCTGGATACGCCGCTGCTTCACTACTTCAATGAGCCCAAAGTGAAGAATGTGGATGAACGCAAGCGAAAGATTACGCTGCGTCACGTTCTGACCATGACAACCGGACTCGAGTGGAATGAACAGCTCGCCTATGACGATCCAAAGAATGACGCTGCCGTGATGGAGGCAACCAACGATTGGGTGGAACTGGTCATTAACCGGCCGGTGGTGAAGGATCCGGGCACGGTCTTCAACTACAGCAGCGGGACGTCGGAACTGCTGGCTTACATTTTCCAGAAAGAGACCGGGCAGGACATCGAAAAGTATGGTGAGAAGTATTTGTTTGCGCCGTTGGGAATGGAGCACTACTGGAAGCGGACGCCGCAGGGGGTGGTGGATACGGAGGGCGGTTTGTTCCTGAAGGGCAGCGACCTGGCGAAGATCGGATATCTCTACCTGCATGACGGGATGTGGGACGGTACGCAGATCGTGTCGAAGGAGTGGGTGAAGGAATCACTCAGTCCCTTCATCGACGCAGAAGAAGGCTACAAGTATGGGTTCAAGTGGTGGCTGCTCCCCGAGAAGGGTTCCGCCGGATATGTGTGGATGGGGCGCGGTTTCGGCGGGCAGCGGCTGATGGTGTTTCCGGAGAAGGATCTGATCGTGACGTTTACGGGTTGGTCAATCCTGAAGGATCCGCCGTCGGATCAGGAATTCGTATCCCGGCTATTGGGTGCAGTGAAAAGTGAGGAATGTCCGGCAAAGTAGCGGCTCCTGGTTTACCGGGCGCGATGCGCACTCCCCGGAAGCAGTGATCAGAGAGCGGCAGCCTGCTCGCGGCGGCGCGCCTGCAATTCGATGTAGACGTTGACCAGGGAGACTGCGGCGGGAGTGACGCCCGGAATGCGCGCGGCGTGGCCCAGCGTACGCGGACGAATCTTCAGGAGCTTTTCCTGCATTTCACGAGAAAGGCCGCTGACGGCGCGATAGTCGAACCAGTCGGGGATGGCGCGTTGTTCCGCTTTCTTCAAGCGATCGATGGAGCGTTGCTGCTGCGTAAGGTAGCCGGCGTACTTGATTTCGGTTTCGACGGATTTCAGGTCGTTGCGTTGGGAGGAAGACAGCTTGTCGTCGGTCGTCGGTCGTCGGTCGTCAGCTACACCTCCGGCCCCCTCCGCTCCGAAGAAATCGGGAGCGAGTTCGCGGAGGACTGGAGTCAATTGCTCAATCGCAACCTCGGGGCGCTTTAGCAGTTGAGACAGTGGCTGGCCTAACGCGGAAGAGAATTCTGCTGATCCCGCACTGACCTTCTCAACCATTGCTGACGTGACTTTTGTCTTGTCCAACAACTCCCTCATTTTTTCTAGGCGCCGTTGCTTGGCCTGGAAGTCGCTCCAGGTTTGGTCGCCGATGAGGCCAACCCGACGACCGTGGGGAGTGAGGCGGCGGTCCGCGTTATCGATGCGCAACTGCAGCCGGAACTCGGCGCGCGAGGTGAACATGCGATACGGCTCGTTGGTGCCCTTCGAGATCAGATCGTCGATCAGGATCGCGGTGTAGCCTTCTGTGCGATCGAGAATCAGCGGAGCTTCCTGCCTCACTTTCAGCGCGGCATTGATGCCCGCCATCAAACCCTGGCAGGCCGCTTCTTCGTAGCCGCTGGTCCCGTTGATTTGTCCGGCGAGGAAGAGACCTGCAATTTTCTTGGTTTCCAGCGTGCGCTCGAGTTCGGTGGGATCGATGGAGTCGTATTCAATTGCGTAGCCCGGCCGCATCATTTCCGCGCTGTCGAGGCCTGGAATTGATTTGAGCACGGCGAGCTGCACATCGATGGGCAACGATGTACTCATGCCGTTCACGTAGATCTCGTGCGTGTTCAGGCCTTCGGGCTCGAGAAAGAGCTGGTGCTGGAGCTTGTCGGGAAACTTGACGATCTTGTCTTCGATAGAAGGACAGTAGCGCGGGCCGATGGATTGAATCTGGCCGCTGTACATGGGCGATCGATGAACGTTCTCGCGAATGATGCGATGCGTTTCTTCGGTGGTGAATGCGATATAACAAGGCACCTGGCGGTCGTGATGCGCGACGCGCTTGGTGCGGAAGCTGAAGGGTGTAGGGTCCGCGTCGCCGGGTTGCGCTTCGAACCGCGACCAGTCGATTGTGCGGCCATCGAGGCGCGGCGGCGTTCCGGTCTTCAGACGGCATCCGCGCAAACCGAGTTTCTTCAGAGCTTCGCCGAGCAGAACGGCGTTGGGCTCGCCGGAGCGTCCGGCGGGATACTGCTGTTCGCCGCAGTGAATCAGGCCGTTAAGAAACGTGCCGGTAGTGATGATGACGGCCTGGGCGCGAACGGTACGGCCGTCGCGCAGGAGGATGCCACGGATGCAGTTCCCAGTTCCCGGTTCCCGGTTCTCAGTCGAGTCCCGTTCTTCTTGGAACCGAGAACCGGGAACTGGGAACTGGTCCACAATCAGATCCGCTACTTCTGCCTGCTTGATCTTCAGATTCGGCTGCGCTTCGAGCACCTCGCGCATCTTCAGGCGGTAGGCTTGCTTGTCGCATTGCGCGCGGGGCGACCACACTGCCGGGCCGCGTGACGTGTTCAGCAGGCGGAACTGGATGCCGACAGCGTCCGTGATCTCTCCCATGATGCCGCCCAGAGCGTCGACCTCGCGGACCAGATGTCCTTTGGCGATGCCGCCGATGGCGGGGTTGCAAGACATTTGCGCAATGAGATCGACATTGAGTGTGTAGAGGGCAGTCTTCAAGCCCATGCGTGCGGCGGCCATGGCGGCTTCGCATCCGGCGTGTCCGGCGCCAACCACGACTACGTCGAATTGTTCGTTAAACTGCATCATTGCTGCCAATTTCTAAAACCTGCACTTCCGAAAGGATTGCGTCCGCGCAACAGGAGCCGGGAACAGGCGGACAGGTGTGCTCCCACGTTTGCGTGCTTCTATTCTAGCAACTTGTCCTCGAACGCTGGTCCAGCGCGGTTTAAGGGCACGGGGTGTCACTCACGCGAGTGCGCTGGCTCCTTGTCAGCCGGAGGCTGGGCTTTTATAGTAGGCTGCTCAGTGGAGGGGATTCATGACGCACCAGCAATTCATTCAGGAACTCGATGCCCGTATTGCGAAGTACGATCTGCTCTGCCATCCGTTTTACAAGGCATGGAGCGCGGGAGAACTCACGCGCGAAGATTTGCGGGAGTATGCGCTCGACTATTACCAACACGTAAACTCGTTCCCATCATACCTGGCGTCCTTTGCACTGCGGCTCAATGATGGCGAACTGCGGCGCGCGGTCCTGGCGAACATGCGCGACGAGCAGGGGGGCGAGGGCGAGGCTGCCGAGGCGCACTCCGATCTTTGGCTGGACTTTGCCGAGGGCATGGGCGCCGGGCGCAACCCGTTCGGGCGCAAAAGCGTCCCGGAAGTGAAGCGACTGGTCCAACATTTCGCCAAGGTCGCGGAAGAAGGAACCCCGGCGGAGGCGCTGGCGGCATTTTATGCATACGAATCCCAGGTGCCGCGGGTGGCTGCGGAAAAGGATCGCGGACTGCGCGAACAGTACAGCGCTGACGCACGCGCCACGCGATATTTCGCGCTGCACGCCACTGCAGACGTGTATCACGCGAATGTGTGGAGGGAGCAACTGGGCAAGCAAGTGTCCGAAAATCCCGACGGTGCAGAGAAGGCGTTCAACGCAGCCGAGTTGGCGGCCAAGGCGCTATGGACCGCGCTTGACGGCATCGAGTCACGACGCATGGCGAAGGCTGCGTAAGCGTTCGAATGAATTCTTGAAGCCACTGATCCAAACGGGTTGGTGGCTTTCTTGTTTCTGATGTGCCGTTCGCGTCGCGCGAGTTCCAGGTCAGGAGGGTTCATGGCGAGACCGGTGCCCATTGGAGCGCGGGGAGAGGCCGAAGAAACGGTTGAGTTCCAGCATACATTGACGGCACATCACTCCTCTTTGCCGCCCGTATATTCGACGCCTGACATGGTTCGGCTGATGGAGACGGCAGCGTTCCATGCGCTGCAGCCGTTTTGCGAGAGAGACGAGATCAGCGTGGGAACGTCGATTCACATTGAGCATCGAGCGGCGAGCGGAATCGGGGCCCGGGTGAAAGCTGTGGCGGCGGTGGAGGGTTTCGATGGGAGGTTCTACACGGTACGTGTTTCCGCTACTGATGGGGCCCATGAGATTGGGCGGGGAACGGTTGGGCGGGCTTTCGTAAGCGTGGCGAAATTCACAGCGCAGTTGAAGAAGAGCTAGGAACTTGGCGAGAAGGACGTCCGCTTCCTGCATCGAGCTAACGTCACCCAACATCTTACAACCCAGAGATCGCAGAGAAAGGCCGCAGAGGGCGCAGAGTAAATTTCGGATGCGAGCGGCGCTCGGATTTCCACGGCAAGCCGTTTCAGGCCGCCGTTCTGTTAGCTGCTAGGCCAGCAGCCGCGTGCAGCGAATTGGGATGTCGATGAATAAACGGTTGGAGTCTCCATGAATATCGACGAGCAGAAATCGAGAGCAATGGCGTTCCGGGCGATGCATCGCGCGGGAAAGACGCTTGTACTCCCGAACGCCTGGGATGTCGCCAGCGCGCGCGTTTTTGAGGAAACAGGATTCGGGGCGATCGCTACCACCTCGGCCGGAGTCGCGTTCTCGCTCGGGTATCCCGATGGGCAGAAGATTTCCCGGGAAGAGATGCTGGCGCGGGCGGGCCGCATTGCGCGGGCAGTGAAGGTTCCGGTGACTGCCGATGTCGAAGCCGGTTACGGTTTTGGGCCGGAGGATGCCGCGCGCACCACGAGTGAGGTGATCGCGGCGGGCGTGGTTGGTATGAATCTGGAGGATGCCACGGGGGATCCCGCGCATCCGCTGGTGGATTTGCCGGTGCAGTTGGAGAGAATTCGAGCGGTGAAGGCGGCTGCGCTCAAAACCGGCGTATTGCTTGTGCTGAATGCGCGCACGGATGTTTTCCTTGCGCAGGTCGGTGAGCCGGCGACTCGTTACGATGAATCGGCGCGCCGCCTGCTGGCTTATCGCGACGCGGGCGCGGACTGCGTTTTTCTGCCCGGTGTTGCCGACCGCGAGACGATTGGAAGAATTGTGCGCGATGTGCAGTGTCCGGTGAACATTCTCGTGGGGCCGGGGTCGCCTACGATTGCTGAGTTGCACGCGCTTGGTGTGGCAAGGGTGAGTGTCGGATCGAGCGCGATGCGCGCGACTTTGGGAGTGGTGAAACGCATCGCCGAAGAATTGAAGACGGCGGGGACCTACACGTCGCTCGAAGGCGGAATTCCGTATGCGGACGTGAATCGAATGCTGAGCTAGCTGTCAGCGCTCAGCCGTCAGCTGTCAGCGAAAGAGTGCTTATGAAAACTCAGACTGAGAGCTGAGGTACGAGCCGATGACGATCATCGGTGTGATTTCGGATACGCATGGCCTGTTGCGGCCGGAAGCCGTCGAGGCGCTGCGCGGGGTTTCGCTGATACTGCATGCGGGCGACGTCGGCGAGCCGGAAGTTCTGGAGAAGTTGCGCGAGATCGCGCCGGTGACAGCGGTGCGCGGCAATGTCGATCGGGGAGCCTGGGCGTCGGCGCTCCAGCACAGTGAAGTAATCGAGTCCGAGGGCGTGTCGATCTACATGTTGCACCTCCTTGACGACCTGGACCTGAAGCCCGAAGCGGCTGGATTCTCGGCCGTGGTGTATGGGCATAGCCACAAGCCGGCATGCGAGGGAAGAAACGGCGTGTTGTACTTCAATCCTGGCAGCGCGGGGCCGCGGCGGTTCAAGCTGCCGGTGACGGTGGGGAAGTTGGTGGTGGAGTCCGGAAGGGTGCGCGGCGAGATCGTGGAAATCGTTTGACAGTCGCTTTAACATCGCGAACCTTATGCACGGGCTGACGCCTACCGTTCCCAGGTTAGCGCCCAAAGAGCGGGCGCGAACCTGGGGCGCCATCCGCTGTCGGGAGATGGTCTAACATACGGCGATGCCTGTGTCGGTTTCTCAAGCGGAAGAGGCGCGACGCAACATTGCGTCGGTTGCTCTGCGTACTCCGCTCGTGCCCTGCCCTGCGGATTCTGAATTGTTCTTGAAGCTGGAGAATCTCCAGCCGATTGGGTCGTTCAAGATTCGGGGGGCGGCGAACGTGATGGCTTTGACGCCGCGTCAGCAGCTTGAGCGCGGAGTGTTGACTGCTTCGGCGGGTAACATGGCACAGGGCGTTGCCTTCTGTGCGCGCCGGCTAAATATTCAGGCAACGGTGATTGCTCCCGATACGGCTCCCGCAACGAAGACTCGCGCGGTGGAGCGCATGGGCGGACGAGTCATCAAGGTGCCCTTCGCCGAGTGGTGGCAGACGTTCGAAAGGCGTTCTTATCCTGGGGTGGATGCGACATTTATCCACGCTTTTGATGACCCTCATGTCATGGCCGGGAATGGCACGATCGCGCTGGAACTGCTGGAGGATTTGCCGGATCTGGAAGCCGTAGTGATTCCGTGGGGCGGGGGAGGATTGTCGTGCGGCATCGCGGCCGTGTTGCGAGCGCTTGCTCCCCGGGTGCGGATCTACGCTGCGGAGATTGAGACGGCGGCGCCGCTGGCGGCATCACTGGCAGCGGGTGAGCCGCGTGCCGTGGAATATCAACCGTCTTTCGTCGATGGGATCGGCAGCAAGATGGTGTTCCCGAACATGTTCGAGCACGCCCGCAAATTGCTCGACGGTTCGCTCGTGGTGACGCTGAAGGAGGCGGCTGAGGCCATGAAGCTCGTGGCGGAGCGGAACCGCGTGATTATGGAGGGAGCTGCCGCGTGTGCGGTGGCTGCTGCGCGATCGGGCCGGGCCGGACAGGGGAAGATCGTGGCGATCGTCTCGGGTGGGAATATTGACCTGGATAAGTTTGCCCATCTCGTAGCTCAGGCCTGACCGGCTGAAAGAGAGTTGCAGGGTCACATCTTTTACAATTCTCTTCGATGTCCATTCGATTCGACATTGAGGCCACGCATGGCAGTGGGCGTGTGGGGAAGCTTGTCACGCCGCACGGTGTCGTCGAGACCCCAGTCTTCATGCCGGTCGGTACCCTCGCTTCCGTAAAAGGAGTCCCGCAAGACCTGCTCGAGGAACTGGGGGTTCAGATTCTTCTCGGCAACACCTACCACCTCTACCTCCGTCCGGGCGTCGAGACGGTTCGCCGCATGGGCGGGCTGCACGGGTTCATGTCGTGGAATCGCGCGATTCTCACCGACTCAGGCGGGTTCCAGGTGTTCAGCCTCAATGAACTGCGCAAGGTGACCGAGGAAGGCGTGACGTTCCGGTCGCACCTCGATGGCTCCTCGCATTTCTTCAGCCCCGAAAGTGCTGTGGAAGCGGAGATTGGACTGGGCGCCGACATCATCATGGCCTTCGACGAGTGCACCGAGTTTCCGGCCGATCCCGAACGGGCGCGTGCCTCGATGGAGATGACGCTGCGCTGGGCCGAGAGGTCGAAGAGGTATTTTGAGGCGCATAAGCAGGAAGTACCCTGGGGAAGCTATCAGCCATCAGCCACCAGCCATCAGGGAAAGCAGATTTTTCGTCGCTTCGCTGCGGAGAATGACAATGACGGTGGGATCCAGGCGGGCGCTGCCCAGTCCCTGTTCGGCATCGTGCAGGGTGGGATGGACCTTGCTCTCCGAAAGGAATCTGCCGAGCGTACCGTCGAGATTGGCTTTCCTGGCTATGCCATCGGCGGGCTGAGCGTTGGCGAGCCGCGCGAGGTGACCCGGGAAGTTGTCGAGGCTACTCTCCAATACCTTCCTGCCGATCAGCCTCGGTACTTGATGGGGGTGGGCACGCCTGATGAGATCGCGATGTATGCCGCGATGGGTGTGGACATGATGGATTGCGTGCTGCCAACCCGCGCGGCGCGGCACGGTTTGCTGTTCACGTCGGAGGGCAAGGTCTCGATCAAGCAGGCCCGGTACGCGAGCGACCCGGGACCGCTCGATCCGGCCTGTTCTTGCCGGGTTTGCACCCGGTATTCGCGGGCTTATTTACGGCATCTCTATGCGGCTAACGAAGTGCTGGCACAGGTTTTAAATACCATCCACAACCTTAGTTTCTACCTTGACACTATGCGGAGGGTGCGGCATTCTATTCGACTTGGGGAAGGGACGCGCTTTCTTTCTGGTGTCTCGTCTCAACCGAAGCCGTAGGGTCCCGATCCCCTGGTTCAAGCGAAGGAATCCTGGCCGGAATACACGAGTACTCCCGCGGTGACAATCGAGGGCACCAGGCGCCGGCCGATGCGGGCGTAATTTTTTGATATGAGTGCGTCTTTCAGGGCTTCATGAGCAATTTATACTTCTTGGCGGCACAGGCGGGAGGCGGATCGGGTCTGGCGCTGTTCGCGCCCGTTCTGCTCATCTTCGGCGTGTTCTACTTCCTTCTCATCCTTCCTCAGCAACGCCGGCAGAAGAAGTGGCAGCAAATGCTGTCGGAGTTGAAGACCGGGGACAGGGTTGTGACCAGCGGCGGTCTGAAAGGCACCATCTTCTCGATCAAGGAGGATTCGGTGACCCTGCGGGTCCCGCCCGACAACCTGAAGATGGAAGTGAGCCGTGGATCGATCGTCACGGTTACGAGTGCCGATGAGACTGTCACGAAGTAAGCGTTAAGTGCGGCCGAAAAGCTTTTAGTCGCAGATCGCTAAGGGTTTGCGAAGGACGCAAAGCAAGGCTGTTTCAGGGAAAATTTTAGTCGAGGTCGCAAGACTCATTACTCAGTCATGAACAAGAACTTACGCTGGAAAGTCATCGTCATCATTGCCACGATGTTGGTGTTTTTATTTGGCATCTTCGGGCTTCCGAAGAATTGGTCGGGCTCGGGCTTGCTCGCTTCGATGACCGACCGCATTCATCTTGGGCTGGATCTCAAGGGCGGTACCCACCTGATCCTGCAGGTGCAGGTGAACGACGCGGTGAAAGCCGACGCCGACCGGGCGATTGAGCGCCTGAAAGATGAACTGCGAACCCGCAAAATCAATTACGCCGACGTCAGCCAGCCAGACTCTGTCAACAATCCCGACCGCATCGTGATCAAGGGCGTGTCGCCAGACGCGACTGGCGACCTGCGGAACCTGGTCGGCGACCGCTTGCCAGAATACGACGCGACCGCGGGGGCCGAGGGCGCCTGGGTTCTCAACATGAAGCAGCAGCAGTTGACGGAGCTCAAGAATCGAGCGGTGGCGCAGGCCATTGAGACGATTCGTAACCGCGTCGACAAACTGGGCGTGAGTGAGCCGGTCATCCAGGAGCACGGTCTGGGGGATTACCAGATCCTTGTGCAACTGCCCGGCATCGATGATTCGGGGCGAGTCAAAGAGATCATGCAGTCGACCGCCATGCTGGAAATCCGGCAGGCGATGAACAACGGCACCTTTTTCAAAGATGAGCAGGCGGCCTTGGCGGCAGTTAACGGCGTGCTGCCCGACAACAGCGTCCTGATGCACGGCAAGAATGTGGGCGCGGCGGGCGAGGATGTGGTCTATATCATTTCGCGAGTGTCGGCAGTGGCCGGTCACGACCTGCGCGAAGCGCGCGTGGGGCGTAATTCGCAGACCGGGCAGCCGGAAGTGAACTTTTTCCTTACAGCCGAGGGCGGACGCCGCTTTTCGAATTTCACCGGCCAGCATGTGGGCGATTACCTGGCCGTGGTGCTCGATAACAAGGTAATGGAAGTCGCTGTCATCAAGAGCGAGATCGGCGATTCGGGCGTGATCGAAGGCGGCTTTACAGATCAGAAGGCGAAAGATCTGGCGCTGATTCTAAACTCCGGCGCCTTGCCGGCGGGCATCAAGTACCTGGAAGAGCGGACGGTGGGCCCGTCACTCGGGGCGGACTCGATTCGTTCGGGAGTGCGCGCGGCAGTGATTGGCATGTTGGCCGTGCTGATCTTCATGCTGGTGTACTATCGCGGCGCCGGTATCAATGCGGATGTCGCGCTTATTCTGAATCTGATTATTCTGCTGGGCTTCCTCGGCTTCAGCGGCGCGACCTTGACCTTGCCGGGAATTGCGGGCGTGATCCTGACGGTCGGCATGGGCGTCGATTCGAACGTGCTGATCTTCGAGCGCATCCGCGAAGAGTTGCGCAATGGGAAGACCCCGCCTTCGGCCGTGGATCAGGGCTTCGCGCATGCATGGATTACCATCGTCGACACGCACGTGACGACGATCGTCTCGGCGTTCATTCTGTTCATCTTCGGAACCGGGCCGGTGAAGGGCTTCGCCGTCACGCTGACCTTCGGTCTGTTGGCGAACCTGTTCACGGCGGTATTCGTGTCGCGAGTGATTTTCGATTACATCCTGAGCCGCAAGCAGCGCGGTGAAGCGTTGAGCATTGGGTAGAACGAATCAAGTTTCAGAGGTTTCAACGTTTCGGAACTATCGAAACCTCAACGAAAGGTCCTAGAAGCGCGTGGAATTTTTTCGCAATCCAAACATAGATTTTCTCGGCAAAAAGTGGTACTTTCTCGCCTTTTCACTTGTCTTCAGCGTGGCGGGCATCCTCTCGATGCTGTTCTGGCACGGGATCCCGCTGGGCGTAGACTTCCGCGGCGGAACTCTGGTTTACGTCAAGTTCTCGCACACGCCCAACAATGACGCGATTCGCGCCGCCCTCGACAAGGTCGGCCTGCACAACGCAAAGATTCAGGGCTACGACCGGCCGGAAAACAATGAAGTCCTGATCGATCTGGCCCAGCAAGAAACCAATGAGACGGTCCTGGATAAGGGCAAGGCGCAGATCATCTCGGCACTGGAAACCAATGTTCCCGCCGGCAAAGTTGATCTGAACAACGCCAGTTCCTTGACAATCAAGAATTACCTCCTGGAGAAAGACCCTCAGCACCTAGGCACAGATGCCGACCAGAAGTACGGTGCAATCGCGCAGGCCATCGTGAATTATCGCGACAAAACGAAGGGCGGCGTGCTGAGTTCGTTGGATGAACTCAGGAGCGCAGTGGACGCCGGCGTCGTTGCTTCGCTGCAGGAGGGCTTCTACCTCTCGGATTTCGGCGTGCGGAACGTGGAAATCGTCGGCCCGCAGGTCGGCAAGCAGTTACAGACGCAGGCGAAACTGGCGGTTCTCTATTCGCTGGCCGGAATGCTGGTGTACCTGGGTGTGCGGTTTGAGTGGATTTACGGCGTGGCGGCGGTGGTGACAGTGTTCCATGACACGCTGATCACGGTGGGCGCGTTCTCGTTGACCAACAAGCCGATTTCCCTGACGGTGGTGGCGGCCATCCTGACCCTGGTGGGTTACTCGAATAACGACACCATTGTCGTGTTCGACCGCATCCGGGAGAACATCAAGCTGATGCGCCGGGAACGACTGGCCGATATCGTCAACCGCAGCATCAACCAGACGCTAAGCAGAACGATCTTGACGGCGGGCCTGACGTTCCTTACTGTGCTCGCGCTGTACTTATTCGGCGGCGAGGTGCTGCATGGCTTCTCGTTTGCCCTGGTCATCGGGATTTTGATTGGCACGTATTCGTCGATTGCGATTGCGGCGCCAATCCTGGTGGCGTATCAAGAATGGCGTGCCGGCCGGGGCAAGGCGCCGGTCTCGATGCCGGTCGACCCGGGTAAACGCACTAAGGCAAAAGCTAACGTTTAGGGTGCAACCGCCCGCGGGCGGGACGGAATCGGAAAGATATTTGTTGGAACACGCAAAAGAATTGCGGTCTCATTGCGGCCTCGCTACAGGATTCCCGGGATTTCTGGTCCGTAAGTAGTTCATTTAAAGGCAACGAGGGTCGTTTCAGATAGTACGCGGCGGGCGGCAGGCCCGTTGCACTGGCAGGGAGGTTTTGGGAGCAAACAGTAAGAACGCGGTGTCTAAGAATACGTAGGGTCGGTTTGTACGGAGAAGCCTATGTTCGAAGATAGCCTTATCGAGTCCGGCGGACGGCTGAAGACGAAACGGGGAGCCACGACGACGATCTCGTTCCTCGTGCAGGCGGTGTTGGTCGGTGTGCTCGTCCTGCTACCCCTGATCTTTACTGAAGCGCTGCCGAAGCAGCAGCTGATGACCTTCCTGGTGGCGCCACCGCCACCTCCGCCACCTCCACCCCCTCCGGCCGCGGCCCCGGTTCGAGTGGTCAAACAGATTCAGAGTGACCTGGTCAACGGCCAGCTGCGCACCCCCACCAAGATTCCCCAGAAAGTCCAGATGATTAAGGAAGAGGAAGCGCCTCCGCCAGAAATGGCTACGGGCGGTGTGGTGGGTGGCGTCCCCGGAGGAATTCCGGGCGGCCAGATGGGTGGCGTGATCGGCGGCATCATCAGTTCCACGCCGGTGGCGGTTCCCAAGGTTGCGACCCCGCAGCGCGTGCGCGTTTCACTGGGTGTCTCAACTGGACTTCTGATTAAGAAAGTTCAGCCCAACTATCCCCCGCTGGCGCGGCAAGCTCGCATCCAAGGTACGGTGATGCTGCAGGCGGAAATCAGCAAGGATGGTGCGATCGAGAATCTTCGATTGATCAGCGGACATCCGATGCTGGCCCCTGCGGCGATCGAAGCTGTGAAGCAGTGGCGTTACAAGCCCTACATGCTGAACGGCGAGCCGGTGGCAGTGGAAACGCAGGTTCAGGTGAACTTCACTCTGTCGGGCGGATAAACCCGGCAGAGTTCTTGTTTTTGTAAGCGGTCGCAGTGGAAGGCGATTACCCTCCCCGATTCCCACCTTATCGTGGCCCGGGCAGGGTCTTCCGAACCCGCCAGATGCGGCCGCGTCTCATGTGCCGAAGCGCCAGTAACCCAGAATTGTTCTGCGGATCTTGATGCGGAACCGGGAGAGGGGCTTTGGGCACCACTTCCGCGCAAGCGCTGGTTCGAAAGACGCAGAGGAGCGACCGAAGTTGTTCTGACGAGTTCCTGAGGAGGAAATGCATCTCATGTTCGTAGCCAATCTAGCAAGCACGGTTCATCATGTACCCGCCTTAGCCGCCTGGGTCGTCCAGGAAGGAGCGGTGGGTTGGGACCTGGTTTCGCTGCTCAAGTCCATGGGCATTCTGGCGAAAATCGTGGTCATCATTCTGTTCATCATGTCCGGCTGGTCGATCGGCGTGATGATTGACCGTTGGATGGCATTCAGCGCGGCCCGCAAACAGTCGCGCGCGTTCGCACCGGCGGTTGCCGGCGCTCTCCGCGATGGAAAGATCGACGAAGCCATCAAGGTTGCGGAGCGCAACAAGAAGAGCCACCTGGCGAAGGTTGTCACGGCTGGCCTGATGGAATTCAAGGCCCACCAGGACAGCCCGGGCGAAATCCCTGGCGAAACCATCGAAGCTTCCAAGCGCGCCCTGGAGCGCACCGAAGCCATCGTGCACGCCGAATTGAAGCGCGGACTCGGCGGACTGGCGACAATCGGATCGACGGCTCCTTTCGTCGGGCTGTTCGGCACGGTGGTCGGCATTTTGAACGCGTTTAAAGGCATTTCGCAGGAGAAGGCCACGGGTCTCGCGGCCGTCGCCGGCGGTATCGCCGAAGCGCTTGTCACCACCGCTATGGGATTGCTGGTCGCCATCCCGGCCGTGATGATGTTCAACTACCTGACCGGACGGGTCGAAGCGTTCGACGTCGAGATGGATAACTCGTCGAGCGAACTGGTCGACTACTTCCTGAAGCGGCGGAGTCTGCGCCGTTCCTAGTCTGGTCCGGCAGTGGCTGCAGTGAGTTGCACGGTCCGGCGCGGAACGAGTTTCCGCGCCGGGCACTCAGGCAACCGCCACAGTAGCTGCTCGACCGATTCTGGAGCACGCAGCGAGCGCACGCGAAAGGCGAGCCTATGGCACTAGCAAAGAGAAACGAAGGCGCCAAGGTCAATTCCGACATCAACGTGACCCCGATGGTCGACGTGATGCTGGTGCTGCTGATCATCTTCATGGTGGTCACGCCCATGTTGCAGAAGGGCGTCAGCGTGGACCTGGCAAAAGTGAACAATCCCGAGCAGATGCCCGACGCCGACAAGGAAGACGCGTTGGTGGTCGCGGTCATGCGCAACGGGGACGTATTCTTCGGCAACGACAAGATCAATCCCGATGCGTTGACGGGCAAAGTGAAAGACCGGCTGGCTAACCGAGCCGATAAGCGCGTCTACATTCGTGCCGATGCGCGGGCGAAGTTTGGGCGCGTGGTCGAAGCCGTGGACAACATTCGCGCAGCAGGCGTGGATCAATTAGGCCTGCTGACGGACCAGCGGAAGGATAAGGGTGCGGCAGCGCCGGTAACAGCACCTCCATCCGGCGGTCAATAGAGGAGATTTCCTATGGGTATGGCAGTCGGCCCCAGCGGGGGCCAAAGCGCAAATATCAATGTGACGCCGCTCATTGACGTGCTGCTGGTGCTTCTGATCATCTTTATGGTGATCACGCCCCTGACGCCGAAAGGTCTGGATGCCCTGGTTCCGCAGCCACCGCCGCCGAACCAGAAGCCACAGAGCACGCCGGATCGAACGATCGTCGTACAGTTGATCGATCGCGGCGCCAGCCAAACGCCTGGAGTGAAGATCAACCAGGAGGACGCAAGCTGGGATGACCTGCAGAACCGCCTGACCGATATTTTCAAAACGCGCGCGGAAAAGGTCATGTTCGTGAAGGGCGACGACAACGTTCCGTTCTTCGATGTGGCGAACGTCATCGACATCGCCCACGCCTCGGGCGTAGACAAAGTCGGCTTGATCACAGCCAAGATCGAAGCCGGGCAGTAGAATCAGCAGGCATGCGCGGAATGCAGCACGCCACGGAGAAATCCGTCCGTGCGCTTTCGGGCCGGATGCAGCAGCGCCCAGGCGGTGACGCCTGGGCATCGGTTCGTTCAGAATTTGCGCAATCCTAAACGCAATGGTAAGGTCCCAGGATTCCTGGCAAGGGAGACTTATAACGCAATGAAAACCAGCGTACGGGTATTGGCACTGCTCGCTGCGGGGCTGATGCTGTTCTCGACCACGGGTTGCAGCAAACTGCGGGCCCGCGACCAGCTCAACAAGGGCGTTCTGGCATACAAGAACGCCAAATATGAAGAGGCCATCAATCACTTCCAGCAGGCGGTCGAGCTCGATCCGACACTGCTGAACGCGCGCCTGTACCTTGCGACCGCGTTCGCCCAGCAATACATTCCCGGCGCTGACGTTCCCGACAACAACAAGATGGCCGAGCAGGCGATCAACCAGTACAAAGAAGTGCTGCAGCGCGATCCCAAGAACGTGAATAGCGTGAAGGGCATTGCCTACCTCTACCTCCAAATGAAGCGCTTCAACGACGCCAAGGAGTTCTACCGCAAGGCGACCGACCTCGATCCGAACGATCCGGAGCCGTACTATTCGGTGGCCGTCATCGACTGGACGCAGACCTACCAGCCACGCATGGAAGAGCGCGCAAAGTTAGGGCTGAAGCCGGAAGAGCCGCTCAATGGAAAAGACAAGGAATCGAAAAAAGTTTGTGCGGCGCTGAAGGAAAAGAATGCCGCCAACATTCAGGAAGGCATCGACAACCTGAACAAGGCGCTGCAGTTGCGTCCAGATTACGACGACGCAATGGCGTACATGAACCTGATGTACCGCGAACGGGCGGACGTGCAGTGTGAGGATCCCAGCGCACGTGCGGCGGACCTAAAGACGGCTGACGAGTGGGTCGACAAGACTCTTGCCGTGAAGAAGGCGAAGGCGGAAAAGCAGCCCGGCACCGGCGGCATCACGATGGATCAGAACAAATAGAGTTGCACGGAGCCCTACCACCCCTTCCTGCGGGAAGGGGTTTTGTTTTGCAGAAAAGTGCGTCAGCTCTCAGCTTTCAGCCCTCAGTTCTGGAACTCGTCCGATAGAATGGCGCTGCGAGCGCGCCAGCAGCGGCTCCTTGTATGTTCAGAAAAATCCTCATCGCAAACCGGGGAGAGATTGCCGTACGCGTGATCCGCGCGTGCCGCGAGATGGGAATTCAGTCGGTGGCGGTGTATTCCGACGTTGACCGGGCGGCACTGCATGTGCGGAAGGCAGATGAAGCCTACCATCTGGGTCCGGCTGCGGCTTCCGAATCGTATCTGAATATCGAAAAGATCATCGGCGTCGCCAAGCGAGCGGATGCCGACGCAATTCACCCCGGCTACGGATTTCTTTCCGAGAATTCCCGTTTTGCGCATGCCTGTGCGGAAGCTGGAATCAAGTTTATCGGTCCGACGGCTGCCGCTATGGAGATGATGGGATCGAAGACCCGCGCGCGGCAAAACATGGAAAAGGCGAAAGTACCGTTTGTACCCGGAACGTCCCGCGGGGTGGCGTCGCCAAAAGAAGCTGCCGAGGCTGCAGACAAGATTGGCTACCCGGTCATGCTCAAGGCAGCCGCCGGCGGCGGCGGGAAGGGTATGCGCCTGGTACAAAATCCGAATGAACTGCAGGCAGCGCTCGAGACCGCCCAAAGCGAGGCGCAACGGGCCTTCGGCGACGGCGAGGTCTACATCGAGAAAGCCATCATCAACCCGCGCCACATCGAGATGCAGGTGCTGGCGGATGAGCACGGGAACACCGTCTACCTGGGCGAGCGCGAGTGCTCCATCCAGCGCCGCCACCAGAAGGTGCTCGAGGAGGCGCCCTCTCCCATTGTCGATCCTGACATGCGCCAGCGCATGGGAGAAGTGGCGGTGCGCGTGGCGCAGGCCGCGAGTTATACCAACGCCGGAACGATCGAGTTCCTGGTCGACCAGCAGAAGAATTTCTACTTCCTCGAAATGAACACGCGGCTGCAGGTGGAGCATCCGGTCACGGAACTCACGACCGGCCTCGACCTGGTGCACCTGCAGATCCGGATTGCCGCCGGAGAAGAGCTCCCGTTCACACAGCAGGATGTGAAGCTGCGTGGACACGCTATCGAGTGCAGGATCTACGCCGAAGATCCCGACAACAATTTCTTCCCGAGCCCGGGGAAAATCACTCTGCTCCTGGCGCCTTCGGGTCCGGGCATCCGGCGCGATAGCGGGATGTACGAGGGTTGGACGGTGCCGATTGACTATGATCCCTTGCTTGCCAAACTGATTGGGTATGGAACGGATCGCGCGCAGGCGACATCGCGCCTGGTGCGCGCCCTGAACGAATACTTCGTGGGTGGCATCAAGACGAATATTTCTTTGTTCCGGCGTATTCTCAGCGATCCGAACTTCGCTGCAGGACGTCTGGACACGGGCTATCTTGACCGACTGCTGGCTCAGGCCCCCGCAGCCGCTCCTGACGATGCACGAACTGCGGAAGTGGCGGCGATCGCGGCCGGAGTGTTTGCCGTCCTGGATCCCGGCTTGGAGGCTCGGACCGACGAAACGTCAAGCAAGGGAGGGGGTACTGGGGCGACATCGAACTGGAAGCGTATGGCCCGGCAGGAAGGCCTTAACTAGCCTATGCGTGCTGCATGATTTACGAGATCAATGTCGACGGTAAGAATTATCGTCTCGAACTGAATCGCGCGGATGGCCGGTGGGAGACCCGCCTCGATGGTCGCGAAGTGGCGATCGATGCGGTGCTCGCGAGGCGAGACGTGCTGTCGATCATCATTGGCGGGAAGGCGTACGAAATCAAGCGCGAGCGCACCGCCACCGACATGCACCTGTGGGTGGGCCCGCGGCGTTACGCGGTGCAACTGCGCGATCCGCGCTCCCTACGCAGCCGCGCCAATGTCGACGATGGTAAGGGCCCGCGGAAGCTCATCGCTCCTATGCCCGGCAAAGTTGTACGAGTACTACTGAGGGAAGAAGCACAGGTCGAGGCGGGACAGGGCGTGTTGGTTGTCGAAGCGATGAAAATGCAGAACGAAATAAAGTCGCCGAAAAAAGGCGTCGTACGGAAAATCGTTGCATCCGAAGGGACCGCCGTGAATGCCGGGGATGTGCTGGCGGTGGTGGACTGATCCGCGGGTCACAGGCGACAGGCCACGGGCTTTGCGAACGCGCAGCCTTTGATAGCAAATCGACGGCGCTATTTCGCTGGACCGGTGTTCTTCAGGATGTCGTCAGCGAAGTAGTTTGTGACCTTTGCGTTGTCGCGCAAGACCTCGTAATAGGCAGCTTTCAACAGCTGCTCCCTGCGGTCGCGCAACTGGGAACGGATAGCCTGCTGCACGCGCGGGTCGGCTAGCTCGCGCTGGCCAGCGGGTTCCCGGGCCAGCAACTTTACGACACGGAATCCCACGATCCGCTTGGAGGCTGGATCTTGCACGGTAATCACCGGGCCGTACTGGCCGGGCTTCAACTTCAAAACAATCTCGCGGGTGGCTGGATCGGTGCGTTGCAGGGAGGACTCCGGCGTAAATCCCAGATCGCCTCCGTTGCCTGAGGTCTCGCTGTCCTCCGAATAGTTCATGGCGAGAGTAGCGAAATCATCGCCGCTGTCGAGGCGGTTCGACAGCATCTGGATCTTCTTCCGGGCGTCCGCCTCATTCTGTGCCTTGTCGTTCTTGAGATTGTGAACCTGTGGATTCGGTATGGGCGAAACGTAAATCTGCGCCAGGTGATATTGCGCCTCGATCAGGTTGAACTCGCCCTTGTGCGCGTTGTAGTAGTCGGTGACGTCCTGGTCGGTGATATTGATTTTCGACGTGACTTCCTTGTTGAGGACCTTGTCGACGGTGAGCTGGCGGCGGAGGTCGCGGCGGAAGTCATCAATCGTGATCTTCTTGTCTTTGAGCTTCTGGTCGAACTGCTCCTGGGTGTAGGGTGTCTTGACCTTGCTGACCTCGCGGTCGACTTCTTCGTCGGTGGCGAGCAGGCCGAGTTTCTCGGCGCGGCGCATGATGATCTCGTTCTCAATTAACTCGCGCAGGATGCTGAGCCGAAGGCTGGTTGCCTGTTCTCCAATGGGAGCCTGGGGTTGCTCGGAGGCCGAGGTCTGGTTCAGATAGTACTTCTCGACGTCGGAGCGCAGGATCTTGTGTCCGTCGACGGAGGCCATTACGTCACCTCCTCCTTGTTTGGATTGGCAGCCGATCAGAAAGAGCAGCGCAGACACGGCGCCCAGCGCCAGCCCGCGACGAAGCAGCAACGGGTTGAGTTTCAAGCGAAGATCCCCCTCAGTACGGATCAGCGGTTCGAGATTCAGGCAATCTTTTATTTCGAGGCCGGGCGCGACCCTGACGCCTGCGTGTTCTCGGAATGCACCGGCGGCTGGACCCCCGCCTGTAAGAGCGCGCGGTCGAGCACGGCGCGGATTTCAGCAATCGGCAGCGCGCCGTCCATCTCTTCGCCGTTCACAAACAAGGTCGGAGTCGCGTTCACACCGAGGGCGTCGCCTTCTTTGATCGAAGCCTTCACAGCGCTGTCATCCTGCCCTTTGACGCAGGCGGCAAGCTTTACCGGATCCGCACCATGCTGCTGCCCCTGCAGCACGGCCGCTCGGTCCAGGAACGCATTCTGCGCATCATGGCCCTGCTGTCCGCTTACCACCTGCTGATTGGCATGCAGATAGTCGACGTAGTCCCAGTAAGCGTCGTTGTTCTGCCCAGCCAGACAATTGGCGTTCACCGCGGCGTGAATGCTCCAGGGATGAATTTCCGCCAGCGGGTAATCCTTATAGATGAACAGAACCTTGTCGCCGTATTCCTTGAAGACCTGGGGGAAGAGCGTCTGGTGCATGCGCGAGCAGAACGGGCACTGAAAGTCGTCGTAGTTAACGACTACCACTTTTGCTTGCTTATTGCCCCGCGTCGGACGGTTCGTCACGTCCATTTTCTTCATGGTCTCGGCGTTCGGGTCTTTGGTCAGGTCAAGCTTCGTCATCTTGACCAGGGTCTTGCTGTCTTTGGAGAGCAAAAAGTCGTAATCGTCCTTGCGTGTACCCTTGCTGAAGGTCAACTTGACGGCGTCGTAGTTATTGAACTCGCTGGGATGAATGGGGCCGATCGTCACTTGAACGTCAGGGGGTAATTTGTAGTACGAGCGCACCTGGCGCTCGATCGCTTTAGCGGTATCGGGCGAGGTCGACTGCGCAGCACAACCGAGACAGATGAGGAGAAGCACAAGGAACGAGCGTTGCAACAGCGTCACTAGAAACCGCCTTAGCATCAGGGCTAAAAATCCATTATCTCACAAGGGGTTAGACGGTTTGCAGTGACATCGGGGAGTCTTTCAGCCTTGAATTTAGACGGCGCGAAGAAGGTCCTCGGGTGGCAGAAGAGCATTCATTGAGCCCGAGCGGAAGCCCTCCAAGTCGAGGGTCACGAACTTGAAGCCGAGCGCCTTGAAGATGCGGGTGAACTCGGCGGCCAACGCCGGGTCGAGGGCGCGGGGGAGTTCGTCCTTGGCGATCTCGAGGCGGACGATATCTCCGTGATGGCGAACGCGAAACTGGCGGAAGCCGAGCGCCCGGAGAGCGTCCTCGCCTTGCTCGACCGCAGAAAGGGCCTCGCGGGTCACGGGGCGCCCGTATTCGATGCGTGAGGACAGGCAGGCGGAGGCGGGCTTATCCCAGACGCGAAGGCCGACCGCCTGGGCGAGGCTGCGAATGTCCTGTTTAGTCAACCCGGCGTCGAGCAGGGGCGCGGCGACGTGGTGCTGACGGGCGGCCTGCTGTCCCGGGCGGAAATCGCCCTGGTCATCGACATTGACGCCGTAAGCGATTGCGTCGAAGCCGCGCTCTGCGCGAAACGACTCCATGACGGTGAAGAGCTCGTCCTTACAGAAAAAGCAACGGGAAGCGTCGTTTTTCGCGTATTCAGGACGGTCGAGTTCGGTCGTAGGGATCACTTCCAGAGGAATGCCTTGCTCCCTGGCAAACGCCACCGCATCGTTCAGGTGCGTGCGCGCGAGACTGGCCGAATCGGCGATAACCGCCAGCATGCCGGAACCGAGTGTCCGGTACGCAGCCCAAGCCAGGTAGGCAGAGTCGACGCCGCCAGAGTAGGCAATCAGCGTGCGTCCCATGGAGCGAAGGCGCTCCTCAAGACGCGATCGCTTGGCCTCGAGTTCGGCGGACACGGGCATAGGGACATGGTAATACGGAGCGCAGCGAGGTGTGGGGATTTGTTGGCTGCGTGCGGTGGAGTCTTCTCCTCGGCGGCGGGCGCGACGCCCGCCGGCGCTACTGTCGGGAACTGGGCGAATGTGGAGTCGTATCGCCTGGTCCTCACCTCTGCTAGTAGAGGCGTTCTTGCTTGCGGAGGTTGCCGAATGATCCGATGTTGGCGAGTGTGAAGCTGAATCGAAACTGATTTTCGTTGCGGACCGATCCCAGGGCGAACCGGCGGTATTCGATAGTGACACCGCAGCAATCCCAGTTGTAAGTGGTCTGGGCTGTCGCGTATTGCAGGAATCCGATGTTGGCGTCGAAGCCAAAACTGGTGGCGCCGCTGAAGCCCGGCTTGCTTGGATGGCCGTATCCGAACAGCACACGGAACTGGTTGAAGTCTTTTTGAGCAGTAGTGGTTGTGACAAGCCCGGGCAACGATTGCACGAACGCGTCGCCGCCGCCAAACGTGTAGGCCCCCAGGCGATAATTCACCAGGACGGTGCTGGCGTTGACTCGGCCTTTCTTGAAGTCGTAATCGAAGTCCCACTCCGCATCGGCTTGCGAGCTGGTTTGCACGCGCAGGCGCGAGATCAATGGCGAGAGGTGCTGCGGTTCGGTCAGGAATGCTATGCCGCTGAAATCGGCGGTGGTGGTGAGCACGTTCCGCCGCCCACTCACCAGTGCCCCGCCAAAATTGGGATCGAGGAAATACTTCTGTGCGATCTCCCAAGTGACGATTTCGCGGACCTGCGGTCCCGCGGAACACGGAATGGTTTCCGGAGTGTAGGTGCGCTCCCAGGGTTGAATCTGCTCGCCCGGTGCTCCGATGCGCAGGGAAGACATCTCCTGCGGGTTGCAGTCTTCCGGATCCGCAGAGGTGCGCTTGGAGTAGAGGCGGTTGGTAATGCCGTACTCGACTTCGTTAGTGTTGCTGAGAATATCGCGCGCATCGAAGCGAAGGATATTGGCGAAGTTGTTCACGCCGGTCACGTAGCGATAGGTGGCGTGCGGTTCGATCACATGCTTCAGTTTGTGCCCAGCCAGGGGGCGGTCAAAAATGCGGGTGAGACTGGGCGGACGCAGTTCCGCCGTGCCTTCCAGTGCCTTGCGGTTCACCACGTCGCTGAGCGCGGTTCCCACATTACTGCCGGGCTCAAGTTGCTGGGTGTAGGCCGTGTCGCGGAGAGTCAGTTCGGGTCGCAGGGACCATCCGCGCAGTAACAACGGCATCGAGATTGAGGGGGCGAGGTCGAAGCGACCCACCAGATCGGCGGTGCGGAATTCCCTTTCGCTTCGGGACAGGCCTTCCGCCGCCGCGTCGAGCGACCAGTAAAAGGGGGTGTGGGCAATACGCCGGTCGACACTCGAAAATTGAAAGCTGGGGGCGTGGAGAATGGTGATTACATCACCGTTTCCTGAACTGGTCGTTTGGGTGCAGGTTGGAGAGGGCGGGGTTGGTGAGGATGAGGTTGTGCACACTCCTTGAAAATCCTGATAGCGTTGCACCAGCGCGTTGTAGGAAAAGCCCCGGGTTGTGTTCGACAGGAAGGCCTGCGATTTGACTTCGGAGTTGACTGCCTGGGTAAACGTCTCGCTGAAGGCCAGGCGAAAGACGAACGAACTCAGATAGTCGATGTTGGCGACGGCCCGGAAGTTCTGCAGAAAGCGGCCTTCCGCGTTGAGGGTTACATCCTGCCCGCCCTGACTTTTGCGATCGACCACTCCGAAGTAGGTGAGATCGACGTACGAGGTATCGCTGGGGCGGGCGCGAAATTGTCCCCGCTCCGCCCAGCCCCGCTGGGAGTAGTACTCGGTTCCGGCGGTCGCATCCATGCTGCGATTGATGGCCCAGTAGACCGATTCGCCGACAATCGTTCCCTTGGTAGAGGAGCGTCCGAAGCTGGGAATGAGGAATCCCGATTTCCTCCCCAGGGGATGGGCCGGAAACGCGGCGAATGGAAAGTAGAAAACCGGTACGCCACGGATGCGAAAGCTGCTGCGATACACCTCGGCGTTGGCGCCCGCGTCGACCACTACCTTGCGCGCGTTAAAAGTCCATTTGGGATGGGGCAGCTCGCAGGTCGTGACCGAACCATCGTTGACGATGAAGTGATCGGGTCCTGTCTTCTCAACGATCTTCCCGGTAAACGCGAAAGGACTGGAAGATGTTAGAACCGTAGCGGTCCCCTTCACAGTAACCCCGATCGTGCCCACTACGTCGTAAAACTTGCCGCTCTGGCTGCGGATGTTGTAGGTGCCGTGACTGGCTTCGATGTGCTCGTCGTTTGGACCGCCATCAAGGACCATGTGGCCCTCGCCCACGGCTTCGCCAGTATCGGAGTTAAAAGTGACCTCATCCGCGTACAGGGAATAAGTGCCGTAATGGATTTCGACATGCCCGCGCAATTTGTAGACTGGACCGTCCTTTTCCTGGCTATCGGTAGCGGAGATGGTGACATTTTCTTCCCGCGGAAGAGGAGCAGGCACCGGCGTGGCAGTTTGAGAGTCTTCCGGCCGGTTCTGGGCAGCAAGCAACTGGCTGGTAACTAAGTGCGGGGTCAGAAGCAGATGACAAAGGCACGCCGCCGTGATAAGGAATCGTGTGCGGGAGATCATCGGAAGCGCACGGAGACCCCAACACTGATCTTAGTTTCGGGGACTTCGTGACCTTAGCACGGCGCTGGCCCGAGAGGCAAAGCGCTGGAGAAAGACAAGTTCCGTTCGTTTGTTCCGCAACGTGGCCTCGCTCTGGCCCTGGCGTTTCTCCGAAGACCATCCATGAGTTGTTCGCTTTGCGGCGAAGTCTGCCGTTGTGTGCCCGGGAATGGGACTGAAGGCACGAGTGCTCCGGCGGAGCGTGAGCGGATTCCTCCGCTCGCGAACGAGTTGCCGTCTCAAAACCCCCTGCTCGTGCCGGAGGATGCAGGCTCGTGGCGCAAAGAGGTCTCGGAGCGCCTGAACCGGTATCATGCCCGGCGGCGGCCCCGACCTCCCCGGTATCCTTCCCTGCGCCTGAAATTCGATACGCCTGAGTCCAGGTGGGGGGCGGTGCCGCGCGATCCGAATCCTCAAGCTCCGTCCGGCCAGGCGATCACACAGTCTGCACCGATCATGCACCAGGCCGTGGCAGTGAACTACGTTGAGCCGGCGCCCGAATCGAGCGTCGCTCCGGAGCCGCGACCTGGGGAACTTGCTGCTCCGCCTCCCAGACAGAATAAGAGTGAGCACACGGCCAAGCTGATCGAGTTCCCTCGCACCATCTACACGCCACAGGCCTGGGCGACTGATCTGGCCGAGCCGATTCTCGATCGTCCGCGCATCCTGGAAGCGCCCGAGATCGTGCCGCCGCCTCCGGCCTTAGGTGGCATGACGATCGAGGAGGTCGAAAAACCGGAACCGGAGCGGCGCCCGGGGATCGATATGCCACTGCAGTCGGCGTCCCTCGACCAGAGATTTCTGGCTGGGCTGATCGATGGAGCGCTGGTCGTTGCGGCGGGCGGGATTTTTGGAGCTGTCGCTTATCGAATTGCTGGCTTCGTCCCCACGATCATAGAAATCGCTGGGATGGGCGCGGGATTATTGCTGGTCTGCTGGGCCGCCTACCAGTATCTTCTGGTGGTGTATTCAGGATCGACGCCCGGCTTGCGAGCTTTGCGGTTGCAAGTGCGGCGCTTCGATGGGAATGCCGCGAACCAGAATGAGCGCCGGGCACGTGTGCTTTGCTCGCTGTTATCGGCCGTTTCCCTAGGACTTGGATATGCCTGGCACTTTCTTGACGAAGATGGCTTGTGCTGGCACGAGCGCGTAACCCGAACCCATATCGCCTTAAATCCGAAGAGCGAGTGATCGAAAGGACTTAACGCGCTCCTGACTTGCGGCCACGATTGGCCCCCTCTGTGGGACCGCCCCGCCCTATGCTATCTTCGTAGGGTTTCATTCGCCCTCCTGTTGGGCCTGGCTTCTTAATGTCAACATCCCTGGAAAGTTCCAAACGACCCGCGGTAAAGGTCTTCGTCGCCACCACGGTGATGCTGACCTTCATATCGTTCTGGCGGGCCGCTGCCATCGTCCTCTCCGATCTGGCGTCGTCAGCCTATTACGCCGGAGGCGATGCCGAGAAGGTCATCGGCAAGAGCGCTCCCTGGTTCATTCTCGCCGTCATGCTGTTCAGCTACTGCGTGCGCGCGCTCTACATCGAGTCGAGCGCAATGTTCGTGCGGGGCGGCGTATACCGCGTAGTCAAGGAAGCGATGGGCAGCACGCTGGCCAAGTTTTCCGTGTCGGCGCTGTTGTTCGACTATGTGTTGACCGGCCCCATCAGCGCTGTTTCGGCGGGACAATATCTTGGGGGATTCATCCAGGACATCGGCACATACCTGCACCATCCTCTGAGTTTCAATCAGAATCATTTCTCGGCGTTTTTCGGAGTGCTGGTGGTGCTTTATTTCTGGTGGAAAAACATCCAGGGCATCCACGAGTCGAGCGAGAAGGCCTTGCAGATCATGATCATCACTACGGTGATGGTGGTGATGCTGTTGCTGTGGTGCACGATCACGGTCTTCAAGATCGGCATTCACTGGCCGCCGAACCCACTGCATCCGGGCGTAATTCCCCTCAACAAGGAATCCCTCGGATGGCTGAACGGAACCTGGTTCAGCCATCTGACATGGGTCATCGTTTTCGTGGGGTTCGGGCACTCCGTCCTGGCGATGAGTGGCGAAGAAACACTGGCCCAGGTGAATCGTGAGATCGAATATCCGAAACTGAAGAACCTGGAAAAGACCGGGCTGGTCATTTTCATTTACAGCCTGCTGTTCACTTCCCTGGTATCGTTCTTCGCCTACATGATCATTCCGGACAATATCCGGCCAGATTTTTTTGCCAACCTGATTGGCGGCATCGCGATGTACCTGGTGGGACCAATGCCCTTGAAGCTGCTGTTTCATGGCTTCGTGGTGCTGGTGGGGGTGCTGATCCTCGCGGGTGCGCAGAACACGGCCATCGTGGGCGCGAACGGCGTGCTCAATCGCGTGGCCGAAGACGGCGTGTTGACGCAGTGGTTTCAAAAGCCACAACGCAAGTACGGAACTACTTACCGGATCATCAACCTGATTGTTGGGATGCAGTTGCTGACGATCATTCTCAGCGGCGGCAATGTGTACAGTCTGGCGGCCCTGTACGCCTTCGGGGTGATCTGGAGCTTTGCCATGAAGTCGATGGCGGTGCTTGTATTGCGCTTTACCGAGCCGGGCAACCGGGAGTGGAAAGTTCCAGGGAACCTGCATATCGGGAAAGTCGAGATTCCGTTGGGGCTGGCGGCGATTTCGGCTGTCTTGTTCATCACCGCTATTGTGAACCTGTTCACCAAGTCCGAAGCAACCGTCGCGGGTTTGATCTTCAGCGGAGCGTTCTTCGCAATTTTCACTCTGTCCGAACGACACGTTGCCAAGGAACGTCACGGCAAGCCGGAGCAACTAGACCAGTTCCGCGTATACGGAAACCAGGAGTTGGGCAGCGGCGCGATGGGTGTGCGCTCGGGGAGTGTCCTGGTGGCAGTGCGCGATCCTCGCAACTTGCACTACCTGCGGACGGTCCTGCATAACGCCGACACGACTAAGCAGGACGTGGTCGTCATGAGCGCCCGTTTGTATCACCGGGAACACAGTTTCAGCGGTAGCAACGTGTTTGATGCCAGCCAAATCTTCGATCATTATGAGCAGGAGCTTTTCACCGCGGTGGTCGCAGTGGCGGAAAAAGAAGGTAAGCCTGTGTCGCTGCTCGTGGTGCCGGGCACCGATGTATTCGAAGCCATCATGGTCACTGCGCAGCGGTTGTCTTCGAGCCGCATTGTTTGTGGGCGATCGAACAAGCTCAGCGTCGATGAGCAAGGCAAATTAACCGGGGACGCATGGGAACGGCTGCCGGAGCCGCGGCCACGGTTGACGTTGGTTGTTTATGAGCCTGACGGGTCCTCGCACGAATACCTGCTCGGCCCACACACGCCTCGCATGCGGGCGCAGGATGTCGGACTCATGCACAATGTCTGGCTCGATATCACGAAGGATCCCCGGTTTGCCGGCGCGCACCACTATCATGTGGTGGCGTTGGCACTTGAGCAGCTTCAGCAGGAACTAAAGGGCGGCTCACGCAAGGAATTGCTGGACCGCCTGGAACAAGAGATTCACAAGGACGAAGACGGCAGCGTGCCACCCTCCACCGCCGACTACAACTAGCCAGTCCCCACCCCTTCGCATAACCTGCCGTTCGGGCGCGTGGACGCTGTTGGAATCCCCCGCATTCGCCAGCGTGTGACACGGGTCACAGCCACCCCGTTCGCTTTCTGCCAACCTGTGTATGGAAGACATGTTCAGGCGACTACTTGCGGGTTCGCTGATGCTCGTGCTGACGGGGGCGGGGCTGGTGGCGCAAGCGATCAGCTTTCACTACCGGCGTGTCGCTCCTCCGGTCGCACAAACAACGACTGCGCACGACCACGCCGCTGCTCACAAGTGCTGCCACTCGAGTTCCGGGCTGCGCTTCGCGATCGCCATTCCCCCTTCGCCAGCGAACATGCCTTGCGGCAACGAGCGCGCCTGCTGCATGCGCCCAAGCCCTGCAAGTTTCGCAGAGGTGCCCTCGACCTCCCATCTGCAACGCCCAGACCTCGATCACCGCGAAGCCATACCGATCCCCTCTCACGGCTCCGGATCTGCGTCCGAAGGTACAGACGTCCGCGGCAGAAGCTTGCTTCCGTACGAGATGCTGAACGTGATTCTTCGTATCTGAGTCTTCCGAATAGTCGACGAACTGCTCGTGCCCGCGCGGCTCTCCGGGCAAACTCATCGAATCAACACCTACGAACGGGAGAGATCAAAGTTTATGAAGCTTAAGCTCATCGCACTTGTCCTCACGCTGACTATGACGTCCTGGGCTCAGTCCACACCTTCAACTCCGGAGCAGAAATCCGCTCCTGCCGACGGCAAGATGACCTGCGCCTGTTGCGACAGGACGGCGGCTACTGATCAGAAATCCGATCAGCAGGCCGATCAGAAAGAAACCCGTGCCTGCATGCGGCACAGCTCGGAGCAGAAAGACGACAAAATAACGATGTCCAGCTGCTCAGGCAAGGGAGCCGTTGCTTGCTGCACAGGGAAAGACGCGAAATCCTGCGCCAAGAAAGACCAGGCATCGGGCTCCTGTTGCGAAGGAAGCAAAAAAGGGGAAGGCCACGAAATGAACTGCTGCTCCGACAAGGATGGCAAAACGATGACGCATGACTGCTGCGTCGGAAACCAGTGTGGAAAGCACGATCACGCGGCCGGCAACTGAGCTCGTTTCC
>Ga0210406_10001165_pt1 | contig 33287 bp, 31 predicted proteins | sample IncBWC30MmetaG_FD_155454 | JGI IMG/M metagenome (GOLD analysis project Ga0210406, IMG submission 155454) | Forest soil microbial communities from Barre Woods Harvard Forest LTER site, Petersham, Massachusetts, United States - Inc-BW-C-30-M | ecosystem: Environmental > Terrestrial > Soil >... | reverse complement strand
TGCCGGCGGCGTTTCCAAAGCGTCCGGGTCAGGCACTGCTGACGTGGCCGGCGCGTTGGAATCGACGGCTTCTGCGTCGCGACCTGCGGCATCGAGTGCAACATCAGGCGCGACGTCAAGCGCTGCTGCATCAAGCGTTGCGAATACCGCCACTCAGGCGCAGTCGCAGACGCAGGCGCAGAGCACTCGGACGCAGACCCCGCCGCCCGCCAAGAGCCCCGGCGCAGTGCCCGCCAAGAGCGCCGGCGCAGCGCCCGCCCCATCGGCGAACACAGCGGCGCAAAAGCCGACCTCTTCGATGAGTCTTGCGGGCAACGGCGGTGCCAGTGCCGAGACCCGCCGGAATTCAGCTTCGGCCAATGCGGCCGGCGCGGTCGATGCGCAGCACTCGAACGGCGCGACCTCAGTCAACGCCGCAGGCTCAGGTTCAGCGACAGCGTCGCACAATCCGTAATTGTTGGTGCTCAATCGGCCAGGCCCTCGCGACGGCGAGGGTCTGGCTCTAAGAGCCGACGGCAGGGTCGTCGGTATCCGTCTTCAAAAACACGCGCAGCCGGTTCAGTTCATGGTCAAGACCCGCGCGAAACTTGAGGTTGCGCGGCGCGCGGCCATCGGTGTAGCCGAAGGCGGCATTCAATCGTCCATCGGCTACTGTTAAATTGCCCCAGCCGATGATCCGTTCGTGCCACAAGAGCGGCAACGCGTAGTAGCCCAGCTTGCGTTTGGGAGCCGGTGTGTAGGCCTCGAAGCGATACGCCCAGTTCCAGAAGATCTCAAAGCGGCGCCGGTCCCAAACGACCGGATCGAAGGGCGTAAGCAGGCGCACGCCGTCATCCGCTCGCCAACGACGCGACTGAGGCTCTTCTCCCGCCGGCCAATACCAATCGATGCCCTCGACTCGCGCGTGGCCGAGACGCTGCTTGGCGCGCGCCAGGGCGGCCGAGCGTTCATTGGTCCACTGCGGCGCGCCGTATTGCAGGCGGTTCACGAGAGAGCCGAGGCTGTTCGCCGGGAGAGGCGCGTATTTTTGAACAATTACATCGATCAGCGCGTCCATTTTCGATGCCGTGGCCGTCTCTGCCGCCTCAGTCACCGGCGCAATCCCTGCCGGCACCGGCTCACGCGCCGCATAAACGCGAGTGCCACTGTCGCGTCTCGCGACCCGCAACAGACCGCGGTAATGCATCATGTCCAAAAGCTGCGTGCTGGCGTTCGAGGTTCCGCCGAACCAATTGGTTACCCGGCCGTGTGAGAAATGCGCGTCCACCTCGCGCGGATGAACGGTGCCGCGTTCGCGAACGAAAGCAAGCACCGCCTCCGCCTGCTTGGTGCGGGTCGGGGATTTGATTCGCACCGTGCGTGGGTGCATCAGCGCGTGATGAACGCGAGGCAGAAACCCATAGTTGACGAAAAAATCTTCTTCCAACCCCAACTTCGGGTAGCGGCGTTCGAGATCGCCCGCGCGGTACCCATTGACGCGATGGCGCAGGGTCAGGTCCTGCGCCCGGGCGGGCGCGCGTATGGGATCAGCTTGGACGAATCCCAGTTTCTCGATGGCGCGCATCAGCGTCGTCGGTTTGAACAGCGAGCGCGCAATCGCATAACGGCGCAGATGGCTCAAGGTGGGCATGCCGCGATCATAGCCAATCGCCGCATTGCGCGATTCCTAGTATCTTAAGTGGATGCTGGAAACCATCGAAGTAGAAACGGCGCCCAAGCCCAACGCGGCAGTGATCTGGCTGCATGGCTTGGGCGCAGACGGGCATGATTTCGAACCCATCGTGCCCGAATTGGTGTCGCGAGGCGCGCGCGCCTGGCGGTTCGTTTTTCCAAATGCCCCGGTCCGCCCCGTCACCCTCAACAGCGGCATGCGGATGCGCGCCTGGTACGACATTGTGGGGTTGGATCGGCGGGCCGCGGAAGACGTCGCGGGCTTTCAGGATAGCGACCAAAAAATTCGAGAACTGATCGGCAGGGAAGTCACCCGCGGCATTCCGGCCAACCGCATCGTGCTGGCCGGGTTTTCCCAGGGAGGCGCGGTCTCACTGTATACGGCGCCGCGGCTGAGCGAAACGCTGGCAGGCGTGATGGCACTTTCGTGCTATTTGCCGCGGGTGAGCACGTTTGGCGCCGAGCGCACACCGGCAAACGATGCCACGCCGATATTCATGGCCCATGGTCAGGCGGACGGCACGGTGCCGATGACGTTGGGCGTGAAATCCCGCGACTTTCTTCTGGCACAGGGTTATAACGTCGAGTGGCACGAATACCCCATGGCGCATGCGGTCTGCGCTGAGGAAGTCGCGGACATCCGTCAATTTTTATTTCGCGTATTACCTTGAATGTCATGCCAGCCCAACCTGCAACGATGAAACGACTCGAGGCCGCCGCCGCCAAGGCTGTGGCCCGCGCGGCTGCCGCAAAGGACCATGTCCGATCGGCGAAGGCAACGCTGAAGCAGGCCCGGAAATTGTTAAAGGCAGAGAAAAGAGCCGCGAAACGGGCGCGCAAGAAACTGGACGCAGCGGCCGCAACGACGCCCGTCCGCGCGGTGAAGCCGGCCGCCGTTGCCAAACCCCTCGCCGCTGTGAAGCACGTTGCAGCTCCCAAACCGGCGAGCTCAGCCAAGCGCGCGCCTGCTCCGAAGCCTGCCCGCAGCGCCTCGCGGCGTGCGCCGAAAGCGCGTGCGCAGAAACCGCGCGCGCAGAAACCTCGCGCGCCGAAACCTCGCGCCGCGAAAGCGCCCGAGACGATGCGTACGGCGGCGCAGGTCGCCAAAACAGTGATCGAGCGGTTGCATAGGCCGCCGCCGGTGCTGCCGCCGACCCCGCTGCCGGCACCTACCCCGGTGCTGTCGCCGACCCGGGCGCCGGCGCCCACCGCCCAGACCCGTGCGGATCCGGACCCGCCGGCCAATGCCGCTCCACCGGAAGCTTAAGGCGGCGCGCTCGGCACGATTCCTGGGAACAGAACGCCCAGTAGAATGTTCAAGAACAGGTATAAGAGCAGTGCCAGGACTTGACCCAATACCCAGACTCCAAAAGCCTTGCGCGTGGTGAACCCCAAGATCTCGCTGAATCCCATCACCTGCAGAACGACGCTCCAAAGCCATAGCAGCATGTAGGAGGCGAACTGTGCTCGAAGCACGAACGACACGAAGCCGTCGATCTCGGCGCCGGGCCTTTCGACCACGGCGGCCTCACCGACCAGCAGCGCGGTAAACATCCAGACGAGCAGCGATGCCGCCACCGGCATGCCACCATAAGCCAGGACATGGAACACCTGATTGCGTGTGGTCTTGCCGCCGGCCCGTTTCCCCAAGCGTCCGTAGATGGCGGCCAGTAGATACATGCTCACCACGCCGGCCAGGGGGCCAAAAATAAAGGAGCGGGCGAGAATCTCAGCCGTGGCGACGTTGGATCCCGCCAATTGGGTTCGGTTGAACATGATCGAGGTCGCGACGCCCTGGGTCGCGGCCAACAAATAGTCGGCGGCGCCGATCGGGCGTGTCGCCAATTCCCGAAACACGCGCCTGGGTCTCAGCCAGACATCTTTTAGCGGGCGAATGGGTTCTGTTGTCGACACCCAAGGCAGCCTACGCAATCCGTGACAGCGACTCCAGTGTTCCACAGATGACAGCAGACTTTTTCAGGGCTACTCTCGCAGTGAGTTCGAACGATGTTCAGGAGAAGAGTGATCATGGCAAAAAAGAGCAAGTCGAAAAAGCGCAAGTCGAAGCGTCCGATGGCCAAGGCCAAGCGCAGTTCGGCTAAACGCGCGTCCGCCAAGAAGAGCGCCGCGAAAAAGAAATCACGGCCGGTGAAGGCAAAGAGAAAGGTCGCGGCGAAGGCAAAGAAGGCCGTCAAGAGAGCGGCGCCCAAGAAGAAGGCAGCACCGGCTGCGCCGAAGCCCATCGCCAGGAAGGCTGCACCAAAGCCGAAGCCTGCGCCGATGACGCCGGCGCCGATGGCTACGCCGCCTTCCATGCCGGTCTCGGAGCCTGAAATGCCTCCGGCGATGAATTCCGGCGTGGAATCATCGGCGATGTAGTTTGCCGGGCAGTAGTTTAGGCGCGTATCAGCCCTTGTAGAGGGCGCGCGCCGCTGCTGTCAGGGAATACTCGTTTGGCGAGCGTATTCGCATCGACGTGCATGTGCTCGTCGAGCACGGCTTTAAATACGCTGCGCAAATCGAGCGTGGGCTTGAGGTCGCGATTTTCGAGCAGCGCCGTGCGGCGCAAGCCCGGCCAGTCGGCGATCACCTGCCCGCCGCGAACCGCTCCCCCCACGAGAAAGGCGCAACCGCCTGTTCCATGATCGGTACCGCGCGTGCCGTTGACGGCGGCCGTTCGGCCAAACTCCGTGACGACGAGAACCGCGGTCTGCGGCCACAACGGCCCCAATTCATCTGCCAGCGATTTCAACCCCTTGTCGAGGCCGCCCAGGCGTGTGCCAAGAATTCCCTTGGCGCCGCCTTGATTGGCATGGGTATCCCAGCCGCTCGCCTCGATGACGGCGATCTCGGGACCGCCGTCGCTGCGCATGAGGTTGGCCGCCATGCGAGCCACCGCGGTGACTCGATCCGGAACCCCCAAGCGCTGCGGTTGTTTGGGATTGGCGGAGTCACCCGCGCCGTCCACCATCTTGTCGGTCTGTACTGCCTCGCTCAAACGCGCTGAAAACCAGTCGTCCTGGGAATACAGGTCCGCCAGGCGCGCCAATAGATCCTCATCGACATCCGGCGTGGCCTGCGGGGACTTCGACATCACGGCCGCCTCGCCCCGCAAAATCAACGGCACATTCTGACTGATGGCCACGGCGCGATCCGCGGTTCGTCCGGAAACGGGCAGGGCGGCGAGCGCACGATTGAGCCATCCGTCGGCACTGCCGATGGGTCTGGACAGGCCGTTCTCGAGCACATTTTGACCGTCGAAGTGCGAGCGGTCGCGGTAGGGCGAGGCCACCGCGTTGAATACGATCAACTCGCCGGCAGCGAATCGTTCGTGCAGGAATGAAAGCGCAGGATGCAAACCGAAGGTATTGTTGAGCGCCAGCGCGCCGTCGGTGCTGCCTGGCGCTGCAATCGCCAGCTCGCGATGCAGGGCCGCATAGTCAGGATCCCCGTACGGGGGCACGGCCGCCAAGCCGTCGAGCGCGCCACGCAGGATCACGACCACCAGTCGCGAAGAACCGCCGGTATGGGCGAACAGAACCTCAGGCATCGCGGCACTCGCGGCCAGCGCTCCCGCGCCCAAGAGAAAACGGCGCCGCTGCATATTCATCTCCTTTGAAACTCAGGGCTCATCAACAACAGCGCCACCGCCTGGCCCGAAGTCGTGGCCCGCTTGAGCGCCGTCAATGTCTCGGGACGTGCATAAGCGCCCAGACTGGACGCGGCAAGATCCGCAGGCTCCACGCCGCTTTCGTATTTCGCTCCGACCCGCGAGGCCCACAGCACGCGGTGCATGAGCGCGTCGGAACCATCCCAGCTCTTCGAGGTGTCCGGCCACCCTGCCGGAGATCCGGGAGTGTATTGGCGCTGGCCCAGAAGATCGAAGGTGCGGATCACTTCTTCGGGTTGCCCTGGAGAAACATTCAGCGCTCTTAAAGTGGAAAAAACAAAATCCTCGGGTGTCTTGAATTTGCGCGCATCGGTCTCCCAGCTTTCCGGCGAGGCGATCAATGCCGCGTAGACCTGGGGCAAGTCTCCGCCGCTTTTCAAGAACGCGTGCGCGATCCGGTCCACGGCGGCCTTCGGGGGATCGTCCGCGATAAAATGCCGGACCAGCTTGGTGGCAATGAAATGCGCGGTTTCGGGCCTTCGCGCCAAATCGGCCAGGACTGCCTCACCCTGGCGCACACCAGGCTCGGAGTAGGTTTTACCGAGCAGAACCTTGGGACCCGGCTCGTGCAGGTTGTCGCGGAAATAAAAGCGGCCGGGCACTCCGCCCGCAAGCCGGCCCTTGCCGCCGCCGATGGACCAGCCGGTGATGATCTGCGCGAAACTCGTGACATCGGCCTGGCTGTAGCCCCCGTTCACCCCCAGCGTATGCAGCTCGAGAATTTCGCGCGCCAGGTTTTCATTGATGCCGAACTGACGTTTCGGCGCATCGAGTGCGGTGCGCAATCTTCGCGACGCAAAGTGCGCGGCCGCTGAATCCTTGCCCACCGAGTATTGATTGTCGAGAAACGCGATCATGGCGGGGTGCTGCTCCACCGCCGTCAACAGATCGACGAAGCGGCCGCCGACATGCGGTCTGATGGCCTCATTCTCCAGCGTGCCGGCCAAGCCGAACACCACGCCCTTATCCGCGGATACCGCGAAGTGATTGGACCAAAAATGCACCAGGCGCTCCGCAAAGGGCTTGAGCGTGAGCGCGGCGCTTTGCGCGCGCGCCAGGACCTGGGCGCGGTAGTGGGGCTGATAAGCTTCGCGAACCGCGTTGACCACCTTCGCATCCGTCGCCGCCGCCGACTCTTGCTGCATTTTTTGGCGCTCGTCGCGCGCAGCCAGCAGTCCCGCGAAGATCTGATCGGAAGCAGCCAAGGGCGCATTCACGGCCAGCGGGGCGGCACCCTTGACCTGCGCCAGCAGCCAGCCGCGAGGGTCGCCCGCGGCGGCCGCCAATTCGCCGGGCCTGGCACCCAATCCAAAGCGCATTACGGCGATTTCGGTTTGCATCATGCCCTTCAACGGCACAACTCCTGCGGCGTTGACCCAGGTGCGCAGGAGCCGGTCTTACGGCTCCGAGGTGCCGGCGATCGGGCGATGCGCCGCAACCAGCTACTGTTAAATTCCGTCTATCCTCCAGCCTTTGCGGACATCAGAAAATGCAGCGCGAAAATCAGCGCTATTGCCGCGATGATGACATTGAGCACAACGCCGATTTGCGTCCAATATCGCGGCGGCACCACCGCCGGATCCAAATTCCGGGCGACCTGGCGAAACTGGCGCGCCGAGATCAACGCCACCGCTGCGCCCAGGATCAGGAGCAATACGCCGGTTCCCAGCGAGAAGCTGCGCTGGGCACCCGACTCGGGTTGGTGCGCGACCAACTGTAAAAACAAGCCGAAGCGCTCCACGACGAAACCGAATCCCATCAGCGCAATGGCACTGCGCTGCCAGGCCAGCAACGTTCGCTCTGCTGCGAAGAGCACCCGAGGATCTGCCGTATAGGACATATTGGCTCCTTTGACCAAGGCGCGAACTCATGCCAGTCAGTGAAGTCTTACACACTGATCAGGCGCCACCCGATCCCGGAAGACCCGCCAAGATCGCGAGAATGGCCGGGCACAGTTCAAGAATATCGAGAAAAGACTATGGCATATGCACGGCCCCAGGTGGCTCCCGAAGGCGCTGACGCGCCTGAGCCGGTGGCTCTGCGCGATGCCGCGCCGAATTCCCGCGGGCGCGGGCTTTCCAGTTCAGCGGAGCTGCGCGAAATCGAGAGCTTGCGCGCCGTCAATGCCCAACTGCTGCGCGAATTGGCGGCGCTGAAAGCGCGCGAGGCCGAAACTCAGCGGCTCGCGGAGCGCGATGGGCTCACCGGTCTTTATAACCGGCGACGGATGCTCGAGCTGCTCGAAGCGGCGATCAGCGATGCCGTACTGCAGGATCTGCACGTTGGGTTGCTGTTCATCGACTTGAACGGTTTCAAGGCCATCAATGACAAGTACGGGCACGCGGCCGGCGATAACATTCTCACCACCGTGGCGAATCGCATTTCGGCCCGCGTGCGCACCGGCGACATCTGCTGCCGCTATGGCGGCGATGAATTCGTGGTGATCCTGCCGGGTGTTCCCGATCCTTTTCCGGTAAGCCGGGTGGCCGATGCGATTCGCGAGCGGGTGTCCCTGCCGTATTGGATCGGCAACGAGCAGCAGCAATTGACCGCCTCGATCGGCGAATCCATGTATCCGCATCACGGCGAGAATGCCGCGAAGCTTTTGCATCGCGCCGACGAAGCCATGTATCGATTGAAGGCGCGGATCGTTCGACCGACATCGACCCTGCTGTCTGGGCCGCAAGCGCGGCTCACCCGCCGCCGCAATGACAAATCCAAGCCGCGCCCGGGTGGAACTCCGTAGGCGACGGCGGTATGCTCGCTGACCATTAAAACAAGGTCAACGGCGAGGGACTAAAGACGTTAGGTCTTTATCGTACTTCAGCCAATGGTAGCGGTCATGAATCAACGCAAGTGGGTAAACGCAGCGTTAGCCTTCGGCCTCCTCGTCGGCATGGCGCTGCCCGGGTGTGTGGTCGTCCCCGATCAGGGTCACTATGCAGGCGGTGTCGTGTTGGTGGCGCCGCCGCCGCCGCGAGTCGAGGTCATCGGCGTCGCGCCGTCACCGGGTTTTGTATGGGTCGGGGGCTATTGGAATTGGGTTGGCGGCCGCCACGAGTGGGTCGGCGGTCATTGGGTGGCCGGGCGACCGGGGCATCATTGGGTCGGCCATTCGTGGGTACGGCAGGGTGATGGCTGGCGCATGAGGCCGGGCCACTGGGAACGCGGCTAGCCCCGCACCTAGAGCCCCGCAACTAGGGCCGCGCACCCTAAGGTTACCGGCGAGCGGCAGGCCAAGTCGAGGCGGCCGTGTGAATCTCGCGGAGTTTTTTGCCCCCGCCGGCGTCGAACCAATGCTCGATCAGGCGGAAGGAGATCGACACGTTCGGCGGTACGATCGGCCGGCCCGACGCCAAATCCTCGCGCGTAAACCACTGCGCGTCCTCCAACTCATCATCGCGCCGTTGGATCTGCGTGTTGAGCGCGTGCGCTGTGAACCCCAGCATCAGCGAAGACGGAAAAGGCCAGGGCTGCGAGGAATGATATTGGACGTGATCGACGTCGATGCCGGTCTCTTCGAAAACCTCGCGCGCTACGGCATCCTCGAGGGATTCTCCGGGTTCGACAAAACCGGCAATGGTGGAATAACGCCCGACAGGCCAGGCAGCCTGGCGTCCCAGCAGGGCGCGCTCGCCGTCGCTCACCAAAACGATGATGGCCGGATCGATGCGTGGGAATTGCTCGTGGCGGCATGCAGGGTTCGTGCATATCAGAACATGCCCGCCCTTGGCAGCCACCGTCGTGGCGCCGCAAGTGCCGCAAAAACGGTGGCGGGCCCGCCACGCAACCATGCCGCGCGCGTATCCCAAGAGCCCGGCTTCCTCGGCCGGCAAGATCGAAGCCAGCATGCGCAAGTCCTCGAAGCGGGTACCTGCTTGAAACTGCGGCGCCTCCAGCGCTTCGACTTCGCAGGCAAAGACTTCCGAATCGCGGAATCGCCCCAGAAGAATCAGCTCGTTGCCGTTGCGCAGTTGTTCGGGTATCGCCGATAGTTCGAGGAGTGCCGCCCGCGGTGCTTCACCCTCGACGATGAGATTGCGCGAATTCCAAACGGGCAGGACGCGGCTGCGTTCATCGGCCAGGGCGTTTGCGAACCATGCCGGATCCTTGCGCAAATGAGCGGCGCGGTCCAGATACGGACCGGACAGAATATTCCTTGGCTGCATCGTTCGGATTCTAGCAGGGGGGAGGCTTTGCGACGCAGCCAATGGCGCCGCCGCAATTGCCGCAATCAAGCCTGTGCCTCGCCAGCAGATCCCGCACGCGCACGCCGCCGCATATTTCGCAGCGTGCAATCCCGACCTCATCGTGGCGCGCCAGAGCCAGCAGCAAAAACCATGCGTGCTCGAACGAAATGCCCGCCGGCTCATGCATTTCCAAATAGGCTTCGTACGCGCGGCAGAGCAAGGCACCGGACTCGAGCGATCCCACGCGATAGCGCGGCTCGACACCGCGGTCGTTGCCGTGGACCAGTCCGTACATGACGAAGAGGCTGGCGAGCTGCGCCGCTTGAAACTTCAGTTCAGGGTTGCGGAAGAAAAATGCCGCCTGGCGCGGCGACTTGCCGCGATGGCGCAATACGTCGCGTCGTGAATTCTCCAAAACATAACTGCGGTACAGCTTGCGTATTCGATCGTCGCTCAAGCCGGTCCATTGGCGGATGGTAAAGGTGCGGGCTTCGTGGTGGATCAGCCGCAGGGCGAGATCGAATTTCTGCCGGTCTCTGGTATAGCGATCGTCTGACACTCTCATGGTCGGTCCCTCGTTGCAATTCACGCGTTTTCGGGTCAAAAAGAATTTGACAGAAATTAATCACAAAGTTAGTTTGCTTGCCAAGAGGTTTTGGCGAGATTTGCCGCTGCGTTTGCGGCGAAATTCGCAAGCTCCCCGCAACCACCGCCAGACGAGCGCAAGGAGGCGATCATGCAGTACGCAATCATCGGCGATTGGGCGCAGCAGCCCCACCTGTCGGCCGAACATCGAACCTCGATGCACGGACTGAACCGCCGCTTTCTCGATTTGGCCGGCAAGGGCGTCCTCGCACCGGGATTGGGCGCGCAAGTCGCGCCGCTATCGTCCTCGCAGCGGGCGGCGGCGGCGGATTGTCCGTATGCTTTATTCGACCTGCGCTTTCAGGACGACGCCCACTGGAGGAGCCGCCTGCAGACTGCCCAACCCCTGCGGATCGCCGATGCTCCCGCCGCCGATGAAGACACCGTCGATTTCGTGCGGCTGGCGCTCTTCTATACCTGGCACCTCGCGTCGAGCGCCGGTCTCGCCGCCCATCTGCTCTTGGGTGTGCACGCCAACACGGCGGATGCTTTTCGGCGCGTCTCGGTCGACGCGCTGCCGGCGCTGGCCGCGACCGAGGCGCCGAATCTCACCCCCCGATGGAGCCAGTGCCATGCCTACTGGAGCGCCCTGATCAACGCGGCGGCGCGGCCCGACCCCGCCGCCCTGCGCCGCGTGCAGTTGTCCGGACTGCAGCTTGCCGCGGCGGTTGAATTGCCAAGCGAGCCCCGCGAGGTTTAGTCTACGCGGCTCCTATGCATGCCCTAGTCCTCCGACAGCTCACCAAGGTATACAAAAACGGCATCAAAGCGCTCAAGGCAATCGACCTCGAGGTCGAAGAGGGCGATTTTTTTGCGCTTCTGGGGCCGAACGGTGCGGGCAAGACCACCGCCATCGGCATCACCACATCGTTGGTCAACAAAACCAGCGGCACGGTCGAAGTGTTCGGCCACGACATCGACAAGGAGCTGGAAACGGCGAAATCCTGCATCGGCTTGGTGCCGCAGGAAATTAATTTCAATTTGTTCGAGACCCCTTTCACCATTGTGGTGAATCAAGCCGGCTTCTACGGCATTCCCCGGCCGCTCGCGAAGCAGCGCGCGGAAAAATATCTCAAGCAGCTGCAGCTCTGGGACCGGCGCAATTCGATCGCGCGCGCATTGTCCGGCGGCATGAAGCGCCGGCTGATGATTGCGCGCGCCTTGATGCACGAGCCGCGCCTGTTGATTCTGGACGAGCCGACCGCGGGGGTCGACATCGAAATTCGCCGCTCGATGTGGGAGTTCCTGCGCAACATCAACGAGCAGGGAACGACCATCATCCTGACGACGCACTATCTCGAAGAGGCCGAGAATCTGTGCCGCAACATCGCCATCATCGAGGGCGGCAACATCATCGAGCGCGACAGCATGGTGAATGTGCTGCGCAAGCTGCAGACCGAGGTGTTCGTGTTCAACCTGCGCGATTCGCGCAGCGTGGCGCCGCAGCTCGACGGATTCACGGCCGTGCTGTCGGACGATCACACCTTGGAGATCGAGATGTCGAAAGCGCAAAGCTTGAACGACATTTTTGCGCAGCTCTCGGCGCAGGGAATCGCCGTCAACAGCATGCGCAACAAGGTCAACAGGCTCGAAGAATTGTTCATCCGCCTGGTCGACGGCAGCGTCAAGACCGCCGCCGCGAAGGCCTCCTGATGATCGAATCGCGCGCGGCCACCGATTGGATCGGTTTCAAGACCATCATCATCCGCGAGTTCAGCCGCATCGTGCGCATCTGGGGGCAGACCATCGTGCCGCCCGCCGTGACCGCCACGCTGTACTTCGTCATTTTCGGCAGTTTGATCGGCAGGCGCGTCGGTCAGGTCGGCGGTTTCGATTACATGCAGTTCATGGCCCCCGGCATCATCATGATGAACGTGATCACGACCTCCTACGGCAACGTGGTGTCCTCGTTTTTCGGCGCAAAATTCGGCAAGCACATCGAGGAGCTGTTGGTGTCGCCGTTGCCGAATTGGCTGATCGTCGCAGGCTACACCATGGGCGGCGTGCTGCGCGGCGTGTTGGTGGGCGCGGTGGTGACCATCATCTCGTTGTTCTTCACCCGCCTGTCGATCACGCATGTGCTCGCGATCATCACGGCGGCATTCCTGACGAGTTTCATCTTCGCCCTCGGCGGCCTCATCAATGCCTTGTTCGCCAAGAATTTCGATCAGATCTCGTGGTTCCCCACCTTCGTGCTGCAGCCGCTGACTTATCTGGGCGGCGTATTTTATTCGGTGAGCATGCTGCCGCGCTGGGCGCATATGGCCTCGAACGGCAATCCGATCCTGTACATGGTGAGCGCATTTCGCTTCGGCTTCCTCGGCACCTCGGATGTCGATTTGCGCCTCGCTTATGCCATCATGATTTCCGCCGCCACGGTGATGTTCATACTGGCGGTAACCCTGTTGAACCGCGGCACCGGCATCCGCGAATAGAGGAGAGTCAGTTGTCATTCAAGTTTTCGCGCAGCCTTTGCGCTCTCATCGCCGCCTTGGCGGCCGCAAGCGTTGCCGGGGTGGTTACCGCCGATGCGCCCGGGGGAGCGAACGATCTCGAGGGTTTTTCAAGCGGTGCCGCGGCGGCCGAAATACGCCTGGAACAGCGTTTCGATGCCGGCCTGTCGGCGGCGGAGCTGCGCGCCTGGATGCAACAGATGTCCTCCGCGCCCAACCATGTGGGCTCGGCGCACGACAAGGCCAATGCGGAGTTTCAACTCGCGAAGTTTCGCGAGTGGGGCTGGGATGCCTCGATTGAAACATTCTCGGTGCTGTACCCGACACCTCGAGAGGTGTCGGTGGAACTCATCGCACCCACGCATTTCAAGGCGCGATTGAGCGAGCCGCCCATCGAGGGCGACAGCACGTCGACGCAAACGAAGGACGAGCTGCCGCCTTACAACGTGTACGGCGCCGACGGCGATGTGACCGCGGAGTTGATCTACGTGAATCAGGGCATGCCCGACGACTACAAGGAGCTCGAACGCGAAGGTCTGAGCGTCAAGGGCCGCATCGTGTTGACCCGCTATGGCGGCGGCTGGCGCGGCCTCAAGCCCAAGCTGGCCTACGAGCATGGCGCCGTGGGCTGTTTGATTTATTCGGATCCACGCGATGATGGTTACGGTGCAGGCGATACCTATCCGAAGGGCGGCTTCCGCCCGCCCGATGCCGTGCAGCGCGGCTCGGTACAGGATCTCACCCTGTACAGCGGCGATCCGTTGACTCCCGGCGTGGGGGCGGTGCCCGGCGCCAAGCGCCTCGCGCTGAAAGATGCGGGGACCTTGCTGAAAATTCCGGTACTGCCCATTTCCTATGCGGACGCCGAGCCCTTGCTCCTGGCATTGGGCGGCCGCATCGCGCAGCCTTCGTGGCGCGGCGGGTTGCCGATGACCTACCACGTGGGTCCGGGTCCTGCCCAAGTGCACATGAAGGTGCTGTCGGAATGGAGTCAGAAGCCGATTTATGATGTGGTCGCGAAAATCAAAGGCAGCGAGGAGCCGGACCGATGGATCATTCGCGGCAACCATCACGATGGATGGGTGTTCGGCGCCATGGATCCGCTGGCGGGTCAAGTGGCGCTCATGGCCGAAGCGAAATCGATCGGCAAATTGGTGAAGGAAGGCTGGCATCCGCGCCGCACGCTGGTCTACAACAGCTGGGACGGCGAGGAGCCGGGACTGCTGGGTTCGACCGAATGGGCCGAACAACATGCCGCGGAACTCAAAGTAAAGGCCGTGATGTATGTCAATTCCGACACGAATGGACGGGGCTTTTTGCAGGCGGAAGGCAGCCATGCTTTACAGCATTTCTTGAGCGAAGTGGCGCGCGATGTGAAGGATCCGGAAACCGGCACCAGCGTGCTTGCGCGCGCGCTGGCCCACAGGCGGGTTTCGGCTTACGACTCCGGGACCTCAGGCGATTCCGCAGCGCGAACCGCTGCGAACGGAGACCTGGCGCTCGGCGCCTTGGGATCAGGCTCGGACTACACGCCTTTCCTGCAGCATTTGGGCATCAATTCCGTCAATCTTGGATTCGAGGGCGAATCGCAGTACGGCGTCTATCACTCGGCCTATGATTCATTCGATCACTTTCGCCGTTTTGTCGACCCCAGCTTTGAGTATGGAGTGGCGCTGGCCAAGGTGGCGGGCCGGATCATGCTGCGAGCCGCGCAGGCGGAATTGATTCCGGCGCGCGAAAGCGATTTTGCCGCCTCGGTCGCAGCATACGACGATGAGCTGCACAAGCTGGCCGACGGCATGCGTGCCAAGACCCGGGAGCTTGCCAAGCTGCAGGATGACGAGTCCTACAAACTGACGACGAATCCCGACTATCCGCGTGCGGCGCCGCCGCGAGCCGCCGAAGTGCCGTACCTCAATTTCGCGGAGCTGGATAATGCGGTGGCGAAACTGGAACAAAGCGCAATGGCATTCGACAAGGAGTATGCGCGCCTGGGTGCGTCCAATGATGCGGCCGCCGGCGCCGAGAGAGCGCGCGTGAATTCGACCCTCGCGATTCTGGAGCAAAATTTGACGGATTCGCATGGTTTACCCGGCCGCGAGTGGTACCAGCACATGATCTATGCGCCGGGCCTGCATACCGGGTACGGCGTCAAGACTTTGCCGGGGATTCGCGAGGCGATCGAGGAGCGGCGATGGGAAGAGGCCAACCAATATATAGGGGTGGTCTCCCGCGCTCTCAACAACTACAGTGCTCGAATGGACCGGGCCATCGCGGCCCCGTAGACTGCGGTAGATAATTTAAGGAGTGGGTAATGACCGAAGAGAAGCAGCAAAAGTTCACGGCCAAGGTGCGCCGCGGTTTGGTGTGGGTACATTCCGTTGCGGCCGCGGAGCTTGCCAAAAAGAAGGCGGAGGCCACGGGTGTGAGAATCGAAGGATTCACAGCCAGTGAACTCGCAGACGTTGAATCCGCGTTGACCTGGATTTCTCAGAACAAGGAATCGCAGAGCGCGGATCCCGCGTAAATTTGCGCGGGTCCGCTTCCAGTCCAACGCACATCCGCTAGGCCTTGGGCCTTCGGGACGTACCGGCTTTTGCGTCGCGGATTCGCGACGGGCGCGACTGCGCTACACTAATCCCATGGCCCGCAAAAGCGCATTGGTCGTCGACGACTCCAAGTCAGCCCGTGTCATTTTGAGCCGCATGCTCGAGAAGTACGACATCGAGGTCGACATGGCCGAGTCGGCCGAGCAGGCCATTGAATATTTGAAAAGCAATCGTCCCGATGCGATTTTCATGGACCATCTGATGCCGGGGATGGATGGCCTGCAGGCGGTGAAGGCAATCAAGGGAAATCCCCAGACCGCCATGATCCCGATCATGATGTACACCTCGCAAGAGGGCGAACTGTATGTCGGTCAGGCGCGCGCCCTCGGCGCAATGGGCGTCTTGCCGAAGCAGGTCCGGCCCGTCGATGTGTCGAAAGTATTGTACGAGCTGCATTTGTTGCCGGATCGCCGCGACATGGCGGAGCCTGCACTGCACCCGGTCGAATTGGACTCCGGCATCGCCGTCGAAAGGCCGCCTTCGCGACCCGCCGCGGCAAGCGGCGCCATCGATTGGGGACGCCGGGTTGAAACGGTGGTGAAGGACCAAGCGGTGGACATTCGCCGCTTCATTGTCGCCAGCCTCGACAGCTTCGCGACGCGCATCGTCGGCGATATTCGCAACGACATGCCGGTGCAGGGCCCCGATCCGATCGCGCCGCCGCCGCCGCCGCCGAAGCCCGTCTGGCCCTGGGCGGCCGCGGTACTCGCGGTCCTCGCCGTGGCGGTCGCATTCGCGGCGAGCTGGCTGGCGTCGCGCAATGACCTGGCGCGCGCGCGCGCGGAAATCGCGGGACTGCAATCCTCCAACGGCGAATTGCTGCAGGCGCGGGCCGATTTGAATGCCGCGGTGAAAGATCTTACAACCGCGCTGGCAACGGCGAACACCGGCCAATCGCCTGCGGCGGCCGGTTCCTCAGCTTCCCCCATACAGCCGCGGGTCGAGCCCGTGCCCTATGGCGAAATCGCCTTTGATCGCAGCCGTCTGGATGTGCTGCGGGATCTGCTGGCGAAGCTCGAGGCTCAAGCGTTTCATGGGGTGGTGAAGATTTCGAGTTCGGCGGGACTGTTTTGCTTGAGCGGCAATGCCACCGACGGCTATGTACCCGCAGTGCCGACACTGCCCATCAATCGATGCGACATGATCGGCAATCCCCTGGATGAAGCGCTGTCGGGCCAGCAGCGTCAGTCGCTGGCATTTGCGAATCTCGTCGCGGGGGTGCGTCAACGCACCGCGGGCGCAATAACGGTCGCGCTGGAAAGCACCGGCACCACGCACGCCGCCACGCCGTATCCGTCGCGCACCGAAAGCCTCACGGCCGGTGAATGGAATCGCGTCGCCGCAGCGAACAATCGGGTCGAGTTCTCCGCCGAGTCCAGCACTCCCTAGACCGTCAGTTGCTCGGCACTGTGATTTTGACCGGTTGGGGATAGCGCTCGCCTGGAAGGGTAAGTAGCCTCAAGGGAACGAAAAAGGCGCAGTTCCCTTGAGGCTACTTGCACTTCCTGACGAATGCTCGAACCGGTCAACATCACATGCCAAAGCTACCGCGGGGTGTTGGCCGACGCGCGATTTGCCGGCTGACAAGTGCGAATGAGGCCACACGACCTCGGATGGCCGTGCGCGGCGCGTGCTCCAACACCGTGATGTTGAGCGGTCCTGTGCAGGACTCAGAACGCGACTCTGACGAAAATCTCAGGACCGCTCGAATTGAAGTTGAAAAATCCCGCTTGGCGGGGCTGCGCGGAGGTCAGGCGCGCCCGCAGGGAGGAGTAGCCGACCGCGAAGGAGATGTTGGGACGCAGGCGGTACAGACCATCCACTTCGTAAAGGCCCAAAGAACCGTCGAGGTCGTCGATGCGTATTCTGAAGTACTGGGCGCGGGCGTCGAAGTAAAATCGCTTGCTCAGCACGTAGGTCGCGTCGAGTCCCAGCGTCGGAATCGGACCTGCTTTATCCTCGGTCTGATCCGCATGCCGCGCCTGCGTCTGCACGCGTGCGCGCGCCGAGATGTCGGTGTCGTTGAGGCCGATCGTGGCCGCCACTTCATATCGATCGCTGTGCAGGAAGGAATATTCGTACGTAATGCCGAAGGTGCGTATCGAGAGGTCGGAGTTCAGCGGGTCGCCGGGCTGCAGGACCACGTCGCGAAACACGATGGGTTGGGTGAGCGTGAGCTGCCCCGTGCGGTCCAGCGAAAAATAATCGAATCGCAACCGATGCCGCTCGCCGACGCGCACCATGGCCTGGATCTTCGCCTCGTAGTCGGACTTATCCAATCCGAATTGGTCCTCTGCATTCAGCGGTGTCCCGGGAACGCCCGTGCTGCTGTCGATCTGAAAGTCGGTTTTATTCGAGACGCGCACGACTCCCAGCGATAGGCGCACGCGCTCCTCGGTCGGACTGAGATAGTCCTCCGCGTGCGTCAGCGTCGCAAACAACGCCAGCACGATAAGCCCCGCGGCATTCCTCGTCATGTCGGTCTCCTCAAAATCAACAGATCCGTTTCGGCTTTGGCCACGGCCGCCGGCAGGGAGGGGGTGATGCGCTGCATCACGTGGGCTGCGGCCGCCCGCCACCCGGTCAGTTTGCCGCCATAAATGCTCAAGACGCGTGGGCGTGCGTCTCGATCCGTCGTGAATATGGTTTCACGCGAGCGGTCGAAGGCCGCCTGCGTGGCCGCGGGCAGGACCCGCAGTCCGGCGAAGCGCTCGGTGATGTCGCTGCGTGTCAGGGCGCTCAAGTGCGGGAAATAGTGGCGTACGACCGCCAGCAGGTATTCCTCTTCCTCCGGCAGCGGATGCACCTGGTCGGGATCGCCGCGATACGCAGTCTCGGTGGTGCCGATCAGGGTGGCGCCGCCCCACGGCATGACGAACACGGCGCGTCCGTCGGTCGGGCTCTCGACGTAGTAAATGCCCGCCGTCACCGGATGGGGTATCACGATGTGCGTGCCCTGAACCAAGTCCACATCGGGAACCGCAATGGCAGGATCGACGGCGCGCGCGACCTGGGTCGCCCACGGCCCGGCGGCGTTGACGAGCACCCGAGTCTTGACCTCGATGCTCGAACCGGACGTGGCGTAGCTCACCCTCACGCCATCTTCACTTAAAGTCGCCCGCGTGAATTTCGCCGGCATCGCGATCTCGGCACCCAACCCCAGCGCGGATTTCACCACCGCGCGCGTCAGCAGGGCATCGTTGGTTTGCGCATCGTGGTAGCGAATGACGGCATCGAGATCCAAGGTCTTCAACCCGTCGAGCGAGGGCCACTCTGTTTTCGGCACGCTGCCGAAGCGGGTGGCTGCATCGAATCCGCCGAGCAGCGCGTACATCCACAGTCCGATCTTCAACTGCCAGGGCCGGCGGCGGGTGTCGCGATACACCGGAATGAAAAAGGCCTTCAGTTCCACCAGCTCGGAGGCGATGCGCAAATGAATGGCGCGCTCGCGCAAGCTCTCGCGAACCAGTGCGAATTGACCCGATTCCAGGTAGCGCAGTCCGCCGTGAATCAGTTTGCTGGATCGGCTCGACGTGCCGCTGGCCAGGGCCTGCCGCTCGACGAGCAGGGCCTTATGGCCTGCCGCCGCCGCCGCTTGGAGTACGCCGGCGCCATGAATGCCGCCGCCGATGATGATCACATCGTATTCTTTCATTGACTTTGAAGGTGAGGAGCTGGTGCTAGGATGCGTGATTACGCTGCAACACACCAACTTTGCCTGTCTGTCGCCATTCGCGCACAGCGCGGAATGCTCAGACAGGCCTCCTAGTCGGCGCCGGATTTTGTGTCGCGCTTTTCCTCGAATCGCACCACCGGGACATCCGAGGTGACTTCGATTTCCCCATCGACGATCGCGCCCTTCGCGATCGCCACGGTGCGTGCGCTGACCTTGCCGCGGATGACGGCCGTGTAGCCGATTTCCAGCTTGTCCCTGACGATCAAGCCGCCCAAAATGGTGCCGGCGACAATTGCTTGCTGCGCCCGAACGTGGCCGTGCCAGCTGCCGGAGGCGGATAGATTCAGCGCCCCTTCCAACTCGCCATCACCATGTACTTCGCCGGAAACCACGAACTGACCCTTGCCGCGAATGTCGCCGACGAATACCGAGTCGACGCCTATGAAGGTCGGGGTAGCCGAAGTACTGTCCAGAAATCGGCGTTTTTCTTGGCTCATGACACCCTTATTATCCCATCGGGGGCACCTCGTGATGTGACGAGCTTGGCGTCGCCGACGTAGAATGTCCCATCCGTCTAAAACCCGTCCAGAGTGTGAACATGGTCATCCACAAAGTGTTTTTGGCGCTGTCCTTGACCGCCGCGTTGGGCCTGGGGGGGTGCAGCCGCCAACAGAGTGACTGGGAAAAAACCAGGACCGCGAACACCACCGATGCCTACGAGCTCTTCTTGAAAAAGTATCCCAGCGGCGAGTTCACGGCCCAGGCCCAAGCCCGCGTGAAGGAACTGTACGAACAGCGGGATTGGCAAAAGGCGCGTGATACGGACACGCTCGAGGCCTATCAAGCATTCTTGAAGCAGTACCCGGAAGGCAAGTGGACGGAAGAAGCGCGCATCCGCATCGAGAACTTCACACTGGCATCCGTGCCGTCCAATACTCCCGCCGGTGCCGACGCCACGCCGCCATCGCAGACAACCCCCGGGCCTGGCACGGCCATGAAACGCTCAGCCGCGCCGAAATCCTTGGCCGCTTCAAAAGCGCCCGCCGCATCGAGCGCGCCGGCGCCGGCAAAATCACGTGGTTCCTATGGCATTCAGCTCGGCGCATTCAAGACCGGCGCCGACGCGGCGAATCAACGCTGGGCGAAACTTGAAAAGGAATATCCCAAGGTGCTCGCGGGGCTGTCGCCCAAAGTCTCACCGAAGAAGGGCGCTTCGGGCACCCTGTACCGCTTGCAAGTCGCCTCCTTGAGCGAATCGCGCGCGAGCTCGATTTGCAAGACACTCAAAGCCCACTCGCAGGCCTGCGTGCTGTTGCATCCTTAAGGAGCCTGTCTGAAGTATTCCGCGTGTCGCGTTGGCCCCTGCTTAGGGCTGGCAGCGCGCGTCAGCAGCCGACAATTTGCGTCACATCGCGTAGGCGCCATCTGCATAAGTCGCTGATTTTCAAAAGAGCTTGGGCTTGGCATGCGGCTTGCTTGATCCAAAGGCATGGAATCCAAACTCATCGCGCTGCTGGCTGCCGAGGGTGGCCGCGAGGCCACGCTGCTGGTGCGCCGCGGCGATGGCCAGTTTGCCCTCGCCAGAATCGACGCTCGCGTGGCCTCCGCCGCGCGGCTTGCCGCTCGCTATTCGTCCGCGCTGACCGTCCGCTCCTCCCGCAAGGTCAGCGCCGCGAAGCGATGATCACTCAAGTTTTTGGGTGACCCCCAAGGCGCCGCGGTCAAAGCTTCCCCCTCCCGCTCGCGGCGCCTTTTTTTTAACTCAGCACGCCCAACTCAGCCAGCAGGAACGCGTATTCCATCGCGATCTCCTTATAACGCTGGAAGCGCCCCGACTTTCCGCCATGACCGGCTTCCATCTCCACATGCAGCAGTAAGCGATTTTCATCCGACTTCCGGGCACGAAGCTTGGCCACCCACTTCGCCGGCTCGTAGTATTGAACTTGACTGTCCCACAGTCCGGTGGTGATGAGCATCGCCGGATAGGCTTTGGCGCTGACATTGTCGTATGGCGAGTACGACAGCATGTAATCGTAGTTCGCGCGATCGTTCGGGTCCCCCCATTCGTCGTATTCGTTGGTGGTCAGCGGAATGCTCTCATCCAGCATGGTGGTGACCACATCCACGAACGGCACCTGAGCCACGATGCCGCGGTAATCACCCGTGCTCATGTTGGCAATCGCCCCCATCAGCAGCCCGCCGGCGCTGCCGCCCATTGCAAATACCTTATCCCTGGCGGCGTAACGGCGTTCAACCAGCGCGCGCGTCACGTCCAAAAAATCGTTGAATGAATTTTTCTTCTGCAGTTTCCGCCCCAAGTCATACCACGCGCGGCCCATTTCTTGGCCGCCGCGCACATGCGCGATCGCATACACGAAGCCGCGATCAAGAAGGCTGAGCCTCGCCGACGAGAAGCTGGGATCCGTGGATATGCCATAGGCACCGTAGGCGTATTGCAGCAGCGGCGCGCTACCGTCGTGCGCGAAACCCTTACGGTACACCAGCGATACCGGAATCTGAGCGCCGTCGCGCGCGGGCGCCATCAGAAACTCAGTGGTGTAGTCTTGCGGATCGAAGCTGCCCACCACCGGATCGCGCTTGAGCAGCACCTGCTCGCGCGTGCGGACATGGTAGTCGTAGAGCGTCGTCGGCGTGGTCAGGGAGGAATACGCATAGCGCACGATCTCAGTATTCAATTCCATGTTGACCGAAAGCGCGGTGTAGTAGGCAGCCTCGTCGCTGGCAATGAAAAACTCCGCTTCGCCGTTGAGAGGATGAATGCAGAGTTTGCGCAGCCCGCCGCTGCGGACCGACACGGCGAGAAATTGGTCGAAGACGTCGAAATCCTCGATGTAAGTATCGTCCCGATGCGCCACCACGTCCGACCACTGCTCGATGTCGGCGGCGGCGCCGATAGGCGCGCGCGCCAGCCGGAAATTGCGGGCCTGCCAATTGGACCTGACGATGAACGCGTCCCCGAGATGCTCGATGTCGTACTCGTGATCCGGTCGGTGGGGCAGAAAAGTCTCGAACTTAAGCTGCGCATCATCGGCGCGCGCGTACCGCCACTCCGAGGACAGGGTGCTTTCCATGTGTATGAAAATGAACGCATCCGATTTGGACTTCGATACGCCGGTATAGAAACGTCTGTCGGTCTGCTCGAACACCAATTGATCGTGCTTGGGGTCCTCTCCCAGCACATGTTTCTTGATGTACAGGCCGAGCAGCGTCTCCGGGTCCTTCTCGACGTACAGCAGCGTCTTGTTGTCGTTGGCCCACGCCAGGTCGGGTTCAACGTCGGTAATGGCGATGGGCTGAATCTCGCCGCTCTGCAGATGCTTGAAACGCAACGTGAATTGGCGCCTGCCCACCGTATCCTCGCAGTAGGCCAGCCATCCCGAATCCGGCGAGATTTCCATAGCCCCGATGCGGTAGTACTCATGTCCTACCGCGTGCAGGTTGGCGTCCAACAGGATCTCTTCGGGCGCATCGAGCGACATCTTGCGCCGCACAAATATTGGGTGCTCCTTGCCTGGCTCGAAGCGGGAGCTGTACCAATAGCCGTTCTTGCGATACGGCACGGTCGAATCGTCTTGGGCCAGGCGCGCGTAGATTTCCGCGTACAGCGCATTCTCCAGCGGCTTGGAACCCGCCATGCTGCGTTCGCGAAACGCGTTTTCCTCCTTCAGGTAGGCCAGCACCTGCGGATTGGTGCGTTCATCGTCGCGCAGCCAGTAATAGGGGTCGGTCCGAACGCCATTCGGCGAGCTCAGCTGGTGGGGCTTTATGGCGGCGACAGGCGCCTTGGGATCCGATTCGCTCATTTTTTGGGTTGTCCTGATACGAGGCGCGAGTATAGTCAACAGGACTCAGGGCGTCCGATCAGGGCAAAACGGGGGTAAGTATGCAAACCGTGAGTCAATTGCTTCAGGCCAAGGGGAACCAGATCTTCTCCGTCGCGCCGAGCGATTCCGTTTTGCGGGCGATTGAAATCATGGCGACGCGGCATGTGGGTGCGCTTCTGGTGATGACCGAGGGCACGCTGCTCGGAATCATTTCCGAGCGTGACTATGCGCGAAAAGTCATCCTGAAAAATCGCTCATCGCACGACACCCCGGTCAGCGACATCATGAGTTCGCCGGCGGTCAGCGTCACTCCCGACGACACGGTGCATCATTGCATGCAGCTCATGACGGACGGGCGTTTCAGGCACTTGCCGGTGGTCAAAGCCGGCCGCGTCGTCGGCATGCTGTCGATCGGCGATTTGGTCAAAGCCGTCATCCAAGAGCAAACCCATCACATCGAGCAGCTGGAACGCTACATCGCCGGCTAGACGAGCATCGCTTCGATCACGCCGCTTGCCGCGAGTGCACCGAGACCAGGCATACGCGTCCCTTGCCAATGAGGGCGGCATCCAGATAAGGTAAACCCCACACAGGCGCGCTTCGCGGCGATTGCCCAACCTAGTGCTTGAATTTTTTTAAGCGCCTAGAACCGATTTAAGTTCTTGTTTTAAAAGCTCCTGCGCATGATTGCGCCGGGTTTGCTTGACGGTGGGCGCGTTATATGGCGATTGAAAACACGGCCGCATTTGGGACCAGCCTCGACGGCGCCGATCCGCGCGCGGCGGATTGGGGCCTGTGCCGGCTTGCGTATGAAAAGGATTCCTGCGGCTTCGGGTTGATCGCCAGCCTCGATGATCGTGCCAGTCACTGGGTATTGCAGACCGCCATCAGTTCTCTGAATCGGCTCACGCACCGCGGCGCCATAGCCGCCGACGGCAAGACGGGCGATGGTTGCGGCCTGTTGATCAAGCAGCCGACCGCATTCTTGAGAGCGGTGGCCGCCGAGGTCGGGCTCACGTTGGCGCCGATGTTCGCCGCGGGCTTGGTGTTTCTCGATCGCGATGCCGCCAAGGCCGCAGAAGCGCGCAAGATTCTCACCGAGCAGTTGCAACTGGAAAAGCTGCACGTTGCCGGGTTTCGTGCGCTGCCCACCGATCCTTCAGCCTGCGGACCGGAGGCGCTCAAGACACTGCCCACCATCGAGCAGGTATTCGTCAATGCGGGCGGCGACATCGACGCAGCCGCCTTCAACCGCAAATTATTTTTGGCGCGCAGACGCTGTGAAAAGAAACTTGAGAGGCAGGATCCGGTTTTTTATATCCCGTCTCTGTCGGCCGGCACCATTGTTTACAAGGGCATGGTCATGCCGCAATTTCTGGTGCAATTCTATCCGGACCTGAAGGATCCGCGGATGGAGGCCTCGGTGGTGGTTTTCCATCAGCGCTTCTCCACCAACACCCTGCCGCAGTGGCGCCTCGCTCACCCCTACCGCTACCTGGCTCACAACGGCGAAATCAACACGGTCCAGGGCAACCGCAGCTGGGCGGTCGCCCGCGGCCCGCTGTTCCGATCGCCGGTGCTGCCGGACTTGAGCGATATTTTGCCGCTGGTGTCGCTCACTGGCTCCGATTCGCAGTCGCTGGACAACATGCTGGAAGTGCTGCTCGTCGGGGGCCTCGATCCCATGCATGCCATGCGCATGCTGATACCGCCGGCATGGCAATCGGTGGACATGATCGATCCGGACTTGAAGGCATTCTACGAGTACTACGCCACGCACATGGAGCCGTGGGACGGCCCGGCCGGGATCGTGCTCACCGACGGCCGCTATGCGTGCTGCACGCTCGATCGCAACGGTCTGCGTCCGGCACGCTGGGTCATCACCAAGAACCGGCACATCACCATCGCCTCGGAAGCCGGCGTGTGGGACTACCCGCCGGAGGAAGTGGTCGATATGGGCAAGCTTGGGCCCGGCGAGATGCTGGCGCTCGATTTGCAATCCGCCGAACTGATGAACACCAAGCGGGTGGATGATCTGCTGAAGAGCCGGCACCCGTATAAGGCGTGGCTGAAGAAGGGTGTTCGCTACCTGCAAACCGATCTCATCGATCCGCGCCTCGCGGCGGAGCCTTTCGACCGCGAGACCCTCGCGCAGTATCAGAAGATGTTCAACGTTTCGGCGGAAGAGCGCGACGAGATCATCCGGGTGCTGGCGGAGGACGAAAGCGAAGCGGTCGGCTCGATGGGCGATGACACGCCGATGCCGGTGCTGTCGAAGAAGGTGCGTTCGCTGTACGACTATTTTCGCCAGCAATTCGCCCAGGTCACCAATCCGCCCATCGACAGCCTGCGCGAAAGCATCGTGATGTCGCTGCAGACGCAGATCGGCCCGGAAGCGAACATCTTCATGCCGGCGCCGCAACATGCCGAACAAATCGTCTTGAGCTCGCCGATTCTTTCGCAGCGCAAGCTGCGGCAAATTGTCGCGCTGGCCGAGTCCGGCGTGCCGAATGAATTCATCGATTTGCAATACGATGAACGTCTCGATCTGAAAACCGCGCTGTTGCGGATTTGCGATCAAGCGGAAGCGGCGGTGCGCCAGGGCAAGCTGGTGTTGCTGCTGTCGGACCGGTATCTGGTCAAGGCGAAGCTGCCCATCCACGCGCTGCTGGCCACCGGCGCCGTGCATCACCGCCTGGTCGCGACCGGATTGCGCTGCAAGTGCAACATCCTGGTGGAAACCGGAACTGCGCGCGACGCCCATCATTTCGCCTGCCTGATCGGCTACGGCGCAACCGCCGTGTATCCGTATCTCGCCTATCAGACGCTGTTCGACTTGATGCGCCAAGGCGTGCTGAAGCTGGAAGCCATCGCGCGCCAGGAACTCGGCCGCAGCTACCGGCGCGGCATCCGCAAGGGCCTGTTGAAAATCATGTCCAAGATGGGCATCTGCACCGTCGCCGGCTATCGCAGCGCGCAGCTGTTCGAGATCGTGGGCTTGGGCGATGACGTGGTGGACCTCTGCTTCCAGGGCACCGACAGCCGCATTCAAGGCGCCGACTTTGCGGATCTGAAAGCCGATTCGGAACACTTGGCGAGGCGCGCCTGGGACAAGACCACGCCGGTGGAGCAGGGCGGCTTGCTCAAGTACATGCACGACGGCGAATACCACATGTACAACCCGGATGTGGTGGCGACCCTGCAATCGGCCGTCATGACGGGCGACTACGGGCAATACCAAGAGTTCGCCGGCCTGGTCAACGAGCGGCCGGTGTCCTGCATTCGTGATTTGTTGAAATTGAAAGCAGGCGTAGCGCCCATTCCGATCGAAGAGGTCGAACCCATTTCGGCCATACTCGCGCGCTTCGACGGCGCCGGCATGTCATTGGGCGCGCTGTCGCCGGAAGCGCACGAGGCTTTGGCGATCGCCATGAACGCTCTCGGCGGCCGCTCGAATTCCGGTGAGGGCGGCGAAGATCCGGTGCGCTACGGTACGGATAAAAATTCCAAGATCAAGCAGGTGGCGTCCGGCCGCTTCGGCGTGACGCCGGAATACCTGATCAATGCCGAGGTGCTGCAGATCAAAATCGCGCAGGGCGCCAAGCCCGGCGAAGGGGGACAGCTTCCGGGCCACAAGGTCAACGACATGATTGCGCGTTTGAGATTCGCGCGGCCCGGCGTGGGGTTGATCTCGCCGCCGCCGCACCATGACATTTATTCCATCGAAGATCTGGCGCAGCTGATCTTCGATTTGAAGCAGGTCAACCCGAAGGCCCTGGTATCGGTGAAATTGGTGGCGGAACCGGGCGTGGGAACAGTGGCGGCGGGAGTCGCCAAGGCGTACGCGGATTTGATCACGGTCAGCGGCTACGACGGCGGCACGGGAGCCAGTCCCCTGTCTTCGATCAAGTATGCCGGCACACCCTGGGAACTGGGGCTCGCCGAAACTCATCAGACGCTGCGCGCCAATGAGCTGCGCCATCGGGTGCGTCTACAGACCGATGGCGGCTTGAAGACCGGTCTCGATGTGATCAAAGCGGCGTTGATCGGTGCGGAGAGCTTCGGCTTCGGTACCGCACCGATGGTGGCCCTGGGCTGCAAATATCTGCGGATCTGCCACTTGAACAACTGCGCCACGGGCATCGCCACGCAGCACAACGTGCTGCGCAGCAAGTACTTCGTCGGCTTGCCGGAGATGGTGATCAACTACTTCAAGTTCGTGGCGCGCGAATGCCGCGAGATCATGGCCTCGATGGGCGTGCGGACGCTGGCTGAATTGATCGGGCGCACCGACCTGCTGGAGATTCTGCCCGGCGAAACGTCGAAGCAACGCAAGCTGGACTTGAAGCCCGTGCTGGCCAATGCCGCGCTGGTGTCCGACAAGCCGCAGTACTGCATCGATCCTCACAACCAGCCATTCGATCGGGGCGTGCTCGCCGAGCAAATGCTGGCCGACATGCGCGCGGCCATCGACGCCAAGTCCGGCGGCAAATTTTCCTATCCGGTCAACAATTTCAACCGCTCGATCGGCGCGCGCATTTCCGGCGAGATCGCCAGACGCTGGGGAAATGCGGGCATGAGTGCGGCGCCCCTGATCGTGAATTTGAAGGGCTCCGCGGGACAGAGCTTCGGCGTTTGGAATGCCGGCGGCCTGCATTTGAATCTCGAGGGTGAGGCCAATGACTACGTGGGCAAGGGCATGGCGGGCGGCAGGATCGTTCTCAAGCCGCATGCACGCTCGATCTTCGTCGCGCGCGACACGGTGATCATGGGCAATACCTGCCTGTACGGCGCCACCGGCGGAGAGCTGTATGCCGCGGGCCGCGCCGGCGAACGATTTGCCGTGCGCAATTCCGGCGCGCTCGCCGTGGTGGAGGGGACCGGGGATCATTGCTGCGAATACATGACCGGCGGCGTGGTGTGCGTGCTCGGGACCACCGGCGTGAATTTCGGTGCCGGTTTCACGGGCGGATTCGCCTATGTGCTCGACATGGAACGCGACTTCGTCGATCGCTACAACCATGATTTGATCGATATCCACCGCGTCTCGCCCGAAGGCATGGGCACGCATGTCCAGCATCTGCGGGGACTCATCGAGCAGCATACGGAAGCCACGGGCAGCGCCTGGGGCGCGCAGTTGCTCAACGATTTTCGGACCTACATCGGCCGATTCTGGGTCGTCAAACCCAAGGCCTCCGCCATCGATTCGCTGTTGGAAAATCTGCGCCGCGCCGCTTAGGGAGCCGCCGCGAACCGCCATGGCCGACAAGCATCTGCAATTTCTCGACATTCCGCGCAAGGATCCGGACAAGCTCGGGGTCGAGGTGCGCACCAAGCAGTTCCGCGAGATCTATTCACAATACAGCGCCGAAGCCGCGGCCCAGCAGGCGGGGCGCTGCATCTCCTGCGGCAATCCTTTTTGCGAATGGAAATGCCCGGTGCACAACTACATTCCGAATTGGCTGGCACTGATCAATGACGGCAAGCTGTTCGAAGCGGCCGAGCTGTCGCATCAAACCAATTCGCTGCCGGAAATGTGCGGCCGCATTTGTCCGCAAGACCGGTTGTGCGAGGGTGCCTGCACCTTGAACGACGGTTTGGGCGCCGTCAGCATCGGCGCCATCGAAAAATACATCACCGACGAGGCCTTCCGCCTGGGCTGGAAACCGGACATGTCGAATGTGGTGCGCACTGCGAAGCGAGTCGCGATCGTGGGCGCCGGGCCTGCCGGTTTGGCGTGCGCCGACATTCTGGTGCGCAACGGCGTCACGCCCGTGGTCTTCGATCGTTATGCCAAGATCGGCGGATTGCTGACCTTCGGAATACCGCCGTTCAAACTTGAAAAAGAAGTGGTCGAGAAGCGCCGCGAAATCATGGAAGACATGGGCGTGGAATTTAGACTGAATGTGGATGTCGGCCGCGACATCGCCTTCGAGCAGCTCGCCGGCGAATTCGATGCGGTGTTTCTCGGCATGGGCACCTACACCTACGTCAAAGGCGGCTTTGACGGCGAAGATCTGCCGGGCGTGCACGAAGCCTTGCCATTTCTCGTTTCCAACATCAATCGTGAGTTGGGGCTGGAACGCGACGGCGCCGATTTCATCGACATGAAGGGCAAGCATGTCGTGGTGCTCGGCGGCGGCGATACCGGCATGGATTGCAATCGAACCGCGATACGCCAGGGGGCCGCCAGCGTTTCATGCACTTACCGGCGCGATGAAGCCAACATGCCGGGATCGCGCCGCGACTACAAGAACAGCAAGGAGGAGGGCGTCACCTTCCTTTTCAACCGCCAACCGATCGAAATCGTCGGCGTGGATCGTGTGCAAGGCGTGAAGCTGGTCGAAACCCGATTGGGGCCGCCGGGTCCGCGCGGCCGCCGCGTGCCGGAAGTGGTTCCCGGAACGGAAGAAACCATCGCCGCCGATGCGGTGATCATTGCTTTCGGTTTTTTGCCGAGTCCCGCCGACTGGTTTGGATCGCAAAAAATCGATCTGCACGCCAATGGCCGGGTGCGCGTTTCCGGCGCACCGCAATCCCGATTCCAAACCACCAATCCGAAAATTTTTGCCGGCGGCGACATGGTGCGCGGCTCGGATTTGGTGGTGACCGCGGTATTCGAAGGCCGCGAAGCGGCTTTAGGCATCTTGCAGCATTTGGGATTGCGCAAACAGGCGTGACATGATCTGTCGCATTTGGCACGGACGTACCCCGCGCTCCAAGGCTGATGCCTATACGCGCTTCCTCGAGGAGCGGGCGATTCCTGACTACCGATCAGTCCCAGGCAATCTAAGTGTTGCGGTAATGCGCCGAGACGAGGACGGCGTGAGCCACTTCCTGACCGTAACGCATTGGGACTCCGAGACCAGCATTCGAGCTTTCGCCGGCGATGAGCCATTGAGAGCCAAGTACTACCCGGAAGACAAAGACTTTCTCTTGGAGTTCGAACCGCAAGTCCAGCATTACATCGTAATGGCTGGTGAGAGTGCCGTTTAGCGGACTTTCAGATCTATTCAGAACGATTCAGGGCGGTTTCAGGACTTGGTGGGCAATCGAGCCGCACAGTATGGCCCGCTTCAGCCCCAACAGGAGTTCCCCCATGATTTCGCGTTTAGCCTCTACGATTGCGCTCGTTCTTGCCTCAGCACCGCTGTATGCCACGACCTACACCCTCGAGCCCGGCCATTCACAAGGCGTCATCCGCTGGAATCATTTGGGATTCGTGAATCCCACGGCGCAGTTCAGCATGGTCGAAGGCACCCTGGATTTCGATGAGGCGGCCGCCACCAAGTCATCCGTGAGCGTGACCATTCCACTGGCCGCCATGAGCACCGGCGTACCGGATCTCAATGATTATCTTCGTTCGGCCGATTTTTTCGACCTTGCCAAATATCCCACAGCCACATTCAAAAGCACCATGGTCGAGAAGAATGGAGAGACTGGAAGGCTCAAAGTCACCGGCAACTTGAATCTGCACGGGATTACCAAGCCCATCATTCTGGATGTGACCATCAATAAAGTCGGAACAAATCCGCGCAATCAAGTGCCCACCGTGGGCTTCGAAGCCACGGCAATGCTCAACCGGTCGGATTTCGGACTGGGTTTGTATGTGCCCCAGGTGAGCGATGAGATCAGATTGCATATCACCACCGAAGCTGCAGAGGCCAAAGCTTATGCCGGTTATCTGAAAGCAGAAGCTGCCAAGGAAGCTGCCCGGGAGGCAAAAAAGAAGTAATTTGCAGCCGCCTTTGAGCCCCATGCCGTGGCCCCGGCGTGGGGCCATATCGAGGTCCGAAAACGGCGAGTATTGGCCGCCAAGAGCGGCTAGTCTAGCGCCATGGAACTCGACGCCAATGCTTGTTTTCGTGCGGTAAGGGCTCGCGATCGCCGGTTTGACGGCCGGTTTTTTGTGGGAATCACCTCGACGCATATCTATTGCCGGCCGATATGCACGGCGCGGCCGGCGGATCGCCGGAATATGCGTTTTTATTCGAATGCGGCAGCGGCGGAGGGTGCCGGCTTCAGGCCCTGTCTGCGTTGCCGGCCTGAACGTGCTCCTGGATTGGCACCGGTCGATGCGGTCAGCCGATTGGTCGGAGCCGCCATGGCCGGCATCGAAGAACATGCTTTATCGAGCGCCCGCGTGGGAGATCTGGCGGCATCGTTGGGCGTCAGCGATCGTCATTTGCGCCGGGTGACCGAAGCTGAGCTCGGCGTGTCGCCCATCCAGCTGGCGCAGACCCAGCGGCTGCTGCTGGCCAAGCGGCTGCTGCGCGAAACTTCGCTCAGTCAGACTGACATCGCCTTTGCCAGCGGCTTCGGCAGCGTGAGACGCTTCAACGCCTTGTTCAAATCTCGATATGGCTTGAGCCCGCGCGCGGTGCGCGGCAAGTCGATCGACACGGACACGTTGAGCGTTCAATTGGAATTCAGGCCGCCGCTGGCATGGAATAACCTGTTGGCCTATTTGCGCCTGCGCGCCATTCCGGGGATCGAGATGGCCGATGCCACGCATTATCGACGCACCGTGGCGATCGGCGCTGCCAAAGGATGGATCGCGGTGTCGATGCACCCGAGCGAAGGCTCACTGAATTTGGAGATCTCGCCGTCGTTGACGCCGGTCATCGGCGCCCTCATCGGCAGGGTCAAGCAATTGTTCGATCTGGGAGCGGCTCCGGATTCGGTCAGGACGGTGCTGCGTCAAGATGACATTCTGGCCGCGACCGTGCGCCGGCTGCCGGGCTTGCGGGTTGCGGGAGCTTTCGACGGCTTTGAGCTGGCGGTGCGAACCGTGCTCGGACAACAAGTGTCGGTGAAAGGGGCGAGCACGCTGGCGGGGCGCTGGGCCGCGGCGTACGGTGAGCCCATCGCGACTCCCTATCCTGAGCTCAATCGCCTGAGTCCCGGCGCCGAACGCATGACGGGGGTCTTGCCCGAAGAAATTGCCGCATTGGGCATGGTCGGTGCCCGCGCTCGGTGCCTGGTGGGTTTGGCACGAGCAGTTGCCCAGCGAAAAATCGTGCTTAGCTTTGCATCGAATGTCGAAGAGCAGATCGAAAGCTTGATGAGCCTGCCCGGCATCGGGCATTGGACCGCCAATTACATCGCCATGCGCGCGCTGCACTGGCCCGACGCCTTTCCCACCGGGGATCTGGTGCTGATGCGGGCTGCGCAATCGAACCAGAAACAATTGCAACAGCGATCCGAAGCCTGGCGGCCTTGGCGCGCATACGCAGCCCATTATCTGTGGCAATCACAAGGAGCCCCGCCATGAAGGTATTTTGCTATGTCGAAAGTCCCATCGGTCGATTGATGCTGACAACCGATGGCACGGCCCTCACGGGTTTGTACATGAATCTGTATCGCAACAAGCCGAGCAAACTACCCGGCTTGGGCGATGACTGGATTCAGAATGCCACCATCGACCCCTTGCCGGCCGCCGCGCGCCAGCTGAAAGAATATTTCGCGGGCAAGCGGCGCGAATTCGATCTGCCTTTGCGCATGGAGGGCACCGAGTTTCAGCAACGCGTCTGGCGCGAACTGACAAAAATTCCTTTCGGCGAGACGCGCAGCTACGGACAGCTCGCCAAGCGCTTGAACAATCCCAACGGATCGCGGGCAGTGGGTCTCGCGAATGGCCGCAATCCCATTGCCATCATCGTTCCCTGTCATCGGGTCATCGGTGCCGACGGTTCGCTGACCGGCTTCGGCGGCGGCATCGAACGCAAAGAATGGCTGCTGACCCACGAAGGTCAGCCGGTCACGCGTGAAATGGCATTCGGAGAGGCGATGGACTCAAAGGGCGTGAGCGCAAAAGGCGCGATCAATTCGGGCGCGGCCGCTTAAGGCGAGCACAGCAACTGAGCAATGTTGCGCACCGTACGCGTGACGTCGTCGCCCGTCGTCTGCCAATTGCAGACGCTCACCCGCATGGCGCGCCTGCCCCGCCAAGTGGTGCCGCTGAAGAATGCTTCACCGGCAGCGTTGATCTTGCCGATCATCGAGTCGGTTCTGCGATCGTGGTCTTGTTGAGAAGCCCCGGCTTTAAGGTCCAAGAAGCGCACCAGGCCCTGATTGATCTGCGGTTCCCAGACCAATTCTGCCCCGGGAAGACGGCCGATTCCCAAGACCAGCGAGCGCGCATGCGTGCAGCAGCGTTCGATCATGTCCGCTATCCCCTCGATACCCAGCTGCCTGATCGCCGCATAGCTCGGGAATCCCCGAGCCCGACGCGACCATTCGGGATTCCAGTCGGCCTGGTCACGCGCGTCCGACGAATAAGAAATGTATGACGCCCGATGCGACATTGCACCGCCATGCGCTTTCGGGTCCGCAACGAACGCATAGCCGCAGTCGTAAGGAACGTTGAGCCACTTATGTCCATCAGCCGCCCAGGAGTCCGCCGCGGCGACACCGGCCAGCAAGTGCCGGTAAGACGAACTGGCCGCAACCCACAGGCCGAATGCTCCGTCGATATGAACCCATGCTTCGTAGCGCTTCGCGATCTGAATCAAAATCTCAAATGGAT
>Ga0210406_10001164_pt1 | contig 33294 bp, 31 predicted proteins | sample IncBWC30MmetaG_FD_155454 | JGI IMG/M metagenome (GOLD analysis project Ga0210406, IMG submission 155454) | Forest soil microbial communities from Barre Woods Harvard Forest LTER site, Petersham, Massachusetts, United States - Inc-BW-C-30-M | ecosystem: Environmental > Terrestrial > Soil >... | reverse complement strand
GACAATGGGGTGGGCTTTGATATGAAGTACGTGAATAAACTGTTTGGAGTGTTTCAACGCCTGCACGATTCTGATGCATTTGAAGGCACCGGCATTGGACTGGCTACGGCGCAGCGCATAATACATCGTCACGGAGGCAAGATCTGGGCCGAAGGCGTCGTTGATGGCGGTGCGACTTTCTATTTCTCAACTCCGATACCACGAGGACACTTATGGAAGCCAGGAACAAACTAGGGCGTATTTTGCTGGTTGAGGACGATCCTAAAGATGTGGAACTTACCCTAACAGCCCTTGAGGAATACAACCTCGCCAATGAGGTCATTGTCGTTCGCGATGGCGAAGAAGCCCTGGAATACCTCTATTCCCGGGGAAAATTCAAGACACGCTCCAGCGACAACCCCTCAGTCATGCTGCTGGACTTAAAACTACCCAAGGTCGATGGGCTTGAGGTGTTGAAGCAGATTAAGTCCGAGGAGAAGCTGAGAATGGTTCCGGTAGTGGTGCTGACCTCATCGAAAGAGGAAAAGGACATGGTGGCAAGTTACAGGCTGGGAGTGAACGCGTATGTAGTAAAGCCAGTTGACTTTCATGAGTTTGTGAATGCCATTAAGGAACTGGGCATTTTCTGGGCAGTCATCAATCAGCCGCCACCCGGAAGCGTAAGGAAGTGAGTATCGTCAGGAATGAGCATGCGGAACCCATTGCGGATTCTGTCGATCGAAGATGATCCTAAGGACTCCAAGCTGATTCAGGAACTGCTTGAGACAGAAGACATCGTCTGCGAAGTAACACGGGTTGATACTCAGGCTGGCCTGCTGGCTTCCCTTGAGCAGGGTGGAATTGATCTGATTCTGGCAGATTACACCCTTCCCTCGTTCGACGGCATTTCCGCATTGAAGTTCGCAATGAGAGCCTGCCCGGAAGTGCCGTTCATCTTTGTTTCTGGAACACTCGGCGAAGAAGTGGCGATTGAAGCGCTTAAAATTGGCGCAACGGATTATGTTCTGAAGACGCGGTTATCGAGGCTTGTGCCGTCGGTGATACGTGCGCTGCGTGAAAGTAGAGAAAGAGCAGAACGCAAGCAAGCAGATGAGAAGCTACGCCGCAGCGAAGCCTACCTGACTGAGGCCCAGCGACTGAGTCAGACCGGCAGCTTCGGTTGCAATCTTTCCACGGGCGAAATGTTTTGGTCGGAAGAAACCTTTCGAATTTATGGATACGACCGGTCCACCCAGCCCGCCGTGGAACGTGTTCTTCAACGGGTCCACCCGGAAGACAAACCTTTAGTTCAGGAACAAATCGATCGGGCGTCCCGCGGCGGCAAGGATTGTCATGTCGAATGTCGCCTCTTATTGCCTGACGATTCGGTCAAGCATGTCCGCATTGTGGCTCATGCATCAAAAAATGGACCAGGAATCACTGAGTTTATTGGAGCTGTTATGGATGTCACCGCTGCGAAGCAGGCGGAAGAGAAGCTGCGACGTAGTGAAGCTTACTTGGCGGAAGCGCAGAAATTGAGCCATACAGGTAGTTTCGGCTGGAATCTTTACAGCGGCGAGATCTACTGGTCTCCGGAAACCTTTCGGATATTCGAATACGAGCTGACAGCCAAGGTTACGATTGAACTGATAATGCAACGAACTCACCCGGAAGACAGGTCAGCTGTGCGGCAACTAATCGACCGCGTTTCGCGCGAGAGGACGGATTTCGATTTTGAACATCGCTTGTTGATGCCGGATGGATCCGTTAAATACCTGCGGGTCATGGGTAGTCCCTCAAAGAACGAGGACGGCTCCTTCGAATTCGTGGGAGCGGTTACGGATATTACCGAGAGCAAGCGGGCAGAAGAAGCGTTGCGGCGAAGCGAGAGTTATCTGGCGGAAGCGCAGAGGCTCACGCATACCGGGAGTTGGGCCTGGCGGGTAACGGGAAGAAACACCTTGCATCTGTCCGAAGAATGGTACCGCTTATTTTGCTTCGATGCAGAGGAGGGCATGCCGCCTTGGGAAAAACGCCTCCAGCGCGTTCATCCGGAGGATCGAACCAGGTGGCAGGGAGCCATCGAGCGAGCAATCCAAGAAAAGACGGATTACGATATAGAATTCCGAATCCTTCTGCCCGGCGGGACTCTCAAGTGGATCCACACCGTCGGCCATCCTGTTTTGAATGCATCCGAGGATTTGGTGCAATTCGTGGGTAGCTCGACGGACATCACCGAGCGCAAGCGCGCGGAGGAAAAGATCCGGCAGAGCGAAATGGAGCTCCGACAGCTCCTTGATTTTACGCCTCAGCACGTTACCGTACTGGGACCAGACAGAAGTCGCCTCTATAACAACCAGGCCGCGCTCGATTATCACGGTCTCACTCTTGAGGAGTGGCAGACCGCCGACCCGGAGAGATTGTTTCATCCACAGGATTGGGAACGTATAACGAGAGAAGTTTATAGCAAATTCCTGAGCGGGTCCTCGCATGAACTGGAAGCGCGGCTAAGGAGAAGAGACGGGCAGTATCGCTGGTTTCTTTTCCGCTACAATCCGACGCTGGATGAACAAGGACGCCCCACACGTTGGTATGCTGCGGCGACCGATATCGAGGATCGCAAGCAGGCTGAACAGCGACTCCAGAATGAGAACGTTGCGTTGCGCGAAGAAATCGATAGGGCATCGATGTTTGAGGAGATCGTGGGGACTTCTCCCGCCCTGCACGCGGTTCTCTCTCGTGTATCCAAAGTTGCTCCCACAGATTCCACCGTTCTGATCACCGGTGAAACGGGGACGGGCAAAGAACTGATCGCGCGCGCCGTTCACAAACGATCACAGCGTTCCTCGCGAGCGTTTGTCAGTGTCAACTGCGCGGCCATCCCACGCGATCTGATCGCGTCGGAATTATTCGGACATGAGAAGGGCGCTTTCACGGGGGCAACTCAGCGGCGGTTAGGGCGCTTTGAGTTGGCCGAAGGAGGCACCATCTTCCTCGATGAAGTCGGAGAGCTTCCCGCCGAGACCCAGATCGCTCTCCTACGTGTTCTGCAGGAACACGAATTCGAGCGTGTCGGGGGAACTGGCTCCATTCGAACCGATGTTCGGGTGATCGCTGCAACCAACCGTGACTTGCAGGCGGCCATCGCCGCGGGTACCTTTCGCAGCGACCTCTTTTACCGGCTCAACGTTTTTCCGATCGAGGTGCCTCCTCTGCGTGAACGGAAGGAAGACATTCTCGTACTGGTTGAGTACTTCATCGATCGCTACGCGAGTAAAGCAGGAAAGAACATCCGCGGGGTAAACAAAAAGAGCCTGGAATTGCTTCAGTCGTATCCCTGGCCGGGTAACATTCGCGAATTGCAGAACGTCATCGAGCGATCAGTAATCGTATGCGACCGGGAGAATTTCTCGGTCGATGAGAGTTGGCTTTCGCGGCAGCCTCGTTCAACTGGACCGAAGAGCCAGTTTGAGCTCTCCCAAAAGCTTGCTTCTCAGGAGAAAGAGATGATTGAGGCTGCTCTGACCGAAAGCGGGGGGCGGGTATCCGGACCTTCAGGCGCGGCAGCCAAGCTGGGTATTCCAGGTTCTACCCTGTACTCGAAGATTGCATCACTAAGAATAGACAAGAATCGCTTCAAGACCACGAATTCTTCAAAAGATCAAAGCTGAACACTTCCTTAAGCTGCTCGTAAAGCACGATTACGAAATTTCGTAAATCTCTAAACTTTCGTAATTTGTATATCAATTAAGCCGCCTAGTTTCAATTGCTTAACATTGGCGCCGTGATTGCCATTACACGTGTGTGTGAAGGAGTCACGGTGATCGGAATTTAGGAGAGGATGGATGCTGAAGATCACGAGGGCAGCGAACGGAGAGGTGGTCATTAAGCTGAGCGGTCGGATGGGCGCAGCAAACCTAGTCGAGTTGGAAAATCTGATCCGCGCAGAAGCGGACGGTCGCCGCATCGTCTTGGACTTAAAAGACCTAAAGCTTGTGGATCAAGACGCCGTCAGTTTTCTTAGGCACTGCGAAGCGGACAGCATCCAGCTCAAGAATTGCCCGGCATATATCCGGGAGTGGATCACGGGAGAACCGCGATGAGCATAGAAACCAGAACGGCCATTGAGCACTCGACACCGATGCCACAGCGTTCCGAGAGCGGCGTGAGCGCGCGCTACGAAACCAAGGTTTTCTCGCTTTCGGATCGAAAAGCATCGGCCGAAGTAGCTCACGGGTTTTTCGAGTCACGACAGTGAAGGAGACGTTATGGCAACTGCAACACAATCGGCCCACAGTAAGGAATTGGACCCAAAACAGCGGAGCTCGACGTCGCGCCATTTTGAGGATGCGCGGCGGCAGAAGATCGTGGGGCAGGACGAGGCCGTCGAAGCGCTTGTCGAACTCTTTCAGGTGTTTTGTGCCGGGCTGCGCTCTCCAGGACGTCGGGAACCTGCTGTTTCTGGGACCGACCGGTTCAGGCAAGACGCGCATTGGCCATGATCCACACATAGCGAAGGCCCAGCTGCACAGAGGAGATGGCATAGAACCACAAAGTGGGGGGAGGGGCGATGCAGGGAACAGTCGAGCGTAAACCTCACGCAGAGAGGTCAGACATTAAGGAGAGGCTGGGTTTGGCTGGGGTGGAAATGATTGGCGCGAGCGCTGTGTTTGAACAAGCGCTGGAGCTGGTGGAGACCGTTGCGCCAAACGATTCGACGGTGCTTTTGCAGGGAGAGACTGGGACGGGGAAGGAACTCTTTGCGCGAGCCGTGCACGCACTGAGTCCACGGAAGAACGGGCCCTTTGTGAAGCTGAATTGCGCGGCGATGCCGGCAGGCCTAGTGGAAAGCGAGCTCTTCGGGCATGAGCGCGGAGCGTTCACCGGAGCGATGTCCCCCTTGGTGGGACGGTTTCAATTGGCCAACAAAGGTACCTTGTTCCTCGACGAAATCGGAGAGCTTCCTCTTGAGATTCAACCCAAATTGCTGCGAGCCTTGCAGGAACAAGAGTTCGAACGCTTGGGAAGCACTCGGACGATCCGTACCGACGTCCGAATCATCGCGGCCACCAATCAGGATCTCCGCCAAATGCTCCGTGAACGCAGGTTTCGTCCAGACCTCTATTTCCGACTCAACGTGTTTCCCATCGTTCTGCCACCATTGCGTGCTCACGCCGAGGACATCCCGGAGTTGGTGCAGCACTTCGTGCGAAAACTGTCCTGCGAATTGAACAAGCCCATCGAGCACATCCCGGCCGAAGTCATGGACGTCCTTCAGGTGCACGAGTGGTCCGGTAATATTCGCGAGCTCGAAAATTTCATACACCGCTCGGTGATTCTATCCACGGGAGGTGTCCTACGGCCGCCTCTGGGCGAACTCCGGACCATCCTCAAAAGCTCCCCGGGGGAGGAGACTCCCACATTGGCGAAAGTTGAACGCGAGCACATCTTGCAGGTGTTGAGGCAAACGAATGGTCTCGTGGGCGGACGCGAGGGCGCGGCGGCACGGCTGGGAATACCACGGACCACACTGGTCCACAGGATGCGCAAGCTGGGTATTCCAACGGACAAATTCAGCAGATTGCGGCGGAACCGATCGAGAGCTTTGGCCGCCTCACCCGAACGCGATGCCAATGATGAACAATTCCGGATCACCGGAAGTGCTCCGGTGTTTAGCGAAGGAGTCGTGTGACAGTCGCAGCTGATAGGGGTTGGCTTCGTGCAGCGGACCTTAGACGTCCCAGGAAGAGCCGTCGACCGGCAGGTGGTTGCCGAATCGGGGGTTTCGTTGAGCAAGCACGTAGGCAAGTGGTACCCGTCCGGCAATCCATCTTCCGTCGGTACCAGTATTCGCCAGACCGGTACGGTAAATGGTGCGACACGAGAGTCAAGAGCCTTTGTTTCGGATGCGACTAGCCCAATTCTCACAGCGATTGTTCGCCAGAGTCTTCAGTGCGCACAGTCAAGGGCGTCCGACTGTGCGGTCACCCGGGCAAGAACGAAACCAGGATTTGCTGATGACGGTTGTGTCCCAGAGCACGCGGTGGGTTCATTTAAACGCCCGCAGAACTAATTCGAGTCCCAGCTGCACCAGGACAGTTGTCGACGCAATTGATTCATCTTTTCGACATCTGACACGACCGATCGAGCAGCTTTCCAGCTGATCCGCCGGAAACCGGCCTAGAACCAAAGAGTAAGCGCTGTTTCAGGATTGGTATTGGTTCGGTTCTTTGGCTGCCAGCGTGCTTTGGTCATAGCCGAATAGGCGCAGTCGAATCTTCCCGGCCTTCGGATGATGTGGAAGGAACCGACGCAAATCCGGTTGAACCTGTGAACGAAGTGGCAAAAAGCGTAGCGATCAACAGCGAAGCCGTGCAACCAGAGCGACGGCTACAGGGTCATAGTGACGGGCAAAGCGCATTGGACAACCTATTCTGCCACTGGCCCGAGTATTTGATGGAAGGCGCCGAAGTCGCCCTGTACATGTTCTCCGCCTGTGCGTTTGCGACCTTAATACAACATCCTGCATCACCGGTGAGACATTTCTTTGGGAACGCCATCATTCGGCGGGTGCTTATGGGATTGGCGATAGGCGCGACAGTAATAGCGATTGTCATGACGCCGTGGGGCAAACAGTCCGGAGGTCATTTTAACCCGGCGATTACTTTTACGTTTTATCGGTTGGGAAAGGTGGAGTTGTGGGATGCGCTGTTTTACGCGGCCGCGCAATTTTCAGGGGCGATTAGCGGTGTCGCAATTGCCGCAGCCGCACTGCGCGACGCTCTGCAGAACGAGGCAATCCGGTACGCAGTGACCACACCCGGTATCTATGGCAACGCTGCCGCATTTGTTGGGGAGATGGCAATCTCGTTCATTTTGATGATCACTGTTTTGTTCGCAACAAATCGCGAGGCGCTGGCGCGATATACACCGTATTTCGTCGGCGCCCTCTATGCGACGTACATCACATTCGAGACGCCCCTTTCGGGGATGAGCATGAATCCTGCACGGACATTTGGTTCGGCAATTCATGCCGGCTACTGGCATGCGCTTTGGATCTACTTCATCGCCCCAACGCTCGGCATGCTCGCTGCGGCACAGGTTTTTCTTTGGGTTCGCGGGGGCGTTGGTCCCTACTGCGCAAAGCTGCACCACGCTAACAACAAGCGCTGCATCTTCCACCACGGGTATCGAACAGCGCCCGCCCAGGATTTCTAAATGTAAGGAGATATCGAGATGAAAAAGTGGAAAGTTGCGATTCCTGTCGTCATCGTGGCTGTGTTCGTCGCGTGGTATGCATTTCGGCCAGAACGGCTCGTGGTCGATCGCCGTGTCGACGAAGCGTTGCCGACGGCCCAAGGCGGCTTATTGGCACAGACTCTCGCCTCGGGAAGGTTCTACAGCATTCTGCACCCGACCGAGGGCACCGCAACCATCTACCAGATGGGAGACGGCACTCGCGTTCTGCGCTTCAAGAACTTCAAGACGTCGAACGGCCCTGACGTTCACGTCTACATGGTGGCCGCCGAAGATGCAAAGGACGCTGCGACCGTGGAGCGTGCTGGTTTCATCGATCTGGGAGTCATCAAGGGAAACATCGGCGACCAAAACTATAGGCTCGGTAGCGATGTGGATTTGGCGAAATACCGCGCCGTGTCTATATGGTGCAAGCGATTCAGCGTCAATTTCGGAGCCGCGCCGCTCATGCCCGCGCAGGCGATGAATCGCACGGAGTGACGAATGGGTTTCGCAGACAGTTTGCGATTCAAATGAGGTGACAGATGAAAGCCAAAGAACGACTCGAGGGGCGGCACCAAATCTCCCGCTCGATCCAACCACATTTTACGAAATGAAGGACAAGACGATCACAGATTCACAGAGAACCAGTGCTCTGGCAGAGAAAGCCACGCGAATAAATGCTTTCGGATCTCGAGCCCTTCGTTACGGGTTGGTGCTCGTAATCGGCTGGATCGGATTGATGAAGTTCACTGGCTATGAGGCAAATGGCATCTAGCCACTTGTCGCGCCCAGCCCATTGATGCGATGGATATATCACTCTTTGACCGTGCGGCAGTTTTCCGACGGACTGGGAGTTGTTGTTGAGGTTGCCATTGCCATCTTGATTGCTCTTCGGTCCTGGTCGCCAAAAGCATCAGCGCTAGGCAGCGCACTCGCAATGCTAATGTTTCTGACTACGCTCTCTTTTATATTTTCAACTCTCGGATGGGAACCGAGTCTCGGTGGTTTTCCTGCGCTTTCGGCGTCTTGCTCGGGGCGGCCATATGGTCGCTAGGCGAGTCGTTAACCTCCCCAGGCATGCGGCCAGCCGATAGCCGAAGCGCATAGTCGCAGCCGGACTGAGGCTGTCGGACAACGATCTATGGGTCTCGCCTGTCCGCGAACGCCGGCCATCATCAAAAGTTCTCCGAAGCCGACTCGCACTTTGGCTGGACCTGAACTGGGCTTGCTGCAGCTGTTGACAGAAGCCGGTTCGTCAGTTTCACGTCTTTACTGCACCAGGGCGGTTGTCGAGGAAATCGATTCGCCTTTTCGACATCTGACAAGGCAAATTGAGCACGGCTCCGACCAATCCGGCGGAAACCCGCCCAGAACCAGAGAACAAGCCGCTGTTTCAATAATCAGGATCGGGTCACTTTTTGGCGGCTAGCGTGCTTTGTACGACGCGGTCGACCTGGAAAGCGACGACCGGATTCAAGAGGAGACTATGTCAGCTGCTATAAACAGCGCCCTGAATATTCGCGGTTCCAATTTCTCATTTTTGCCGAGCCACCGGAACCTACACCACCGAGACGCGCAGGCTCGTCACCCGGAAGATCGCGCGTCCTTCGACGAACTTATCGCACCGCACGTTCAAAAAATATTCCGCGTAGCCTATCGGATCACACAAAACCGTGAAGACGCTGAAGATGCCGTCCAGGATGCGTTTCTGCAAGCTTTCGCGCACTTCGAGGATTTTGATGGTCGCTCGACGTTTGCAACCTGGCTCACACGCATTGCCATCAACTCGTCACTCATGATTCTACGCAAGCGGAAACATGAGATGACCGTTTCACTGGATGGCGCAGGTGATTGGGAAGAGTCGAAGGCCTTTCAAGAAGTTAGAGATCCAGCCTGCGATGCCGAGCAGCGATACCTGCAAAAAGAACGAGAGGCAACTATTCGGGACGCGGTCAAAGCGCTTCGCGCCTCGCTCAGGAGCGTAGTGGAACTTCGCCATTTTGGCGAACGGTCCATCCGCGAAACCGCGGAAATGATTGGCCTGTCGGTTGCTGGAGCCAAAGGGCGGCTCTTTCATGCTCGGCGAGCGCTGCGCAAGTCGGGAAAGCTACGGAAATTTCGCAATAGCCGCCCTTCGCGCGAGAAGTCTTCGGTTCCGGCCCTCCGCCGGGATTCCCAATTTAAAGAAGGAGCGGATCATGCCCAAACGATTTGAAGGAAAAGTCGCATCATGCACCACAGCAGTGATATCGGACTGGACTGGCATGGCTGGCGCTAAATTGAGAATCCGCAACGAAGCGCGAGTTTTCTGATGCCTTCACGCAATCATCGTGATTGGAAATTAGTAAGTATCGGATCATTCGTTTAAACATCTATCCCGTGTGCTACACAAAAAAACAGCTGTGAACGACCAACCCATGGAGGCTAGTATGCAAGCATCACAACCGAATTATTTTACCGCCTACGGCAGCCTAAAACTGACCCGAGACGCCCAGGGTGTGCTGGTAGTCGAGTTCCACAGCAAGGGCGGACCGTTCATTATGTCCGCACAAGCTCACACCGAGTTTGTCGATGCCTTCTATCGGATTTCGCAAGATCGAGCGAACAAAATCGTGATCCTGACCGGCGCCGGCGGGGAGTTTATTGTTGATGTCGATTGGTCGTCTTTCGGGGATGTCTCAGATCCGGGCGTTTGGAGTCAGGTTCATGACGAAGGCGTCCAGGCTTTGGAAAACATATCCAACATACGTGTGCCGGTCATCGCGGCTATTGAGGGACGGGCCCATGTGCACTCAGATTACGCGCTACTTGCCAGTGTGATTGTGGCGGCGGAGGGTGCGACGTTTCAGGATGTGGCGCACTTCGCCGCTGGCGTTGCACCCGGCGACGGAATCTTTACCACATGGAGTCATCGCGCTGGAGCAGGACGAGCCGAGGCGTTCCTCTTGAACCCGCAACCCCTGACGGCGCGTACTGCACAGGAATGGGGAGTCGTGGCCGAAGTTGTGTCGAACGGTAAGGCGCTCAGTCGGGCGCGGGAATTAGCCGATCTGTACTTAAAGGCTCCGGAAGTGACGCGTCGCAACACACGGGTGCACTTCATGCAGCCATTAAAAGAGCGCATTGTGCGGGAAGTCGGCTATGGACTATCGCTCGAAGGAGCATCGGCAGCGGCCCTAGTGAAATCGATGCAGGCCGCGAAGTGAGAGCGCGAATGAGCGTCGCCAAAAAAATTCGATAGAGCGAAAAGGAGAGAAATTGCATGAAATTCATTACCAATCTATTGATCAAGCTAGGTGTGCTTAAAGAGGATCTTGACTACCACCTGATTCGCGCGTCGATGGTAATCATCTACCTCTTTTTCGGTTATCAGAAATGGTTTCAGTATGAGGCGGACGCATTGATTCCCTATATCAGCCATGGTCCCCTGATTTTCTGGATGTATCCAGTTTTCGGCATTCGCGGTGCAACGTATTTCTTGGGCGTTTCGGAATGGCTGTTTGGGGCGCTGTTGTTCGCAGGATTCTGGAACAAAAAACTGGGAATTCTCGGCGCTCTCGGTTCTTGCTTCAGCTTTATCGCTACGTCGACCATCATTCCGTTCATGCCGGATGGTTGGGCTGCGTCTGCCGGAGGGTTTCCGGCAATGACGGAGCACGTCGCCTTCCTTATGAAAGACATCCTCCTCCTTACTGCATCGTTCTATTTGCTGAAACAAGATGTGGCCAGAGTCGCGCGTTCGAGTGAAGTTTCGACTGAATATCAAAAAGCAGCTCTCCAGGAGAGTTACGGCAAACCGTAACTTCCATTGCCTGTCTTAAGAACTGCGTATCCCGAACCAGGAAAGGAATGGTGTTCAGTTTCTTCTCCTCTGTGGAATTTGCAAGTTAAAGGAATTGCGTTGATGACCAAATTCATCGTCATTACTGGTGCATCGAAGGGGATCGGCCGCGCCGCCGCCGACGCTTTAGTCGAACAGGATTGGTCGGTAATCGGTGTCGCACGCAGTTCCCCGCGATCTTTCCCAGGCGTGTTCATCGAGACAGATCTGGCAGATAACAAACAGACTCGGGGGCTCGCGGACGATTTGGCTGCTCGCGGAGACGTATTGGGCATTGTCAACAATGTCGGCGTTTCCCGGCATGAGACGATTGACACGGTGGATCCCGGCGCGTTCGCCGCAGTCATGGATTTGAATGTTCGTCCCGCCCTACAACTTACTCAAGCTCTGTTGCCCGGCATGCGGGCCGCGCGATTTGGCCGCATCATTAACGTGACCAGCCTTGTGACACGCGGGCTCGCGTATCGCTCAAGTTACGCTGCGGCAAAGGCAGCGCTAGAAAGCATTACGCGCACCATGGCCATCGAACTGGCAGCCGACGGCGTTACTGCGAACGCCGTTGCGCCAGGACCCACCGAAACGGAGCTATTCCGTGCGAACAGTCCGCCCGGCAGTGAAGGGGAAGCCCGCTATTTGAGCAAAGTGCCTATGAGACGGTTCGCACAACCAAGCGAGATTGCGGCGGCGATTGCATTTCTCGCTGGGAACAAAGCTGCCTTCATCACAGGCCAGACGTTATTTGTCGATGGAGGCGCGAGCCTAGGGACTCTATAGCCGGGCATCTGCAATCGAGAGCATGAGCGCGTCAATAAGTCTGATGCCTGTGAGTAATCATTGTGATTGCAAATTACGAAGCATCGAATCGTTCGTTCAAACATCTATTTCCACCGGAGTCAAAAAAGGACCTGGACAAGGAGTTGGTTATGTCGAAGAAATTTGCAGGAAAAATCGCGGTAGTCACGGGAGGCTCGACCGGCATGGGCTTGGCTACCGTCAAGCGCTTCGTTCGAGAGGGAATGGATCACGTTTTCATTACTGGTCGCCGCAAAGAAGCGCTGGATGCGGCCGTCGCGGAAATTGGAAAGAACGTGACAGCCGTACAAGGTGACGTCGCGAACCTATCCGACATCGACCGCTTATACGACGCGGTGAAAAACTACCATCGCCCGATTGACATCATCTTTGCCAATGCTGGCGTGGCGAAACTCGCTCCGTTCGGCGCCGTGGATGAGCAGTTTTTCGACCTTCACTTCAATGCAAACGTGAAGGGGCTTTTCTTCACCGTTCAGAAAGGCCTCCCTTTGATGAGGGACGGCGGGTCGATCATCCTGAATGCATCGATTGCCGATATCAAAGGTTTTCCGGCCATGAGTGTGTACAGCGCTACAAAGGCCGCCGTCCGTTCGTTTGCGCGGACCTGGACCAACGATCTGCGGAGCCGTCATATCCGAGTGAACGCCCTAAGCCCGGGCCACATCGATACGCCGATCATGGAGAGCTTGCAACAGGGCGAGGCGCTCACAAAGATGAAGAAAGAAATGGCGAATAATGTTCCGCTCGGCAGGTTGGGAGAGCCGGACGAGATCGCGAAAGCCGTTTCATTCCTGGCCTCCGATGATGCCAGCTATGTCGCGGGCACAGAGCTTTACGTCGATGGCGGTGTGGCCCAAATCTGAGCGATAACTTCCGGTTTCGAAACGGACAAGGGAAAAACAAAATGGCAAGTCTTCAGTCTCGTTTAGATGAATTCAAGAAGGCGTTTGAAAGGGCTAAGGTTCTATAGAATCATGAACACAACTACTCAAAAGAAAACCGTCGTCAAGCCGAACAAGGTGCTCGTCACCGGCGCAGGACTGCTGGGCGTTGCCGCGATCGAGAAGTTTCTTTCCGCGGGCTGGGATGTGGTCGGCGTCTCACTCCGCAAGCCAAAGCTGCCCAGCGGCCGGGACATTGAGTTTCTGTCGGTCGATCTGCGGGACGAGAAAGCGGCCCGCGCAGCGTTCGAGCCGCTGACTGACATCACACACATCGCCTACACGGCTATACACGAGAAGCCCGAGCTGGTCGCTGGCTGGTCAAGCAAGGAACAGATCGAGACCAACAACGCCATGCTCCGCAATGTGGTGGAACCGATCGTACGCACCGCCTCCAATTTCCAGCACATCAGTATCCTGCAGGGAACGAAGATCTACGGCGTGCACCTGCACCCAATCCCCATCCCGGCCCGCGAACGTGATGCCCGCAAGGATCATGAGAACTTCTTCTTTGACCACCAACAGTATGTGAGTGAGATGGGAGCCCGGCACGGCTTCAACTACACGGCACTACGTCCGCAGCTCGTCATCGGGCCCACCCCAGGCGCGTTGAATGTTCTTCCTGCTATCGGTGTCTACGCGGCAATCCGCCGCGAGAAGGGTGAACCGTTCGGTTTTCCTGGCGGTCCGTCGTTCGTCTGGGAAGCCGCCGATGCAAACCTCGTCGCGGACGTGATGGTCTGGGCTGCGCAGTCACCCCAGGCGGCGAACAAGGCGTTCAACATCACTAACGGCGACGTATTCGAGTGGCGCAAATTGTGGCTGGCCTTGGCCGAAACCCTCGGTGTCGAAACCGGACCGGACATGCCAACGAGCGTGGCGGCCTACATCGAAGAAAATGCGGATGTCTGGGACCAGATCGTCTCGAAGTACGATCTTCGCTCGCGGAACCTGCGGCAGTTGGTTGGCCACGGGGATCAGCACGCGGACTTCGCGTTCGCCTACGGCGCCCCGGAAGGACCTCGAGCCTTCGTGAGCACCATCAAGCTGCGCCAGGCTGGGTTCACAAGGACGATTGATACCGAGGACTCGTTCCGTAACGGGCTGCAGTCCCTGATCGACCACAAGCTCCTGCCGCCCGCCGCGAAGTAATCGCGGATAAGATCTCTGGCGATCAGATACCTGCCTTCCACAGGGCCGAACAGGCTGCGCTCGCCTGGCGTCACGGAATTTGGCGTTCAGACGCAGCGGCTGCGAGTCAAGTCTTTGGGTAATGCCGCAGACAGATTCCACGAAGAGCCGGAATATCGATTGCCGATGCCTGCGCGATACGTGATCGATAGCAAGGGAATAATTCGTGCAGCTGATGCGCACTCTAACCGTGACACATCGGCGAGCGTAGCTCACCTAGTTGAGTGCAGTTCGGCTTTCTTCCGGATGAGCGACGCCTTTATGTCAATTAGGTCCAGAAAGGCACGAAGGGGAACCGAGGGAGTATCCTTTTTCCACGCCGCGACAAGCTCCACCCGCGCGTCATCGGGCTGTAAACGGTAGAATTGCACGCCATCCGACCGAAGATTTCTGACGCATGCTGGAACAATGGAGACACCTTGCTCCGCCTCCACAAGCGAAAGCACTGTCTGCATCAAGCTCGGTTGGTTCCCAACCTTGGGAGAAAAACCGACCTTATTGCACATGCTCGTGATTGTATCGAAAAGTGGCGGTGCTCCTTCACGATGGAAGAGGACGAAACTGTCTTGAGCCAGATCCGATACGCGTACGCATTTTGTCTTTACTTGCCTTGACAGGGGTAGAACTGCCATGAGTGGATCCCTATAGAGACAGCGCGACGAAAATGTCCTGCTTCTTTCAGGGGTAAGAGTTCGAGTAAATCCGATGTCGAGCTCCCCCTTGTCGAACGCAGCTTCCTGCTGCAGCGGGGTGAGCTCCTGCAGGGTGAGGTTGACACCGGGATATTGTGCCTTGAAGCTGCGTATAAGTTCTGGAAGGAACGCGTACGTCGCTGACCCGAGAAAGCCAATCGATAGCTGCCCAATTTCGCCCTTCGCGGCTCGTTTCGCAGTTTGAACGGCGCTTTCTACCCGTGCGAGGGCTTGAACTGCTTCTGCATAAAAAACTTCACCTTCCGGCGTAAGTTGCGCTGTGCGTTTTTCCCGGGAGAACAGTTTGAGGCCGAGTTCATCCTCAAGGTCCGCTACGGTCCGGCTGATGGCCGGCTGCGCAACGTGCAGCCGCCGCGAGGCTTCGCGATAGCCCTTCCATTGCACAACTGCGACAAAGTATCGAAGATGTCGAAGTTCCATGCTGATGCCCTTTTCCTATCAGTCTTGCAATATACGACGAAGCGTCTCATCGAGCCAAAACATACTAACGGCCGTACAGCGATGGAATTGCCGATCACGAAACGAAAAAACACATGGCGCCTACGAGCGACGCACACTTCTGTGGACGACCCAGGCGGGTGGAGATAACTTGTTGTGCGAAAACGTCGGCGTACCGCGGCTTCTCGCCTGTCAGCCTCCATCGACGCGGCAATCAATGCGACTCAAGTTTCAGCTGCGGTGTGCTGTGAAGAGTTGCGAGCTCTTCATTGAGGTTGAAGTCCGTGGGAACGACGCCGGTGATCAAGCGAGCACTGCGATTGAACGTCAGGTGCTGGATCGCCCACTGAATAAAAACCAGAATCCGACTCTGGAACGTGACCAGATACATCAGGTGTATAAAGGCCCAGACAAGCCACGCGGGCGGCCCTGAGAGATGAAGACCGAACACATCGGCCACGGCGGCGGCGCGCCCAATCACCGCTAGTGATCCCTTGTCGAAGTAATGAAACGGAGGAAGCTCCGAGTGGCCCTTCACCTTGCGCAATATCGCCTTTGCCGCGTAGCGCCCTCCCTGCATCGCCACTTGGGCCAATCCGGGCAGTGGGGCTCCCTTTGCGTCCATGGCGGAAGCCAAATCGCCAACAACATGGATGTCCGGGTAGTTGGGAACGGTCAGATCAGGTTTGACTTTGACCCTCCCTCCCTTGTCGTTTTCGGCTTTAGTCCGGCTCGCCAAGATCTTTCCCAGTGGCGAGGCCGTGATGCCGCCGGCCCAGATCACCGTCTTGGCAGCGATCGAATCCGCTTGGCCCGAAGACTCGATGATCAAGCCCTGTCCGTCCACGTGCTTGACCATGGCGTCGCACTTTACCTGCACACCGAGCTTGGCAAGCGAACGACTCGCTTTTTCAGAAAGGTTTTCGGGAAACGGCATCAATACGCGAGGCGCACCATCTACCAAGATGATCTGGGCTTCGTCGGGGTGTATGGAACGAAAGTCGTTCTTCAGTGTTTGCCGCGCGATCTCGGCTATCGCGCCAGAGAGTTCAACACCAGTCGGGCCGGCACCAACGATCACAAATGTGAGCCAAGCGCTGCGTTGCGCCGGATCGCAAATGCGCTCGGCGACTTCGAAGGCATAGAGAATCTTGTGGCGGATCGCGGTGGCTTCTTCAATACTCTTCAGACCAGGTGCCAACTCTTGCCACTCATTGTGCCCGTAATAAGTCGTCTCCGAGCCCGCAGCGAGGATCAATGAGTCATAACGGAGAATGGCCCCATCGGCCAGGAAAACGCGCTTCGAATCGGGATCAATGTCCTGAACCGTGCCAAGCAACACACGGGTATTCTTCTGTCGGTTCAATATGCCCCGCAGCGGGGAGGCGATCTCTCCCGGCGAAAGCGAGCCGGTTGCAACCTGGTAGAGCAGTGGTTGGAAAAGGTGATAGTTCCGGCGGTCGATGAGCGTCACGTCCACCGAACTGGACTTCAGGTTCTGGGCTGCAGAAAGTCCGCCAAAGCCTCCACCAACGATGACCACCTTCCAGCGTTCGCTCATCGCCCTCCTCCCAGCGGATGACCCATCTCCTGCGGGCGCACCCAGTCATCGAACTGCTCACCGGTGAGGAACCCGAGCTTGTGAGCAGCCTCACGTTTGACGCCAATCGGAAAGTTGATGAGAGAGCACTGGGTCTGTGCACCCCACAAGCGCTCGGCGGGAACCTGGACGTCCTCCTCAATCCGGAACTGATTGTTGGTTTTGAGATTCATGGTTCTTGAACTTCCTCAGGAGCATCATCGTCCCCAAAGCAGCGATCCCCAAGGCACACCGATACTGAGAAAGACAATGAGATAGATGGCTCCGAAAATGGTGCCGAGACGCCAATAGTCTTTGGCCGGCAGGTAGCCGCTGTTGGCATAAATCGGACTGGCGGCATCCGCGAATGGCGTAATGACTCCCATAATTCCCAGTTCCATGCAAAGGAGAAGGGCGAATGGCTTCACCGGGATTCCCGGAATCGCAGCGCCCGTAAACAAAATCACGGGCAGCAACGCGGTCGTGTAGGCATCGACGCTAGCGAACAGATAGTGGGCCACGAAAAACACCACCAGAAGAATGGTCATGGCAAGACGGGGTGACAATCCGTGCATGTGTGTGGCGATGCCGTCGGCGAACCACTTGATGAAACCAACGCGGTTCAGTCCATCACTCAGTGCAATCAACGCTCCCAGCCAAGCGAAGGTAGTCCACGCGCGCTTGTGCCCTGCAATGTCGCTCCAGGTCACTACGCCCGCCAGCAACATCAGAGAGACGGCGATGAGGGCAACGGTTGCCGCACTGACATAGGTGCTTCCCACGACCCACAGTACAAGGGAGAGGACGACGATGACCGCCAGAATGATTTCGCGTCGGGTGAGAGGTCCGGCCTTTTCGAGTTGTGCCGCCGCCCAGGCAGTAACTTCCCGGCATTGCTTTACTTCGGGAGGATAGAGCCAATACGTGAGCAACGGGATCAGAAGCAAGAGTGGAACTAGCGGCGGCGCGGCCGTCATAAACCAGTCCGTCCAGTGCACATCGATTTGGGAAAGCCTTTCCACGAACCCGGCAGCCAGCAAGTTAAAGGAGGCCCCTGTGAGAAACAGAGAGCTTGTTACACACGTAGTGGCGATCGCGACCCACATGACATAAGACCCGACACGGCGCGAGGAAACATCGTTTGGTTTCGAGCCATAATCGAGCGCGAGATCGTTGGCGATCGGGTAGATGATTCCTCCGCTGCGCGCGGTCGGGGAAGGTATGAATGGGGCCAGAAGGGTGTCGGCCAGTGTGACACCGTAGCCAAGCAGGAGGGTATTCTTGCCCATATGCTTGACGATCACGAGAGCAATGCGCTGGCCCAAACCGGTTCGCTCATAGCCAAGCGCGAGCAGGAAGGCTCCAAATATAAGCCAGACAGTTGGACTACTGTATCCGGACAAGGCCCAGTTGAGGGCAGCGCTCGCGGGACGAAAGCCCGGCTCGGACAACTGTCGGGGGCTGAACAGTACAAAACGGTCGAGCGCGGCGACTAACGTTACGCCAATGATCGCAATGCCAGCGCCGGGTAGTGGTTCGAGAACAAGACCGACGATGACCCCGACAAAAATAGAAAAGAAGTACCACGCATGGTGAGGCAGGCCCGCTGGTACCGGGAGCAACGCGAGAACGACAGCAGCGACCACGGGCGCCAGTGCTTTCCAGGCGGGTGTGGTGGACTGCGCGTCAGGACGTTCACCTGATCTTTCGACGGTCTCGCCGGACGGACTGGCCTGTTTCGCAGTCAGAATCGTGGTTGGTGCTTCTGTTCCCACTTTTCATTCCTCCTCAAAACGAAATCATCTATTCGAGCCTCAATACCGGATGTCCAACCACCCAGTCCAATAATTCAGGTTCCTGCCGGGCGTCGCTTGTTTTAGGAAGTCGCCTGGAAAGAAGTGACCGTACTCCGTGAACCAGCTCAGGTTGTGGGTCATTTGCCAGTGCACTTGGGCGGAAGCCTGGGTGGCGATATACCGGGCGTTACTGTGCAAGCCCGAAACGATTACCGACCCGCTGATGTTGTACAGCCCGTCGGCCGTGCTCTCGCGCCAGAAAAAGGCGGGATTGAACGCGAGAGAAACGGCGTTCGTGAGTTTAAGTTCGGCTGATGGCTGCAACGCGATCAAGTTGCGCCGCGCGAAGAGTTCCGCGTAGCTGAAATAAGGGCCCTTCTCGTATATCGAATTGAACGTTCCGAGAGTACGGCCGGATGGATTCTGATTCCCGCTGAAGAAAACGGCACGAAGACCAAACCTCGGACTCAAAGGAATTGAGTCGGTGCGATAGCCGGTCTCCGTCGAGACCGCCCAGGCGCGAATGTCATCGGAACGAAAGGAGCCCCACTGGAAGGTAAACTCGTCGTTGTAATCCCAATGATCCGTGGTTCCCCAAAGCCGTGTACCGATGGTTTCCCTCTGTTCCCGGCCCGTCCCTTCGCCGTCGAACGGCGCACTCTTGTTATCGAGCCCCATATAGTAGAGGTCGACGTTTCCCTTGGGCAGAAAGCGAAACGGGTGAACCGCGTAGATGGTCCAAAAACCGCTTGCGTGATTGGGAGGATCATTGAAGTAGCCCGGATTGTCCAAGGTCGGTCTCACGGCGAGCAGATCGACAGTCCAGTCCCCCTTCACCCAGGTAAGACGAGCCCCATCGAGGCTGCGTCGGATATTCCGGCCGTCACGCGTCGAGACGAAATTCTCTGATCCGAGCGCGGCCTCCTGACGTCCAGCTCGTAATCTCAGGTTGTCGTGGCCGGAATTCCAGAGACCGAGATCGACAAAGCTTTGATGGACGTACATCCTCTCTTCGTCGATGAAGGGCCGTGGTCCACCGTTCCTCCCGTTTACCATACTGGTTGCAACTTCACCAAAAAAACGGAAACGTTCACCCAGGTGAAGGTCCGCGTGTAGAAAGTAGCGCTGCATTAGGTAACCATTTCCTGAAGGGTGATCTGACCAGTTCGGGTTGCTGACGAATTCGCCACGCTCCCGAATCCAAAAGCCAAACGAGAGGTAATGGTTCTCATTTTGACCGAGCGGAATGAACTGGATGGGATCCAAGAAGCTGCTACGACAATCGGACCTGAGAAACGGCGCATTCTCGTCGTAAGTCATTTGCGGCAGCTTGGGACATGGGGCCGTGGGTTCCGGCGCTTGAGCCCAAGCGGAGCCACTTGGGACAAGAAGGAGCAGCGCGCAAAGCAGGAACTCGTTTACACGACCGTTCATCGAAGTCCTCGGCTCATTCGGCAAAATTCGGGTAAGCGGGCGTCCACTGCCTCTCGTGCACTCGCCGACGCAGTTCTTCTTCGCTGAGCTTTGGAGCGACGCCGTTTCTTTGTGCCTCGATGCCAACGGCGAGCGCGATGTCCGCGGCCACCCGCCTGATGTCCGTTAGGGGAGGAAGCAGGGATGCCGAAGGGTCTTTGAGCGCAGGCGAATTGGCACCTAGCGCCCGGGCGGCTGCGAGCATCATCGGCTCGGTGACGCGGCGAGCTCCGGAGGCGACAACGCCAAGCCCCATTGCAGGGAAGATGTAGACGTTATTGCACTGGGCAATCGGAATCCTGCGACCGTGGTAGGTAACTGGGGCAAATGGAGAACCTGAGGCAACTAGTGCACGTCCGTCGGTCCAGCGAATCAGATCCTCGGCCTTCGCTTCCGATTTTGAAGTGGGATTCGAGAGCGGGAAGATGATGGGCCGCTCGACCTTACGTGCCATCTCTCGAACGATTGGTTCCGAAAAAGCACCGCCAACGGTCGAAAGGCCGATAAGCACGGTGGCCTCGATCTTTCCAATCACGTCGGCCAGACCGATGTGTCCGTCGGAAGTTCGAGGCCAACCGGACACCCGGATGTCCGGTTGGGCGTAAGTGTTCTGCTCCGAAGTAAGATCCTTTCGGCCCGAATGCAGCAGGCCGCCTTTGTCGATAACCCAGAAGCGGCTACGCGCCTGATCGTCAGACAGTCCTTCTCCTTTCATTGCTGCGCGTAGTCCATCGGCGACGCCAATGCCGGCGGAACCTGCGCCGAACATGACGATCTGTTGCTCCTTCAAACTCTTTCCAGTGACTTTCACTGCGCCCAAAACTGCTCCCAGTGCGACCGCTGCGGTCCCCTGGATATCGTCGTTGAAGGTCAACAATTGGTCTCGATAGCGCTGGAGGATGGGCCGGGCATGGGGGGTCGAGAAATCCTCCCACTGCAGGCATGTTCCGGGAAGCTCGTGCTCCACTGCCTGGACGAACCGGTCGACGAAGTCCAAGTAATCTTGACCAGTGATTCGTTCATGGCGCCAGCCGAGGTACTCAGGATCGTTCAGTCGCTCTGTGTTGTTGGTGCCGACATCCAACACGATCGGGAGTGTTCGTTCCGGACGAATGCCCCCGATGAGCGTGTACAACGAAAGCTTGCCGATAGGAATGCCGAGCCCGCCCGCGCCCTGGTCACCGATACCCAGAATGCGCTCGCCGTCTGTCACAACAATTACATCAATGTCCCTATTCAGACGATTGCGCAACAGTTGGGGGATGGAATCGCGGAGCGGATAAGAGATGAATAGTCCACGAGGTCTACGATAGATGTGGCTGAATTGCTCACACGCCTGCGCAACCGTGGGTGTGTAAACGATAGGCGTCATTTCTTCAATGTGATTGACAAGAAGTTTGTAAAACAGAACCTCGTTCGTGTCCTGCAGGGCGCGCAAATAGATATGCCGCTCGAGGTCGTTATCTTTTTTCTGGAAAGCTTCGTAAGCGCGGCCCACTTGCTCGTCCAGAGTCTCTGTGTGTGGCGGAAGAAGCCCGTGGAGGCCAAATGTCGTGCGCTCCCTTTCTGTGAAAGCAGTACCTTTGTTGAGCGACGGGCTGTCGAGGAGGTCCATCCCACGAGGAATGCCGGACTCACCTGACTGCGTGACTGGTTGCACTGTGGCCATTTGATTTGTTCCTTTCTTGTTTTGTGTTGACCGAATAGGGGTGACTAGCGGAAAAGATTGACTCGTGCCAAGTCAACGATTTCGTCTCCACGCCCGTTGAGAACCGCTTTAAGCATGAAAAGGCTGAAGCCCTTGGCTTCTTCGTACGTGATTGCCGGCGGGATCGAGAGTTCTTGGTGGGGAACGGGGATCTCCACGAGCGCTGGGCCGTCATATTTCAGAGCTTTGGCAACGGCGGGCGCTACTTGCTCAACAGTTTCGACCGACACCCCTAAAAGACCAGCGCCGTCGGCAATCTTTGCAAAATCGGGATTGTGCAGCTGTGTGCCAAAATCGAGGATGCCGGCCGCCTTCATTTCCAGCTCGACGAAGCTCAGTGAGTTATTCTTGAACACGATCACCTTCACCGGGAGTTGGTGTTGGCGCAGGGTAAGCAGATCGCCCATGAGCATGGCGAGTCCACCGTCACCCGACATGGAAATGACTTGCCGGCCCGGGTAGCTCGCCTGCGCGCCGATGGCCTGGGGCAGTGCATTCGCCATCGAGCCGTGAGTGAATGAGCCGAGCAGCCGCCGTTTTCCATTCATCGTTAGATAGCGAGCCGCCCAGATCGTCGGAGTGCCTACGTCGCAGGAAAAGACAGCGTCCTGAGCAGCAAGCTCGTCGAGCACGCGAGCAACGTATTGAGGATGAATGATTTTCTCTCCCGAGTCGCCGGTCGCCAGTTGATCCAGACCTGCGCGTGCCTTGTGGTAGTGCTCAAGTGATGCCCTCAGATGTGCGTCGGATTGGTTTTGCTCCAGCTTCGGCAAGAGAGCTCGAAGGGTCGCCTTCGTATCTCCGACAAAGCCAAAGTCTACTTTGCTGCGTCGTCCGAGTTGTTCGCCCCGCAGGTCAATCTGCACGACGGTCGCGTCCTTTGGAAAGAACTGGGTGTACGGAAAATCTGTGCCGATCATCAGGAGCGTGTCGCAATTCATCATCGCGTGATAGCCGGACGAGAATCCGAGCAGCCCCGTCATGCCCACGTCAAAGGGGTTGTCGTACTCGATGAACTCTTTTCCGCGCATGGCATGAACGATGGGAGCGTTTAGCTTGCCCGCCAGCTCGATCAGCTCAGCGTGAGCTCGTGCGCAGCCCGCGCCGCCCAGGATCGTTATTTTCTTCGAGCGGTTCAAAACCGCCGCGAGGATTTTGATTTCCTCCTCGGATGGGCGCACGGTTGGCTTCGGCTCCGGAAAGTGCAGCCGAGGTCGCTCTTCGACGGCATCGCGCAAGGCCACATCGCCGGGCAGGGCAACGACCGCAACACCGCGTCGAGACAGCGCCGACTGAATGGCGATCTCCACGACCCGGGGCATCTGCTCCGGCTGCGAGACGAGCTCACAGTACTGGCTGCACTGCGCGAAGAGATGTTCCGGACGGGTCTCCTGGAAATATCCGCTGCCGATTTCATGACTTGGAATCTGAGCGGCGATGGCAAGGACCGGAACCCGGCTACGATGGCAATCATAGAGACCGTTGATTAAGTGCATGTTCCCCGGGCCGGCACTCCCGGCGCATACCGCCAACCTGCCGGTGAGATGCGCTTCGGCGCCAGCAGCGAATGCTGCCGCTTCCTCGTGTCTCACGCCAACCCATCGGATCTGTTCGTGCTGGCGAAGCGTATCTGTAATTCCGTTAAGCGAGTCGCCAGCGACTCCATAAATTCGTTCGACTCCAGCTTCCGCCAGGACGTCTACGAGCACCTGCGCCACGTTTTTCTTAGTCATTTTTTCGCTCCAGGAATGCGGAACTCAGATCGCCGCTAACTTCGCATGATCAGCGTCCTCTGACGCAGTCTGCCTGCAGCAATCCGTTCAAAGCACGCTGGCCTCCAAAAGGGGACGCGATCCCTATCAGTGAAACAGCAGCTTATTCTCTGGTTCTAGGTCGGTTTCCGCCGATTAGTTGGAGCGCTGCTCAATTTGCCGTGTCAGATGTCGAAAAGGCGAAGCCATTTCGTGGACAACCGTCCTGGTACAGCGAAGAACCGAAGCTGACGAACTGCTTCTGTCCGGTTCACGTTTCGGCTGCGCTGACGCTGGCCTCAGAGCCGAGAATGGTCGTCAACACTCTGACATTCAGGGCCATCGTCTGATCAGTGTTCGCAGCGTGCTGGACCAAGCCAAACTCAGTCAGCCGTGACCATTACGCGACTGCTTCACTAAACACCGGCGCACTTTCGATGGTCTGCAATTCCCCGTTATTGGCACCGTGCTCGGGCGAGACGGCTAATAGAACTCTCGATCGCTTCGGCCGCAATCTGCTGAATTTGTCCGCAGGAATACCCAGCTTTCGCATCCTGTAGATCAGCGTGGTCGGCGGTATTCCGCGCGAAGCCATCTGAGAAATACCTTTCTTTCATGTGATACTGACAATTAATCTTTAGCGATCTCCTTCACGAACCGCGGAGTCTCAACGCTTCAAATAGGGTCAAATGGTCGTTACAGCATGAATTTTTTTGGCATGGAGGTTTACGACCGCGTCGGCACTCTGAGGGCCGTAACTGAACCGCGCAAAAATGGTCACAGTGATTGGACGAAGGGCCGTGGGATTGAGACTGAAGGTCGACAGTTGACAGGGATAAGACTGTCCCAATCACTCAGAACGTGTCGGATTTCGTTTGGCACAAGCGTTGCTTTTGTTCTTGGTGGAGCCGAGGAAAGTTGCCGTTAACTCTTCTCGGGCCTCCTCTAGGATGAGCGCTCAGTGACGCCATCGATCGCACATACGCTGTATCAAGTCTCGACTGCAACGGCCCTGGTCGAAGGAGTCTACAAAGGTGCGGTACTGATTGCCTCTGTTTCGGCCGATTCCAGGTGCGCTGTGGCTCGCGCACTAAAGCCGATCATAAATGGAGAGCCAGAAGCGCTGGACTGAAACGAAATGAACTTATTGTCCGGCAGAAGAGACTTGGATTAAAGGAAAGGAAGGAAAGGAGAGAAGATGAGTGCAATCAGCGATGCAAAACAACAGGCTTTTCGCACGGAAAACGATAGTCTAGGCGAAGTTAGAGTGCCCAGCACCGTGCTGTGGGGCGCGCAAACGCAACGTTCGCTCGAGCATTTCAGTATCGGGCACGACTTGATGCCAGGAGAGATGATCGCAGCATACGCCACTCTGAAGAAGGCCGCTGCAAATGCAAACCACCTGGGCAAGCGGCTCGACGACAACAAGCACAGACTCATTGTTGAAGCCTGTGACGAGATCCTCGCCGGCCAGCATGCCGACATGTTCCCGCTGCACGTATGGATGACGGGAAGCGGCACGCAATTCAACATGAACGCAAACGAAGTCATATCCAATCGCTGTTGCCAGCTCGCGGGCACTCCGATCGGTAGTAAGACGCCCGTTCATCCGAACGATCACGTCAACATGTCGCAGTCCTCCAACGATTCTTTCCCGACAGCAATGAACATAGCGGTGGCAGTGAACGTGAAGCAGCGGCTCATACCCGCCGTGAAGGCACTGCGCGATGCAATTACGGTGAAAGCTATCGAGTGGCAGAACATCGTCAAGATCGGTCGCACGCACATGCAGGATGCCACCCCGCTGACCCTCGGGCAGGAGTGGTCGGGGTATGCGGATATGCTAGGCGACAATGTTGAGCGCATCGAAGACGCATTGAGAAGCGTTTATCGTCTGGCGCTCGGCGGCACCGCAGTAGGAACCGGTATCAACGCCGCTCCCGATTTCGGCGATGTAGCCGCCGCGGAAATCGCGAAGCTGACGAGCCTGCCCTTCGTCAGTGCACCGAATAAGTTCACAGTGCAGGGCGCTCACGATGCCCTTGTTCAGCTCTCCGGTGCACTGCGGACTCTCGCAGTTTCGCTCTACAAGATCGCCAACGACATCCGGCTGATGTCATGTGGTCCTCGCGCCGGTTTCGCGGAATTGGTTATTCCGTCGAACGAACCGGGCTCTTCGATCATGCCGGGCAAAGTCAATCCGACACAGACCGAGGCACTCACCATGATCGCCGCCCAAGTGATGGCCAACGACGTCGCCGTTGGATTCGGCGGCGCTGGCGGCTATCTAGAGATGAATGTCTACAAGCCGCTCATCATCTTTAACGTCACACATTCCATCACGATCCTGACGGATGGGTGCACTAACTTTCGGAAGTTCCTGGTCGAAGGTACCAAGCCGAATCTGAAGAAGATCAAGGAATACGTGGACCGGTCGCTGATGCTGGTAACCGCGCTTTCGCCCGTCATCGGCTACGATAAAGCCTCGAAAATTGCTCACTATGCGCTGGACAACGACCTCACCCTCAAGCAAGCCGCACTGAAGCTGGAATTTGTAACAGAAGACGAGTTCGACCGTGTGGTCGACGCGGCGAAGATGGTCCACCCGTACGTTGCAAAAGCCAGCTGATGGGAACCCTAGGTTTGCCGATTCGATAGGAGCGTGCGAATTCAAAGAAGAAAGGAAGCAAGGAAAAACATGACTACGAATCTACAGGGAGTTGAATTGCTTCGGAACCCGTCGCTCCCGTCGGGATGGCCATTTACGCCACAAACGCCAAGCGCGTAACGGATGAAATGTTCATCGAAGCGGTGCACGCCGTTGCCGACCAGGAGCGCCCGGGTCAACTGAAGCTCGGCATGCTGTTTCCTCCGCAATCGAACATTCTGGAGACCGAGATTCAAACCGCGGCGCGAGTGGCGAAGCTGGTCTTCGATTCCTGGCTCGCTCGCGTAGAGCGTCCCGCGGACATGGTCGCGCTCATCCGCGAACATGCCTACAAGCCCGAATATTCTGGGGGAGCAATCGGCGCCTCAAAGGCGGCTTAGGGCGCTCGTTAACCGTCCATGGCAGGGCGTGGTCGGTCCGTTTTGCGGGATCGAAGCGTTCACGCCCTGCGAAATTCAATCATTGATGGCAGCCGGATTAAGACACTGGCGGAAGCGACTAGGAGCAGTGAAGTGACCCCAACCACGAAGCAGGCTGGTGAGGCAACAGTGCGCGAGGAGCGGCGCACCGGTCAGGCGATCAGCCATGGCGTTTTGCTCGCCGTTTGCTGTCTGCTGAGCTACAAGATAATCACTGTTCTCCTGACTGTTTCGCGATTTGTCCCACGGGATGACGAGCTCCTTGGAGGCATGTGGGCAGTCGTCGCCACGATCTTTGTCTTCCGATACAGCTGTGAAGAAAGCATGCGTGCAGCTCTATCGCGGACCTCGGCAACGTTGTTGAGCTTTGCACTCTGTCTTGTTTACCTGTTGGTTTTCCCATTTCGAGTCTGGGGCTTGGTCGTGCTCATTGCGGTCGGGGCGATCGTGCTGGACCTAATCGGAAGATCCGAAGACATGATCACAGCATGTATTACGACGGCCGTCGTGCTTGTCGTTGCAGGAATCAGTCCGGAGCACGCCTGGAAACAGCCCATCCTGCGTTTGATCGACACCGTAGTTGGAATTGTGGTCGGCATTGCGGGCGGTTGGATCACTCCGAAATTGTCTCGCCTCATTCCGAACCAGTCGACGGTCTTGAGACACGCACACAAGGTAAGCATTCGTTCATCAGTGTAATTGCGCCGAATCTCTTCGCGTTTCTGGCGGGAAGTAGGATGACTGCAACATGACCCCAAAAGACAAAGGACACGGCTCAATCACCTCCACCGCGATCAGCAACTGGTTCTATCCTCGCTCGAACCGGAACAACTCGCCGGGCTGAAAAAACACTCGATTCCCCGCCGTCACCTGAAAGGGCATGAGAAGTTCGTGATGTGGTACCTTCGAATCTATCTGCTGTTCATGACGGTGGTAGTGATATACCAAGTGTGGAGGTAGGCGAGAAACTGTGAGCGATTGCCAAGTGTACGGAACGGGCTCGAACTAGAGTTGCTCTCGGCCAGAAGCCTCTCGCTAGAGTGTTTTCACCATATGGACGACCCAACAACGCCAGTCACATCTATCCGTTCGAAACCACCTGCTGTGCTGTTGCACAAAATTCCTGCTGTTGCACATTCTGTTGCACATTTTGCTGCCAAACCCGCCCAAAACGCCCCAAATCTGTGTAATACGTTGTGCTGTAAGTTGTTGATTTGTATCAGACGGGCGTACTACCTAGCGGATTTCAAGACCGCCGCATTCAACCACTCTGCCTGACCGCGTACCACGTTCATTCAAAGGAATCGAGGGACATCGTGTCGGAGGACGCAACTCAGCCCATCATCTCGCCGGATGGAAAGCGCTTGATGTACATCACGCTCCCCGCACCCCAGTGGACCGAACTCTGGGTGTCGGACATCGACGGGGGCAACAAAGTGAAACTCGCAACCGGAGAGAATCTGGGGACGGGGACTTGGGCGCCAGACAATTCTCGCCTGTCTTTTCAAGAGTTAAGATTCGGCGCAGGGTCCAGAGTCTACGTCGTCGGGGCAGACGGCAGCGGTCTTCGTCAGCTTCCACTACCGTTACAAGTCGTCAACTATTCGCTATTGAGCCCTGACAAGAAAACCATTTACGTAACTGGCGAAGAGAAGAGGAGTTCGACACAGACCGTTTGGAGAGTGAACACGGACGGTTCGAATCCGGAGAAGTTCACGGACAGCTGTGGCATAGTGACCGACGCTGACGCCAGCGGACAGTACCTGCTAAGTGTCGTATGGTCAGGATGGCCAGGAGAAACTGGAATCTACGAGGTCTCCATCTCCGATAGAAAATGCATCCCCTTGCTTCCTGGTGTAGTGACGGCCTATGCGACTATTAGTCGCGACGGCAAGTCGTTTTTGTATGCAGTTGCTTCTCGCGGTGAGGTCACGATTTACCGTCAGCCTTGGAAAGATGGTAAAACCATCGGGGCGCCTCAGGTCGCGTTGAAGGCCCCCTTTGCGTTTTCCCTGTGGTACGCAGAACATGCTGCCTACGATTTTTCCAGGGACCTTTCCACCGTCGTCTATGCGCACCCCCGCGGCCAGGCCGACCTCTATCTTCTAGGCCAGAAATAAGTTTCAGTTGCGAAACGAAATCCCGCCGGAGTTCTCGAATCCAGCCGAATCCGTCTGTTGGTTGGCGCGGCATTTCCCAATCGGCTATGGCAGCGGCAGGCTAAGTCCCGATTTGTAGCGTACTCGGACAAGTGCCCGTCACTGGCTTGATTCAAACGGCGATCTGGAAAGTTTCGGCCCGACTCGGTTCGAGGTATCGACGGGATCGGGCACGCCGGCAAACGAGTCTTCGACAATGCGCGAAGCCTTGCAATTCTGTCTGCTAAACCAGAAAAGATTTGCTGAACTTTTGCTGAACTATAGGCTGCAAATCAAGCTATGTGGCTGCAACTGAGCAGTGCCTAATGCAAACAAAACACGTGAAAATCGGTCTGTGCGAATCGGGCAGGTGGGTTTTAGCAAACCGCCGCCTTCAGCCTCTCGGCCACCTCTCCGGCGTTTTGTTTCAACAGTTTAGCACATAAAACCAGAAATGCTGGTGGCCAAATGGTGGCCAATAGAACCGATGTCCGATTCGGCAAACCCAAAATCACGAAAACTGAGGCCATTATAACCGGTGAGTTCTCGTTCAAGTCAGACGATGGCGAGGTTGCTAATGAGAAACAGCAGGTGCTGACGCGGAACAAGGCAGGAATCAGTTTTGTTATGTGCTCAGGGCCGCAGTATTGTACACGTCACCGGAGTTCGTTAAGCGCACGAATGAGAGCAGATGTTCTTTCTGGCTGCTTCAAGTCTGGGCAAATTCGAACCTGAGCTGGTACAAGTTGCGATCCATTCGTTCGAGTGCTGCTTCTAGCTTTTGCATGGCTTGAAGCACGGTGTGATCGAAGACTTTGATATAACAATCCCTCGTGACATGTGGTCGCGAGTGGCGCAAGATGCGCTGCACTATCTTGTCCTGCGCCCCCAACGCATACAAGTTTGACGCTAGACCTCGCCGGAATGCGTGCCAGCCGTACCAGGGTATTCCGATCTTTTTGAGAGCCGGTAAGACTACCCGACGAGTGTATGCGTCCAGATTGATGGGGAGCCCGCCTCCGCCCTGAAACAGCATTCGTGATTCCGAACTGCCCACAGATTTGCGATATTCCTCCAAAATTTCCGCCAGCTGGCCGATTACGGGAACGGCGTTGCAGCTCGCGCGTGTCTTTGGAGGATTCACTACCGAGTTCCACATCGAGCGTCTGATCGAGAGTTTATTGCCCGTGAAATCGGTCCAATGCAGGCCGCGCAACTCGCCGTGGCGAAGTCCGGCAAAAGCTGCAGTTGGGACCAGGGCCTTTGCCAAGAGGGGCAAAACCTCAAGCATTTGTGCAACTTGGGCGAGATCGTAGGCGCGAGTCTCTTTCGGGTCTCTGGCATTCTTCGGAATAAAAGCCCCAGTAACCGGATTTGCTCCATCAAACGCGCCCACATTCTTAGCGTAGATAAAGATGGTACTAAGAACCGACTTGATTCGTCGGAGTGTGTTCCTCGAGAGATCCCTGTCGTGCGCAATCGCTGCCAATGTCCGATTGGCGTCCACAGTTCGAAATTCTCGCAATCCAATGTTCCCGACTCGATCGCGAAGATAAGTTCTCCAGATGGCTTGATAGCCGTGGCTTGTGCTGGCGCGTCGCTCCTCTCTGGCCCAAGGAAGGAACGCTCCGTCGACGAACGCGGCGATCGTGGTTCTTGAGTCGGCACTGAGCCAATCGCGATTGACAACCAGCATGAGTTCCGCCCGACACCGCCGGACGTCAAAGCGGTTCGTAAAATCGCACGAGCGCCCCAGGCGCCTGGCCGTCCGTTTCCATGTGCTAGAACCATCCTCACGTCGAACTTTCCTCCGGTACCGCACGTACCATGCACCATGATGTTCGTAGAGGTGGCCTTCCTGATAACGAAGACTAGACTTCATAACAACTCCGGGTACTAAATATGCCGCTCAGGAGCGTGAAATTAGCCACAATGAATGAATCCACACTGAGGATAAGGCTTCAGCCCTCGGAAGTGCCAAGCGTGAATTTCTTGAAAGAAACGGCTTCGCCGCGTCTCGATTCTGAATCTTTTGATCCATTCTCGGCATGATTGCTCTTTGCTACTGGGTCTTCTCGCCTTCCGAGACCAGATTTACCGTCATTCCATTGGTGTTCGCACTCGGCAGGCTCACTCTTTTAGATAAAGGCGTATTTCTTCTGCGCAACTCGTCTGAGGGGCTCGGTCTCTCGGAACAGGAACTCGCCAAGCTCTCCGACCCTGCTGTTCGCAAGACCCTTCCGCCACTTCCCAAGCCGCTCAAGTTGTTCAGGATTTCGGCACAGGTGCCTTACTCCTTTGGCCACTTCTCATGCTCGGTAAAGATTTTACAATTCCTGGAGTGACCCGCCACGTTTTCGAGTCTTTCTCGCAGCGGCAATCATTTTCTCGCTCGGCTGGGTTATCCGCCAACTCACATCATCTCCAACCGCGCAAGGTGTGTTCGACCAGCCTTTTGCGCCATTCCACTTCGACGATTACGCTCTTTACCAAGACCTTAGGGCTTTTCGACCACTGATAGCGTCATACTGTAGTGGCAGAGGGACACCGTGGAAAAATGGAGCCGTGTTTTACTGCTGTGCCTGTTTGCCGGGCGCTACAAACCCGCGCAGTGCGGGCAGATGCCAATCCGGGTGGAGACGTCGATGTATTTCGATTTTTGGCACTAGCACCGAGCCTGAAATATTTTGCCGTATTTTGATGCGCTTTGCTTTTCCTCTCATAAGTCCCGATAAGTAGCGTACTCGTAGAAGTGGCCGGCCCGATTCCGCGACGGATTTCACACGTCCACAACGCGAGGTGGCCTGATGTAGACTAAACTCGCTGGAAACGCCGCCATTGTCCGCGCGTTTCCGCTAGGCACACATGCATCAAACCCAACAAATCGCCGATTCTTACCGTGCCGCCACGGTCAAAGCCGCTTGGTACGGACCTTCGCTCGCAGAGTTGTTAGCGCAGATTTCGCCTGAGCTTGCGACGACAGCACCCGTTCCAGGATCTCATTCAATTTCGGAGCTGCTTCAGCATTTGCTGCTTTGGAATGAAAGAGTTCGCAATACCTCCGACAGTAATTCGCTGCCGCGTTGGCAGCCCGAAAAGGAATGGGCCGAGCCGCCGATTCCCTGGAACGAACTCGTCTCCCGCTGGAGCCTAAGTCGCGAGCTCCTCGAAGAGAAGATTCGGAATTTTCCCATCGAGGATTTGGCGAAACAGGTTCCTGGGCGTGACTATCCTTACGAGACCATGTTTCACGGAATCGTGGAACACGCGATTTACCATTCCGGGCAGATCGCGATGGTATTAAGCATGCTCCGGTCGCGATCCTTGTAGCGGCCTGCCTCGGGCAATATCGTCTCCCTCCGATTTGTTCGGTGGTTCAGATTTCCAAATCTTGATAATGGGTCGAACTACTGCTCACTTGTCTGCTCATCGTGTGGGCTAAGTCCCGTATAGTAAGCGAACCGTACAAGTGCCGTGCCATGACTTCAAATGGACGGGAATCACTTGGTGGGGGCAGCGAGTTTTGGAATGCTACTGGAATCATTGACACTGGATGATGCGCTGTGGCAACACTGGCTGGGGCAGAGCGATGCAGCCGACACCGCGCAGGTTGACTACACATCAGCAGGCAGTGCTGATTCAGGTGCTCCTTGCGTTTCCTGACCAACAGGTCGGCGTCTGCTACTATCCCTCGGCAAGCGACGCGCTCGGTTACGCACACGATTTCCTGACTGTCTTCAATGTGATTGGGTGGAAAGTGAATGATGGTGCGCCGTCAGAGAGCTTGAATGCTCAATCTACGGGCTTGGCGTTCGTGGTAGGCGCACAAGGCAGCCTGCCTCCCAGTGCCGAAGCACTTCGAGATGCGTTACGCATTTATGGGATTGAAGTCGCAACGCTTTGTGACCCCACTTGCACCATGAAGTCCGGTGGCTTCATTCTGGCAATCGGCCCTCAGGCATGAGAGTCGCACCGAATTCTAGATGTGCCGTTTCCTCTGCAGCGCCAAGAGGGATAGAAAGTAGCAAAAGGTGGAAAGTGTGAGGACATAGCCAATCGAATAGACGAGGTATTTCCACTCGGCGTGCGCGACACGGAGGCTGGAATGGACATCCTCGGTCTTTTTGCCGTAGGGATTCACCATAGGCAAGAGCAGATAGAGGAAGTGAAAGAATTTCTCGAAGACGCGCAGATAGAGGCTTGAATTGCCTGCGCGGATGGCACCCTGCGCCCATACCTGAAAATCGTAAAACATCTCGGTGTTAAAGATCAGCATGAAAGCCACCGCGAGCGCTGGATGCAGGACGGTTGCCAGGAGGATCAGGTAGGCGATGATCCCCACCGAAATGATGGAATTGTCGGCGGAGATGAAGATCAAGGCGGCGCGAACTGGCACGTGCCAGATCAGCGACAGAATCGTCGTGCCTCCCAGAATCAGGCTGTTCAGGAATAAGGAAATCAGCACCGCCGATAAAAATGCGGATCCCAGCCACATACTTGGCGGGCAGGGCTTCGTGAACACCATCTTCAAACATCGGCTACGAAGGTGCGAAGAGATCACGAACAACCCAATGGCCCCGGCAAGGAAAAGAAGCATGCCATTGAGT
>Ga0210406_10001163_pt1 | contig 33298 bp, 43 predicted proteins | sample IncBWC30MmetaG_FD_155454 | JGI IMG/M metagenome (GOLD analysis project Ga0210406, IMG submission 155454) | Forest soil microbial communities from Barre Woods Harvard Forest LTER site, Petersham, Massachusetts, United States - Inc-BW-C-30-M | ecosystem: Environmental > Terrestrial > Soil >... | reverse complement strand
ACCAAGATAAATGGAGTTCCTCCCGGTATTGCCACGCTTGTAAATTTGCAGAAACTGGATCTGAGCCGGAATCAGATAACGGGTTTGTTTAGGGGTATGGAAACCCTTACCAAGCTGGAAAGCATTGATCTTTCCGATAATATGCTGGATAGTATCCCCGCCACGCTTTTCACCCTTAAAAACCTTCGTGTACTAAAGCTTGGGCATAACCAGATTACGGTACTTCCTGCAGGAGTCAATAAACTGGTTACGTTGGAAGAGCTGGACTTGGGTTATAATAAGATGAGTCAGATGCCATCCGATTTATCGGGACTTACGGCACTCAAAAAGCTAAATCTGAATCATAACCAGATTGATGCTTTGCCGGCAGGTATAGATAAGATGGGGGCGATGACAGAGTTCACAGCTGTATGTAATAAGCTAACGCTGGTGCCTCCTGGAATAGGAGGGATGATACACTTGCGGAAATTATGGCTGGATTCCAATCAGATCAGTATTCTGCCTCAGGAAATAGGGCATTTACAGGAACTGGAAACCTTGAGATTGAATGAAAACAAGTTGGGAGCCCTACCCAACAGCATTTGTGACATGAAAAATCTGGTTGATATCTACGCCGGCGGTAATGAGCTGGATGCTATTCCGGTGGAGTTAAACCGCCTGGAAAACTTAAGTGTGCTGGATTTGCATAAAAATCAGCTGGAAGCCATACCCGGTGGTTTCAGCTCAATGAAAAAGTTAAGCAAGCTTTGTTTGAGCAATAACCCGATTCCTACTCAGGAAAGGGATAAGATAAAAAAGGAACTGGGTCAGATTCAGTTGTCCTTTTAGTTAAACTCCTTCCTCTGTTTTCGTAAACAGTCTACTTCAGAATCCTCACGATCCGTATAAAACGTTTTTCATAATAAGGAGAATCCTTAAATGCGGAAATAATAACCCCGTTGCCTTTCCCTTTGGCAGACGAGCTATGAATAAAAGTCAGAGCTTCTCCTGGGTTGGATATTACAATACCTACATGACCGGCATGACGTATGGCGGCATTGGTACCGGTAAATACAATAACATCGCCTTTGCGGCTGGAATCTTTAGGGATAGAACGTCCCATGTATTCGTAATCTTTGGAGGAGCGGGGTACTTGTATACCCATGTGTTTGAATACATAGGATACAAATCCGGAACAGTCGAAGCCTTGTTCGGGGCTTGCACAGGCATAATGATAAGGTTTGCCCAGAAACTGTTCGGCAAAACAAAGGAGACTATCGGCCTGGGAAAGATGTTCGGGCTCCGCTGTGATGATATGAGCAGACGGTTTATGCCTGTTTTCCTGGCTATAATATTGATTTCCAGATATGGAAAGGAAAAGGAATAAGTATAAAAGAGAAGCTTTCATTGGTGAGGCAATCCCAAAGATAAGCATAGAACCGCAAAAAACAGGTTTTTTACCCCTTTTCATGTACGAATCGAGTCATTTCCTTTCCATATTCATACGTTGGGAGTTCATTTCTACACATTTCTTTTGAACATTGACTCGTTTCCTTTAACCGTTGATACGTTTCCTTTAAGCATCGCCACGTTTCCTTTAACTGTTGAGGCGTTTCCTTTTAACATTGATACATTTCCTTTAGACATTAACACATTTCCTTTTAACATCGATACGTTTCCTTTAACTGTTGACACATTTCCTTTAAACATTGATACGTTTCCTTTAACTGTTGATACATTTCCTTTAAACGTTGATACGTTTCCTTTAGACATTGACACATTTCCTTTAAACATTGATACGTTTCCTTTAGACATTGATACGTTTCCTTTAGACATTGACACATTTCCTTTTAATATTGATACGATACGCATTCCCGTCGCTTCAATTCCTTTATCTGCTGATCCGAAATGGATCTGGACGACTCCATTTCCTCCGAAGAGGGCCCCAACGGGGATAAAAAGCGACTCTTTTTATGTGTAAAAGGGGGTGACGAACCTCAAAACCGTTTTTATCTGCCTATTATTACGGCCTTTAAATACTGGGAGTGAGGTTTTTTTTAAACAAATCTTCTTTTTTCCCCTTAAAGCGACTCTAATATCGGGATAAGGCCCAGGTTTGTCAATAGGTTGAAAGACCTATTTACAGGGCATTAGCGGAGGAGGGAAGGGGAGGATTCCACGAATTGTTGAATTAATATTCGAAAAACACTGGGATTCAGCTGAAAATATTTTCAACCAGCTATTGTTTATATGCAAATTGTCGTACCTTTGCCGTCCCCAAAAATCGTTAGGGGTGATTTATACATACTGAAACAGGTCTAAAAAACCAATTATATCGATGCCTACTATTCAACAATTGATTCGTAAAGGCCGCTCGAAAGCGCCCAACAAGAGCAAATCTGCAGCCTTGGACTCCTGTCCACAACGGAGAGGTGTTTGCACACGTGTGTATACAACCACTCCTAAAAAACCAAACTCCGCACTTCGTAAAGTAGCCAAAGTAAGGCTTACCAACAAACTGGAAGTTATTGCCTATATCCCAGGAGAAGGTCATAACCTTCAGGAGCACTCTATTGTACTGGTAAGAGGCGGAAGGGTAAAAGATCTTCCAGGTGTACGTTACCACATTGTACGTGGTGCGCTGGATACTGCCGGTGTAGAAGGACGTAATCAGCGTCGTTCCAAATACGGCACTAAGAAAGCTAAGCCAGGAGCAGCAGCAGCTGCTGCAAAAGGAGCGAAAGCACCTGCAAAAAAATAAGGATTAACGCAAACATTAGCATAACTCATTCAATATAAGTTCGATATACCATGAGAAAATCGAGAGCCAAGAAAAGAATACTGTTACCGGATCCTAAATTTCATGACACCCTGGTAACCCGCTTCGTAAACAATCTGATGTATGACGGGAAAAAGAGTATTTCCTATACTGTATTCTATGATGCTATGGCTATTGTAGAAAAGAAAACCGAACAACCCGGTTTGGAAGTATGGAAAAAAGCCCTTGGCAATGTAACTCCGAATGTTGAAGTTCGAAGCCGTCGTGTAGGAGGTGCTACCTTCCAGATTCCTCAGGAAATACGTCCTGAAAGAAAGTTGGCTTTAGGTATTAAATGGCTGATCGACTATAGCCGCGGCCGTAACGAGAAATCAATGAGCCAGAAACTGGCTGCTGAAATTGTTGCTGCTGCAAAAGAAGAAGGAGCCGCATTCAAGAAAAAAGAAGATGTTCACCGCATGGCGGAAGCGAATAAAGCCTACTCACATTTCAGACTCTGATTAAGCTAATTCATTAACAAAGTACAGAAGGGACACCTATGAGCGACTTAAGATACACCCGTAATATTGGCATTGCTGCCCACATCGATGCAGGAAAAACAACCTGTACCGAACGTATACTCTACTATACCGGAGTAACTCACAAGATCGGGGAAGTACACGATGGAGCCGCTACCATGGACTGGATGGTTCAGGAGCAGGAGCGTGGTATCACCATCACTTCAGCTGCTACTACCTGTTTCTGGAACTACCGCGACAATAAATACAAGATCAATATTATCGATACTCCAGGTCACGTGGATTTTACGGTTGAAGTAAACCGTTCCCTGCGTGTATTGGATGGTCTGGTTTTCCTTTTTTCTGCTGTTGATGGTGTAGAGCCTCAATCAGAAACCAACTGGAGACTTGCCAATAACTATAACGTTACCCGTATCGGATTCGTTAATAAGATGGACCGTGCGGGTGCCGATTTCCTGAGTGTTGTAAATCAGGTAAAGGAAATGTTGGGTGGTAACCCGCTTCCGCTACAATTGCCTATCGGTGCTGAAGAGCACTTTAAAGGTGTTGTGGATCTGATCAACAACCGCGGTATTGTTTGGAATGAAAAAGATCAGGGAATGACTTTTGAAGAAGTTCCTATTCCTGAAGATATGAAGGCCGAGGTACATGAATACCGCGGAAAACTTCTCGAAGCCATCGCCGAATTCGACGATCAGCTGATGGAAAAATTCTTTGAAAACCCCGATTCTATTACAGAAAGAGAAATTCTTGTGGCACTTCGCCAGGCTTGTATTGCCGGTAAAGTAGTTCCAATGGTTTGCGGATCCGCTTTCAAAAACAAAGGTGTTCAGACCATGCTTGATTATGTAATGGAACTGATGCCTTCTCCAATGGACAAAGATAATATCCATGGAACCAATCCTGATACAGGTGAAGAAGTGACCCGTAAGCCGGATGTAAAAGATCCGTTCACAGCACTGGCATTTAAAATTGCAACAGACCCATTCGTAGGCCGTCTTTGTTTTTTCCGTGCCTATTCTGGCCGTCTGGATGCAGGATCCTATGTATTGAATACCCGTTCCGGTAACAAAGAACGTATCTCCCGTATATTCCAGATGCATGCCAACAAACAGAACGCCATCGACTTTATCGAAGCCGGTGATATCGGTGCTGCTGTTGGTTTTAAAGATATCCGTACCGGTGATACCCTGTGCGACGAGAAAAATCCGATTGTTCTGGAAGCTATGAATTTCCCGGAACCAGTAATTGGTCTCGCTATCGAACCCAAAACACAAGCCGACCTGGATAAACTGGGTGTAGCATTAAACAAACTTTCTGAAGAGGATCCTACCTTCCGTGTTAAAACGGATGAAGATTCCGGACAGACCATCATCAGCGGTATGGGTGAGCTTCACCTGGAGATCATTGTTGACCGTCTGCGTCGTGAGTTTAAAGTAGAAGTAAACCAGGGTGCTCCTCAGGTTGCTTACAAAGAAACCATTAACGGTACTGTTGAACACCGTGAAGTATATAAGAAACAAACCGGTGGTCGTGGTAAATTCGCTGACATCAAGTTTATTGTTTCTCCTGTTGATGCCGACTTCGAAGTAACCGATAAGAACTGCGGTCTTCAGTTTATCAATGATATCAGCGGTGGTAATATTCCTAGAGAGTTTATTCCTGCAGTTGAAAAAGGATTCCGTGCAGCCATGGTAAATGGTGTACTGGCTGGATATCCTTTGGATCGTATGAAGATTAAATTGATCGACGGTTCGTTCCACGCAGTTGACTCGGATGCACTGTCATTCGAAATCTGTGCCAAGACAGCTTATCGTGAATCACTTCCAAAAGCCAAGCCAGTACTGCTTGAGCCGATCATGAAGATAGAAGTAATCACACCGGAGCAAAACATGGGTGATGTAGTAGGTGATTTGAACAAACGTCGCGGACAGATAGAAGGAATGGATTCCAAACACGGATCACAGGTGGTAAAAGCAAAAGTGCCGCTGTCAGAAATGTTCGGATATGTTACTTCACTCCGTACTATCACGTCAGGCCGTGCAACTTCTACCATGGAATTTGATCACTATGCAGAAGCGCCAAGAGCGATTTCCGATGAGGTAATTGCAAAAGCAAAAGGTAAAAAAGCAGAAAAAGTTTAATTCACTCATACCCAGAACAAGATATATTATGAGCCAAAAGATCCGCATTAAACTGAAATCATACGACTTCAACCTGGTTGACAAGTCGGCTGAGAAGATCGTAAAAACGGTAAAATCTACCGGAGCTGTGGTAAGTGGACCAATTCCACTACCTACACACAAGAAGATTTATACTGTGCTGCGTTCCCCGCACGTAAATAAAAAGGCTAGGGAACAGTTTCAGTTGTGTTCATACAAACGTTTGCTGGATATCTACAGTGCTACAGCAAAAACAGTGGATGCTCTTGGTAAATTGGAGCTCCCAAGCGGTGTAGAAGTAGAAATCAAAGTACCTTAATCTATAGAACGGGGTATTTAAAAATCTTAAATCCTAATTCGAAAATCTTAAATCAGCATGTCAGGTATCATAGGTAAAAAAATCGGAATGACCAGCGTATTCGGTGCCAATGGAAAATATATTCCATGCACAATTATCGAAGCCGGTCCTTGCGTTGTTACGCAAGTAAAAACCTTGGAGAAAGACGGATATACAGCCGCTCAGCTTGCTTTTGACGATAAAAAGGAAAAGCATACAAGCGGAGCAATGAAAGGCCACTTCCAAAAAACAAATACAACTCCAAAACGTAAATTGGCGGAGTTTGATTTTGAAGAGCCGAAAAACCCGGGCGATCTGGTAACGGTAGATCTTTTTTCAGAAGGTGAATTTGTTGATGTAGTAGGTACTTCCAAAGGAAAAGGTTTCCAGGGTGTAGTGAAACGTCATGGATTCAGTGGTGTTGGAGGACAGACACACGGTCAGCATGACCGTCAGCGTGCGCCCGGATCATTGGGAGCATCATCTTTCCCAGCACGTGTATTCAAAGGAATGAAGATGGCAGGACGTATGGGCGGAGATCGTATCAAAACCAGGAATATCACCATCATCAAGGTATTCCCTGAGAAAAATCTGATTCTTGTAAAAGGCTCTGTAGCCGGTGCAAAAGGATCGTATGTATTGATTGAAAAATAATTGAATAAACAGACCCATGGAAGTTACTATCACCGATAAAAACGGCAAAGCAACCGGCAAAAAGATCAAGCTGAATGACGAAGTATTTGCCATTGAGCCAAATGATCACGCGATTTACCTCGATGTGAAACAATATCTTGCCGCTCAGCGCCAGGGTACACACAAGGCTACTGAACGTGCCGATATTCACCGCACTACCAAGAAGCTGAAAAGACAGAAAGGTACCGGAGGAGCTCGTGCAGGATCTATGAAATCGCCTTTGTTTAAAGGAGGAGGACGTGTATTCGGCCCCCGTCCACGCGATTACTCTTTCAAACTGAACAAAAAGCTGAAGAAGCTGGCCCGTAAATCGGCTCTGACTTACAAAGCAAAAGATAATAACATTATTATCCTTTCTGATTTTCAGATGGAAACCCCGAAAACAAAGGGTTTTGCAGAGATTCTGAACAACCTGAAGGTAAACGACAAAAAAACGCTTTTTGTACTTGCTGAGTCGAATAAAAACATATATTTGTCGTCCCGAAATTTGAGCCTCAGTAAGGTCGTAACGGTTTCAGAATTAACAACTTACGATATACTGAATGCTTCAAATATTGTGCTTGCCGAAGGGTCAGTAAAGGCAATTGAAGAAACACTGTTAAGCAATTAAAGGATATGGATATCATAATTAAACCAATTGTAACCGAGAAGATGACCGCTCAGGCTGATAAGCTGAATCGGTACGGTTTTCTGGTAAACAAGGACGCTAACAAGCTCATGATAAAGCAGGCTGTAGAAAAGATGTACGGCGTAACTGTGGAGCAAGTCAATACCCAGAACTACATCGGTAAAGTGCGTATGCGCAATACCCGTGCAGGAATGCAGATAGGTATTGCCAACCGTAGCAAAAAAGCGGTTGTGACATTGAAAAAAGGAGAAACCATTGATTTTTACAGCAGCATTTAATTCTTCCGTAAAATGGCATTAAAGAAATACAGACCACTGACTCCTTCCCAGCGATTTAAGCTGAGCCCGACTTTTGAAGAGATCACTACTTCAAAACCGGAGAAGAGCCTGATGACCTCTACAAAGAGCACAGGTGGAAGAAACAACACCGGTAAGATGACCATTCGCAATGTAGGCGGTGGACACAAAAAGCAATTCCGTATTATCGATTTCAAACGTGATAAGTTTGATATCCCCGGAACTGTTAAAAGTATTGAGTATGACCCAAACCGTACTGCACGTATTGCCCTGGTGGTATATGCAGATGGAGAGAAGCGTTATATCATTGCTCCAAACGGATTGAAAGTAGGGAAGAAGATCCTTTCCGGCAAAACAGCTACTCCTGATGTAGGAAATGCAATGCCGCTGAGCGAAGTGCCATTGGGAACAGTGATACACAATATCGAACTTCGTCCCGGTCAGGGAGCTAAAATGGCACGGAGCGCAGGCTCTTATGCACAGCTTACTGCCCGTGAAGGAAAATATGCAGTATTACGTATGCCTTCTGGTGAGTTGCGTATGATTCTGATCAACTGCCTGGCAGTAATCGGTTCCGTATCTAACTCCGAACATAACCTGGAAGATCATGGTAAAGCAGGTCGCAGACGCTGGTTAGGTCGCAGACCACGTGTACGTGGTGTTGCAATGAACCCGGTGGATCACCCGATGGGTGGTGGTGAAGGAAGAGCTTCCGGCGGACACCCACGTTCACGTAAGGGTATTCCGGCTAAAGGGTACAAGACCCGTTACCCGAAGAAAGCCTCTAACAAACATATCATAGAAAGAAGAAAGAAATAAAAATGGATATGAGGTTTAGTTAAATCCTAAATCTTACATCATAAATCATAAATCATAAATCAGTATGGCACGTTCAATTAAAAAAGGTCCTTTTGTTGATTACAAGCTGGATCGTAAAGTTCAGAAGATGATTGCCGGCAGTAAGAAGGCTGCGGTAAAGACATGGGCAAGACGTTCCACTATTACACCGGATTATGTAGGACAGACATTCGCTGTACATAACGGAAAGAGCTTTATACCGGTATATGTAACGGAGAATATGGTAGGACACAAATTAGGAGAATTTGCCCCAACCCGTACATTCCGCGGACACTCTGGAAACAAGAAGGATTAATAATAAGTTTTTAGCATCAGATAACCTGAACTGAAATGGCCAACAGAAAACATATAGCAGCAGAAGAGCGGAAGGAAGAGCGCAAGTCGCAATACCTCGCCAAGCTGAATAACTGTCCTACTTCTCCCCGTAAGATGAGGCTTGTAGCCGATCTGATCCGTGGAAAAGATGTGTACAAAGCACTCAGCATCCTGAAATTTACGCCAAAAGAAGCGGCAGGACGTCTGGAGAAACTATTGGCCTCAGCCATTGTGAATTATGAGAAAAAATCGGGCAACCGTCCTGAAGACGCTAACCTGGTAGTACAAGAGATATTTGTAGACAGCGGGTTTCAGATGAAACGTATCCGTACCGCGCCTCAGGGCCGTGCATACCGTGTACGTAAACGCTCCAACCACGTAACACTGGTAGTAGGAGAGAAGAAGGAAGAGACCAAAAAGACAAAAGAAAAAGTTAAAGCAGCAGCAGAAACCAACTAATTACTTCAGCACAAATCTAAATGGGACAAAAAGCAAATCCGATTGGTAACAGGCTTGGAATCATCAAAGGATGGGACTCCAACTGGTATGGTGGAAAACACTATGCCGATAAGCTGGTGGAAGATGAAAAGATCCGTAACTACCTGCGTGCCCGTCTGGGGAAAGCAAGTATTTCAAAGATCGTTATCGAGCGCACGCTTAAGCTGATCACGGTAACCATTCATACCGCACGTCCGGGTATCATCATCGGTAAGGGAGGAAAGGAAGTTGATAAGCTGAAAGAAGAGTTGAAAAAACTGACCAAGAAAGAAGTACAGATCAATATCTTCGAAATTAAGCGTCCTGAACTGGATGCCCGTCTGGTGGCCGATAGCATTGCCCGTCAGCTGGAAGGTCGTATCTCTTTCCGTCGCGCCATTAAAATGGCAATCGCATCTACCATGCGTATGGGAGCAGAAGGTATCAAGGTAAAAACATCCGGCCGTTTAGGTGGAGCGGAAATTGCCCGTGTAGAAGGATATAAAGAAGGACGTACCCCCTTGCATACACTGCGTGCTGATATAGATTATGCCATATCAGAAGCACATACTACTTATGGCCGTATCGGTGTTAAAGTATGGATTTGCAAAGGCGAAGTTTTTGGAAAACGTGATCTGAGCCCTAATTTTCAGGGGACAGCTCCGAAAGAGAAAAAACCAGGAGGTGATAACCGCCCCGACCGCAGAGGAATGGGTGCACCGAACAAAGGTCCACGCAGAGAGAAAAAAGGAGAATAATTAACTGAATTTGAACAACCGGTTCAGTAAAGCCGGAAGAACAGAATCGACAATAAGATAAAAGATGTTACAGCCAAAAAGAACGAAGCATCGCAAGACGCACAAGATGAAGATGAAGGGGAATGCCAAACGCGGCAGTCAACTTTCATTCGGAACTTTCGGTATCAAAGCAATGGAAGGATGCTGGATGACAGCCAAGCAGATTGAAGCGGCCCGTGTAGCGGTAACCCGTTTCCTGAAACGCGAAGGCCAGGTGTGGATCAATGTATTTCCTGACAAACCAATTACACGTAAGCCTGCAGAGGTTCGTATGGGTAAAGGTAAAGGAGCTCCTGAGTATTGGGTAGCTGTAGTAAAACCAGGACGTGTTATTTTCGAAGCAGATGGTGTATCACTTGAAACTGCGAAAGAAGCCATGCGTTTGGCAGCACAAAAACTTCCGGTGGTGACTAAGTTCATCGTACGTAAAGATTATCAAAAGGAAACAACCGCTTAATCGTTAAGAGCTAAGGAACATGAAAAAAGAAGAAATAACACAGCTTACACCCGATGGTATTCGCGAAAAAATTGCGGAAGAATCGGCATCGCTGTCCAAGCTGAAACTCAATCATACTGTTTCCTCCATTGAGAATCCGCTCAAAATCAGAACTTCCCGCAGGCTTATCGCCCGTTTGAAAACTGAATTGAAAAGCAGGGAACTCCAGTCAGCTAAAAAATAAAAGTATTGCAGATGCAACAGACCATGGAACTAGAAAGAAATCTTAGAAAAGAAAAAGTAGGTATCGTTACCAGCAACAAGATGAATAAATCCATCGTTGTGAGCGTGGAACGTCGTGTAAAGCACAAGAAATACGGGAAGTTCGTTAAGCGGACCTCTACTTTCATGGCACACGATGAAAAAAATGACTGCAATATCGGAGATACAGTACGTATTACCGAGACCCGCCCCCTGAGCAAAAGCAAATGCTGGAGACTCGTGGAAGTCATCGAGCGTGTGAAATAAGAAATTTGTAATTCGTCAATCGTATAATTCATTAATTGAAATGATACAATCAGAATCCAGGCTAACAGTTGCCGACAACAGTGGTGCGAAAGAAGTGCTTTGCATTCGGGTACTGGGCGGAACCAGAAAGAAATATGCTTCGATCGGCGATAAGATCGTGGTAACAGTAAAGCATGCGCTGCCTTCCGGAAACGTGAAAAAAGGTACCGTATCCAAAGCTGTTATTGTACGGGTAGCCAAAGAGATTCGTCGTCCCGATGGTTCATACATTCGTTTCGATGACAATGCCTGTGTACTGCTTAATCCGCAGGATGAACTTCGCGGTACCCGTATCTTCGGACCGGTAGCCCGTGAACTGCGCGACAAACAATACATGAAGATTATTTCCCTGGCACCGGAAGTACTCTGATTCAAACAACGAATTAAAAAGAATAGAACTCATGTCAATTAAACTGAAAATTAAAAAAGGTGACCTGGTAAAGGTCATGAGCGGGGAAGCGAAAGGGGAGACCGGAAAGGTAATCTCTATCAACCGCGAAAATAACCGGGTATTGGTAGAAGGAGTGAACAAGGTGAAAAAACACACCAAGCCGAATGCAAAACATCCTAACGGAGGTATTGTAGAGCAGGAAGCAACACTTCATATTTCCAATCTGATGCTGATGGACGGAGCCGGAAAAGCAAGCCGTATCGGACGTAAAGTGGATGAGAAGTCAAACAAACTAGTACGTTTTTATAAATCAACCGGGGAGGTAGTAAAATAAAATGAGCACTACAACGTATACACCGAGAATGAAGAAAACCTACAGGGAACAGGTAATACCTGCCTTGCAGAAGAAATTCAACTATACCAGCAATATGCAGGTTCCTAAACTGGAAAAGATTTGTCTTAACCAGGGTGTTGGAGATGCAGTATCTGATAAGAAGCTGATCGAATCATCGGTAAAAGAAATGACCATGATTACGGGTCAGAAAGCAGTACCAACTTATTCCCGTAAGGACATCTCCAATTTTAAACTTCGTAAAGGAGTTGCAATCGGAGTACGTGTAACACTGCGCGGCGATAAAATGTATGAGTTTCTGGATCGTCTGGTATCTTCTTCACTGCCACGTATCCGTGACTTCCGCGGTATCAGTGATAAAGGATTTGACGGAAAAGGAAACTATACCCTGGGTATTACCGAGCAAATCATTTTCCCTGAAATTGATATTGACAAAGTAACCAAAATGATGGGAATGGATATCACGTTTGTGACATCAGCCCACAGTGATGAAGAGGCACGTTCCCTCCTCACCGAATTCGGATTACCATTTAAAAAAGATAAAAAATAAAGATCGGATATGGCAAAAGAATCCATGAAGGCCCGTGAGGTCAAAAGAGCAAGACTGGTAAGCGTATATGCTGAAAGACGTGCAGCTCTGAAAGCTGCCGGTGATTGGGTAGGAATTCAAAAACTTCCACGTAACTCATCCAAGATCCGCATGCGTAACCGTTGCAAACTTTCAGGACGTCCACGGGGTTATATCCGTCAGTTCGGTCTTTGCCGGAACCAGTTCCGCGAAATGGCATTGTTTGGTAAAATACCAGGCGTGACAAAAGCAAGCTGGTAAGAAAGAGTTTGCAGTAGCGTAAAAGAGAATTAAACATATAGTAGTTGTTTACTATAATTATCCTGTTCGCGGGGTAACATATAAACCAGAAAAAATGACAGATACAATTGCCGATTACCTTACTCGTGTAAGAAACGCCATCAGGGCTAATCACCGGGTTGTAGAGGTTCCTGCCTCTAACCTGAAGAAAGAGATCACCAAGATTCTTTTTGACAAAGGTTATATTCTCAACTACAAGTTTGAGGACAATGCCGTACAAGGATCAATCAAAATCGCACTCAAGTATCATCCTGTAACCAAACAGCCTGCTATTCGCGGTCTGGATCGTATCAGCCGTCCGGGTTTGAGAAAATATACCGGATCGGAAAAACTTCCCCGTGTGTTAAACGGACTGGGAATCGCGATCCTTTCTACTTCAAAAGGTATTATGACCGATAAGGAAGCCAAGAAAGAAAATGTTGGCGGAGAAGTATTGTGCTACGTATACTAAAACTGAGAGGAACCAAGACATGTCACGTATAGGAAAATTACCCATCACACTTCCGAAAGGAGTGGAGGTCAGTGTAGCAAAAAGCACAGTAACTGTAAAAGGACCGAAGGGAACCCTTACACAGGATGTGGATACAGCTATCAGCGTTGAAGTGAAAGACGGAATCATTACCCTTTCCCGTCCCACCGAGCAAAAAAGACATAAAGCCCTTCACGGTTTGTACCGTGCTCTGATTCAGAATATGATAAACGGTGTTTCTACCGGATATCGTACCGAGCAGGAGCTGGTAGGTGTGGGTTACAGGGCAGCTGTAAAAGGCCAGATCCTGGAGCTGACTTTAGGTTATTCACACAATATCATGTTTGAATTGCCAAAAGAAATCAAGCTTGCCACGACTGCTGAAAAAGGGAAAAACCCGACTATCATCATGGAGTGTGCCGATAAGCAACTCATCGGAATGGTAGCTGCAAAACTGCGCTCTATGCGTAAACCTGAGCCTTACAAAGGAAAAGGTATCAAGTTTGTAGGTGAGCAGCTCAGAAGAAAAGCTGGTAAGTCAGCCGGTAAATAATTAAACAGATTCGAACCAATTTAAATAGAATAACATGGCAGTTACGAAAGCCTCCAGAAGGGCGAAAATAAAGAAACGGATCCGTGGAGTGGTACATGGTACCGCTACAGCACCCCGCTTGTCAGTTTTCAGAAGCAATAGCGAAATCTATGCACAGGTGATTGATGACGTGGCCGGAAAAACACTGGTTTCCGCTTCATCCCTGATCAAGGAGATAGCAACACAGAAAGTGAATAAAGTGGAACAGGCGAAACTGGTTGGTAAAGCAGTAGGAGAGAAAGCTATTCAGGCTGGTATCAAAGCTGTATGTTTCGACCGTAATGGCTACCTGTATCATGGCCGTGTAAAATCACTTGCAGAAGGTGCCCGGGAAGCCGGTCTTAAATTTTAACCGAATCATTTTAGCATCACCATACAATGGCAAACGTAAACATCAAAAGAGTTAAGTCAAGCGATATCGAACTGAAAGACAAATTGGTTTCTATTCAGCGTGTAACCAAGGTTACCAAAGGCGGAAGGGCTTTTACCTTCTCTGCTATCGTGGTAGTTGGAAATGAAAAAGGAGTGGTTGGATACGGCCTGGGTAAAGCCAAGGAGGTATCGGATGCCATTGCAAAAGCAATTGATGATGCAAAGAAAAACCTGCTGAAAGTAAGTGTGGTTAAAGGAACAGTTCCACATGATCAGTATGGCAAATTCGGAGGTTCTCTTGTTCTGCTTAAACCAGCAGCACATGGTACCGGTGTAATTGCAGGTGGTGCAATGCGTGCAGTATTGGAAAGCGTTGGTATTACCGATGTATTGGCTAAATCAAAAGGAAGCTCTAACCCTCACAACGTGGTAAAAGCTACTTTCGATGCCCTTACCAAAATGCGTGATGCTTCTACGATTGCACAACAGCGTGGAATCACGATGGAAAAAGTGTTCAACGGTTAATTGGTTATTTTTACACGAATTTAAAATATAAAGCATATGGCTAAGATCACAATCAAGCAGGAGAAAAGCGGAATTCACAGCACCCTGCGCCAAAAACGCACATTGGAAGCACTTGGTTTCAGTAGACTGAACCAACTTGTGGAAGTGGAAGCAACACCTCAGATAAAGGGGATGCTGGAAAAAGTTAAACATCTTGTAAGTGTTGTTGCCTAAAGAAAAGACGCTATGAAACTCAATACACTCACGCCTGCAAAAGGCGCAACGAAAAATGCTGGTAAACGCAAAGGCCGTGGACAAGGTTCCGGTAAAGGCGGTACCTCTACAAAAGGTCACAAAGGAGCTCAGTCCAGAACAGGATATTCTCAGAAATTCGGTTTTGAAGGTGGTCAGATGCCCCTTCAGAGACGGGTACCTAAATTCGGTTTTAAAAATATCAACCGGATTGAATTCCGTGGTATCAATCTGGATGTGATCCAGAAACTGGTAGACGAAACCAAACTGACTGCCCTCGACATCGAAATGTTCATTGCTCATGGCTTGGCTAACAAGAATGACAAAATGAAAGTTTTGGGCCGTGGCGAACTGAAAGCTAAAGTGGATATCAAGGCGCATGCATTTTCTGCAAGCGCAAAGGCCGCCATAGAATCCAAAGGCGGTTCGGCAACAACTATCTGATATGAAGAACTTAATAAATACCATATCCAATATCTGGAAAATCGAAGAACTTCGATCGCGTATTCTGTATACGCTCGGGTTTCTGCTGATTTACCGTTTTGGATCTTATGTGGTTATTCCGGGTGTAGATCCGAATGTGTTCAATAACTCGAGCAAATCGGATAATGACCTGATTAACCTCATTAATATTTTTGCAGGAGGAGCATTTTCACGTGCATCTATTTTCGCACTTGGAATCATGCCTTATATCTCTGCATCCATTATTGTACAGTTAATGGGAATGGCTCTTCCTTATTTTCAGCGCTTACAGCGTGAAGGAGAAAGCGGCCGTAAAAAAATCAATCAGTATACCCGTTACCTCACTGTAATCATCACCGGATTCCAGTCTATCGGTTATATCGCTTCTCAGATCGTTCCTAAAATGTCTGTACCTCCAACTATGTTCTTCTGGATGCAGTCGGTTCTTGTACTTATTACCGGAACCATCTTCGTAATGTGGATCGGGGAGAAGATTACAGATAAAGGAATCGGAAATGGTATTTCCCTTGTTATCATGGTGGGTATCATTGCCCGTTTGCCTTTCGCATTCTTTTCCGAGTTCTCTCACCGTCTGGCAGCAGAAGGTGGAGGTCTTATCATGTTACTGGTCGAAATCGTATTCCTGATGCTGGTGATCGTGTTCAGTATTCTGCTGGTGCAGGGTACCCGAAGGATTCCGGTACAGTTTGCCAAACGTATTGTAGGTAATAAACAATATGGAGGACAACGTCAGTATATCCCGCTTAAGGTGAATGCGGCAGGTGTAATGCCAATCATCTTTGCTCAGGCCATCATGCTTATTCCGATTACCATTGCGGGCTATGCAGTAGGTAACTCCGGTTCCAGCGGATTCCTTCAGACATTCAGCGACCACTATGGTTTCTGGTACAACTTTGTATTCGCAGTGCTTATTGTTGCCTTTACCTACTTCTACACAGCTATCACGGTTAATCCGAATCAGATGGCAGAAGAGATGAAACGCAATGAAGGGTTTATTCCAGGTGTAAAACCAGGAAAGAAAACAGCAGAATTCATTGACAATATCATGTCACGTATCACCTTCCCTGGATCTTTGTTCCTGGCTATGGTAGCTATCTTGCCGGCATTTGCTATCAAGATGAATATCACAAACGAGTTTGCACACTTTTTCGGCGGCACTTCCCTTCTTATCCTGGTAGGTGTTGTATTGGATACTTTACAGCAGATTGAAAGTCACCTGCTGATGCGTCACTATGACGGACTGATGAAAACCGGCCGTATTAAAGGCAGAGGAACACAGGCCATGGCGGCTACGAGTTATTGAGGAGAAAAGATGATTAAGTATAAGTCGACAGAAGAGATTGAATTAGTTAGGTATAGTTCTTTACTTGTTGCGAAAACATTGGCGGAAGTAGCCAGAATTATCAGACCGGGTATTACTACTCTGGAGCTTGATAAAACTGCCGAAGCATTTATCCGAAGCCATGATGCAGAGCCGGCTTTTAAAGGCTACAGAGGATTTCCTTTTACACTATGTGTATCGGTAAATGCCGAAGTGGTACATGGAATGCCTGGAAAATATGTCCTTCAGGAAGGAGATATTGTATCAGTGGATTGCGGGGTAAAAAAGAATGATTTCTATGGCGATTCGGCTTACACATTTGCTGTGGGAGCCATTAAACCGGAAGTCAGACAATTGCTCGACGTTACGAAAGCATCTTTGTACAAAGGCATTGAAATGGCCGAAGCAGGAATGCGGATAGGCGATATCGGAGCAGCAGTACAGGAACATGCAGAGAAGTTCGGTTACGGTGTGGTAAGAGAGTTGGTGGGACATGGAGTAGGCAAAAGCCTGCATGAAGATCCGGAAGTACCGAATTACGGGAAGAAGGGCAGTGGTCCCAAACTTCAGGAAGGGCTGGTCATCGCGATAGAACCGATGATTAATCTGGGAAAGAAGAATGTAAGACAAGGGAAAGATGGCTGGACCATATTTGCCGCTGATGGATTACCTTCTGCACATTTTGAACATACCATAGCGGTATCTAAACATGGAAAGGCAGACATTCTGACTTCTTTTAAAGAGATTGAAGCAGTTTTGAAAGAACAAGAAATAATTAATTGATTAAAAAGCAGTATGGCAAAACAACCATCCATCGAGCAGGACGGAACGATTATAGAGGCATTGTCGAATGCAATGTTTAGGGTGGAGTTGGAGAACGGACATGTTATTACGGCGCATATTTCGGGTAAAATGAGGATGAATTACATTAAAATCCTGCCCGGAGACAAGGTAAAGGTGGAAATATCACCCTACGATTTAACAAAAGGAAGAATATCATACAGGTACAAATAACAACATCGATTTATCATGAAGGTCAGGACATCCATTAAAAAAAGAAGTGTTGATTGCAAACTGGTACGTAGAAAAGGCCGGCTGTATATCATCAATAAGAAAAATCCGAAGTTCAAGCAACGTCAAAAGAACTGATTTTTCGCACATTTTTTGTAAATTCGCAAATTCAAAAAAAGACATCAATGGCTCGTATTGCTGGTATTGATTTACCAAAGAACAAAAGAGGAGAAATCGGACTGACCTATATCTATGGGATCGGAAGAAGCACAGCTCAAAAAATCCTGAGCGCTGCCGGAGTAGATTGGAACACAAAAGTCCAGGATTGGACTGATGAACAAGCCAATAAAATCCGTACCATCCTGAATGATAAACATAAGGTGGAAGGTGCTTTACGCTCCGAAGTTCAGCTGAACATCAAGCGTTTGGTAGATATCGGTACCTACCGCGGTATGCGTCATCGTAACGGACTTCCGGTACGTGGACAAACCACCAAAAATAATGCACGTACCCGCAAAGGAAAACGGAAGACTGTGGCAAACAAGAAGAAAGTGACTAAATAAGCAGATTAACAATGGCAAAACAGCAACAACAGGCATCAGGTGCTAAAGGGGCGAATGCTCCTGCAGCGAAGACAACCAAGAAACGGGTTGTAAAAGTGGATGCAATCGGCGAAGCGCATATTAATGCAACCTTCAACAACATCATTATCTCCCTGACCAATATGCAGGGGCAGGTGATAGCCTGGGCCAGTGCCGGGAAGATGGGTTTCCGGGGTTCTAAAAAGAACACTCCGTATGCAGCCCAGCTTGCAGCAGCTGATTGTGCAAAAGTGGCACATGAAGCAGGTCTCCGCAAAGTGAAAGTGTTTGTAAAAGGACCCGGAGCAGGACGTGAGTCGGCTATCCGTACCCTGAGTGCAAATGGAATTGAAATCACAGAGATCATGGATATCACACCGATTCCACACAATGGTTGCCGTGCACCAAAAAGAAGAAGAGTTTAATTATAGAGCAAGCAGTATTAGGATGCATTGAGATCCTAAATCACAAATCGTAAATCATAAATCTAGAATCACCCAATGGCACGTTATACAGGCCCCAAATCAAAGATTGCAAGAAGGTTTAAAGAACCTATTTTCGGAACGGACAAAGTGCTGGAGAAAAAGAACTACCCTCCCGGGCAGCATGGTCTGACCAAGAAACGGGCAAAGCAATCGGAATACGCTGTACAGCTGATGGAAAAACAGAAAGTGAAATACACTTATGGTATCCTGGAGCGTCAGTTTGCCAATACATTTGTAAAGGCGGCCCGTATGAAAGGCATCACCGGTGAAGTACTGCTTCAGTTGATCGAAGCACGTCTGGACAATACCGTATATCGTTTGGGTATTGCACCTACCCGTTCAGCTGCACGTCAGTTGGTTTCTCACGGTCATATCATTGTGAACGGAGAAGTGTTGAATGTACCTTCTGCCCAGTTGAAACCTGGCGATCAGGTTGCAGTACGCGAAAAATCAAAATCACTGGAAGTGATTTCCAACGCCATTGGAAGCAGTGGAAAAGGATATCCCTGGCTGGAATTTGATTCCGCTAACCTGTCTGGCAAATTCGTATCCTTTCCACAACGCGATCAGATTCCGGAAAATATCAAGGAACACCTCATCGTGGAGTTGTATTCTAAATAAGGATTTTAACTAACTAACAATAAATAGAGACAAAATGGCCATACTCGCTTTTCAAAAACCTGACAAGGTTGTAATGATTAATGCTAATGATACCGAGGGACAGTTTGAATTTCGTCCGCTGGAGCCCGGTTATGGCATCACAGTAGGCAATGCGCTGAGAAGAATCCTCCTTTCTTCATTAGAAGGGTATGCCATCACATCTGTGAAGGTAGAAGGTGTAGAGCATGAATTTTCAACCGTAAAGGGAGTGGTGGAAGATTTGACAGAAGTAATTCTGAACCTGAAACAGGTTCGTTTTAAGAAGCAGATTGAAACTACAGAAATGGAGCGTGTGATTGTAAACGTTACCGGCAAAACTCAGCTTACTGCTGGTGATATCGGTAAATTTACTTCCGGCTTTCAGGTATTAAATCCTGATTTCGTTATCTGCAATATGGAAAGCAGCGTAAAGCTGAAAATGGAACTTTTCATCGACAAAGGCCGTGGATATATCCCTGCTGATGAAAACAAGCCACTCAATGGCACTATCGGTGTTATTCCGATTGATGCTATCTACACGCCTATCCGCAATGTAAAATACACCGTGGAGAACTATCGTGTAGAGCAGAAGACTGACTATGAAAAACTGATCATGGATATCGTTACAGACGGTTCCATTCATCCTAAAGATGCATTGAAAGAAGCAGCGAAAATTCTGATTCACCATTTCATGCTCTTCTCCGATGAGAAAATCACCCTGGATTCTATCGAAAAATCGGCTACCGAAGAATTTGATGAGACATCCCTCCACATGCGTCAGTTGCTTAAAACCAAACTGGTGGATATGGATTTGAGCGTTCGTGCACTGAACTGCCTGAAAGCAGCAGATGTTGAAACACTTGGGGACCTGGTTTCCTTTAATAAAAATGACCTCCTGAAATTCAGGAATTTCGGTAAAAAATCCCTCACTGAACTGGAAGAGTTGGTGGCTAGCAAAGGATTGAACTTCGGAATGAATGTGGCGAAATATAAATTAGATAAAGAATAAGCAGGCGGATCAGGAAAAAGGAGTCAAATCCTAAGTCCTAAATCGCAAATCCAAAATTAGCTATGAGACACGGAGATAAAATAAATAACCTTGGCCGTAAAACAGCCCACAGACATGCGTTGCTTGCCAATTTGGCCAGTAGCCTGATCATGCACAAAAAGATCAATACTACACTGGCGAAAGCAAAAGCGCTGCGGTTGTATGTAGAGCCTTTGATTACCAAATCAAAAAGCGATTCTACCCACTCCCGTCGTGTGGTATTCAGCTACCTGCAAAACAAACAAGCCGTAACAGAATTGTTTCGTGAGATAGCGGTAAAGGTGGCAGAAAGACCAGGTGGATACACCCGGATTCTGAAAACCGGAACCCGTCCTGGTGACCGTGCTGAAATGGCTTTTATCGAGCTGGTTGATTTCAACGGCACATACGTAGGTGGTAAAACAGCTAAGAAAGCTGCCAAGACAACCCGTCGTAGCAGAGCTAAAAAGAAAGATGATGCACCGGTAAGTGCCGAAGCAAAACCTAAAAAGGCGGCTAAAAAAGATGATAGCGCTGAAAAAAATGAAGGTGAATAATTTGTTAAAACAATATTCATAATTAAAAAAGGGATAAAGTAATTTTGCTTTATCCCTTTTTTGTGGACTATACTTTTAATAAGACAGATGAAAACGACCTATATCCCCAGGAAACCAGCCTTGCTCGTATTGCAGGATGGAACCGTTTTTTCGGGCAAAGCTGCCGGCAAGATCGGCACCACTACCGGAGAAATTTGTTTTAATACCGGTATGACGGGATATCAGGAAATATTTACCGATCCTTCCTATTTCGGTCAGATTCTGGTAGCTACCAATGCTCACATCGGTAATTACGGGGTTAATAAGGATGAAGTAGAATCGGATTCGGTGAAGATTGCCGGTTTGGTTTGTAAAAAATTCAATGAGTTTGCTTCCCGTACCCGCTCGGATGGGAATATTCAGGAGTATTTTGAACAGGAAAAGGTGGTTGGCATCTGTGAAGTGGATACAAGGGCCATCGTACGGTATATACGCGATAAGGGTGCTATGAATGCCATCATTTCATCGGAAGAGATGGATGTGGAAAAACTAAAGGCCAGGCTGGCGCTGGTACCTTCTATGGAAGGTCTGGAGCTTTCTTCCAAGGTAAGCACTACCAAACCATATACCGTAGGGAATGTATCGGCCAGGTTCAAAGTGGCTTTGCTTGATTTAGGAGTAAAAAAGAATATCATCCGCTCTTTGACTGAGCGTAATTGTCTGGTACAGGTGTTTCCGATGAAGACCACAGCAGCCGAAATGAAAGCATGGAACCCCGATGGATTCATGATTTCCAATGGCCCCGGCGATCCAGGTGTGATGCACGACGAAGTAAAGGTGTTGAAAGAAGTACTGCAGGGAAGTACTCCTGTGTTCGGTATCTGTCTCGGACATCAACTGATAGCAGAGGCCTTTGGCCTTTCTACCTATAAAATGAAAAACGGTCACCGGGGTATTAATCACCCGGTAAAAAATATTATTACCGGCAAGAGCGAGATCACTTCTCAGAATCATGGGTTTGCAGTAAAAGCAGAAGACGTTAAGAATGGCAAAGACCTTGAATTGACGCATGTGAATCTGAATGACGGATCGATAGAAGGTTTACGTCATAAGGTAAAGGATATATTCAGTGTTCAATACCATCCGGAAGCAGCTCCCGGGCCGCATGATTCACGTTATCTGTTTGATCAGTTTGTGGAGCTGATGGAAAAGGTAAAGACGCCTAAATCAACCGGAGTGCCGGCTTAGAACTGTTCCAGCCAGCGGGCCAGGAAACAATCGTATACCCGGTAATAATTTCCCTTATCATCTCTTTCGGAGAATACCATTTCCTTGCTTAATAAAGCTTCCAGGGCACGTTGTACATTGGAGGCTGTTCCTACAGGATGCGATGCCAGAAAGTTTTTGGACGAAGGCTGGTATACTTTATCTTCTTTGGCAATAGCCATTAACAGATCCCATTGAATACGGGTAAGCAGGTTGCGGTATTGGTAAAATACTGGCTCCTGTTCTTTTAATAAACGGGCGCATTCGTGCTGAACCACAGGAAGGGTAATGTTCCGGATTCCTGTTGCAAATATATGATTGCATACTGCTTGTGTGTAATAGGTGTGAAGCCGGCTCCAGTCGGTAATGAATTGGATGGCTTCCGGGCTTATTTTTCGTTTGTGGATCTGAAATTTATCGGCGATGAATGCGGCATATTTAGCTTGTGCAATAGGGCCCAGGGAAAGCATCGCCGTGCTGGAGAAAAAAGGCCTCTTGTGATTGGCAAACATATCGGTAAGCAGGTGTCTGCTGCTTCCGCTGAATATAAATCTTACATTTTTGAGAGGTTGAATAAGGCTTCTCAACAGGGCCTCTGTGTTTTTTTCAGGATATGAATCAATCTGCTGGAACTCATCAAACGCTACCAGTAACGGGGTGTTTTGTTTTTCCAGAAAGGTAAACAGGCTCGTGAGTGATGCATCCTGTTGCTTGGGAGAGCTCAGGTCGAGACGTACTTCTGGATCGCCGCTCAGAGGATCGTAGCTAACTACGGGCCTCAGGCTTTTAAGCAGGGTCATGAATTTTTTTCCTACCCCTTGATGTTCAGGAAAGGCTTTTAATACCGAGGTGGCAAGCAGGCTGTTTAAGTCTTTCAGGTTTTGTGTGGCATACAGATCGAGGTAGATGCCCGGGATCTTTTTTTTCTGCTGCAGGGTATGAAAGGTATGATAGATAAGACCTGTTTTGCCCATGCGTCGTACCGAGATCAGGCAGGTATTGACGCCGTTAAGCACATGGGTTACTAGCCTTTTTGTTTCCTCTTCGCGGTCACAGAAAGAGGCGGGATCAATATAACCACTTAATAAAAACGGGTTAGGAATATAGTTCATACCACAAATATACAAAATGTATAATACACTTTGTATTATATGTTTTGTATTATACATTTTGTATGCGTGTTTGGATACGACCTATTTTTTACCTTTGAGCCGCCGGAGAGGCTTAACCGTATTCATCACTTTATTCATATCCACTTATGAGCTTTATTGCAAGTATACAGGCCCGTCAGATACTGGACTCCAGGGGCAATCCAACCATCGAAGTAGATGTTATAACCAATACAGGTACCCTGGGCAGGGCAGCTGTGCCTTCGGGCGCATCAACCGGTAGCCATGAAGCAGTGGAGCTGAGGGATGAAGATGCCAAGACCTATATGGGTAAAGGGGTTTTAAAGGCTATCAACAATGTAAATACAGTGATCCGCGAGGAGCTTACCAATATGTACATTTTTGAGCAGAACGGGATAGATCTGAAGATGATTGAGCTGGATGGTACCGATAACAAAAGCAATCTGGGAGCCAATGCTATATTGGGTGTATCGCTGGCGGTGGCAAAGGCTGCTGCTGAAGAAGCCAGTCAGCCGTTATATCGTTATGTGGGCGGGGTAAATGCCAACCTGCTTCCGGTGCCGATGATGAATATCCTGAACGGAGGAGCTCATGCCGATAATTCGATCGATTTTCAGGAGTTTATGATCATGCCTTTTGGGGCAGCCAGTTTCAGTGAAGGATTGAGAATGGGGGCGGAGGTATTCCATACCCTGAAGAAAGTACTCAAATCCATGAAATACTCTACCAATGTAGGGGATGAGGGCGGTTTTGCCCCGAATATCAAATCCAATGAAGAAGCCATTGAAATAGTCCTTAAATCGATCGAAACGGCAGGTTATAAGCCGGGAGAAGATATCTGGATAGCGATGGATGCAGCAGCATCCGAGTTTTATGATGGTAAAGCCAAAGTATACGATTTCAAAAAATCGGGCGGTAAGAAACTTTCTTCCGACGAGATGGTGGAGTATTGGGCCAACTGGAGTAAGAAATACCCCATTGTTTCCATCGAAGATGGCTTGGCAGAAGATGATTGGGATGGCTGGGAGAAACTAACCCGGAAGATAGGGGATAAAGTGCAATTGGTTGGAGACGACCTGTTTGTAACCAATGTAACCCGTTTAAAGCAAGGTATAGACAAACAGATAGCCAATTCCATCCTGATTAAGGTAAATCAGATCGGTACCCTCACGGAGACGATTAATGCCGTACAGATGGCGCATACGCATGCTTATTCTTCGGTCATGAGTCACCGCAGCGGTGAAACGGAAGATACCACCATTGCCGATCTGGCAGTGGCGTTACGTACCGGTCAGATCAAAACCGGATCGGTATCCCGGTCTGACAGGGTCGCCAAATACAACCAGTTGTTGCGTATTGAAGAACAGCTTGGAAGCTCGGCTGTTTACCCTGGCAAAAATTTCAAGTTTTTATAATTCAAAATGCTTTGAAATGTAATAAAGCCTCTTTATTTTAGTTGCATCAACATTATATATTCCCAACCGCATGGATAGTCTGAAAGAAAAATTTATTGCCAAGGCCAAGCCAATGGCAGCCGAAGTAAAAGCAATCATCAAAGAACACGGTGATAAGAAATTAGGAGAGTATACCGTAGCTCAGGTATACCAGGGCATGAAAAGTATGATTGGGCTTGTTACTGAAACATCTAAACTGGATCCGGAAGAAGGTATCCGTTTCAGAGGTTATTCTATCCCTGAACTGCGTGAAAAACTTCCTAAAGCACCGAATGGAACAGAACCACTTCCGGAAGGCATTTTTTATCTGATGCTGACAGGCGATCTGCCAACACAGGAAGAAGTGCTGAATATTGGTAATAACTGGGCCCGCAGGGCCATTGTTCCAAAGCATGTATTTGATGTGGTAGATGAGCTACCAGCTTCTACGCACCCGATGACGATGTTCAGCATTGCTGTAATGGCCATGCAAACAGAATCTCTTTTTGCTGCTGCTTACCGCAAAGGGATGAGCAAGAAAGAATATTGGGACTATACCTACGAAGATTCTATGAATCTGATAGCGCGTCTCCCACGGGTGGCAGCATACATTTACCGTAAGAAATACCATGGAGGAGTACATATTGAACCCGATCCAAAGCTCGACTGGGCAGCGAATCTGGCACACATGATGGGCTTTGAAGATTTTGATGTGAAGCGTCTCATGCGTATGTACATGACTATTCACGCCGATCATGAAGGAGGAAATGTATCCGCACATACTACCCACCTGGTAGGTTCTGCATTAAGCGACCCGTATCTTTCGTTTGCGGCCGGTATGAATGGTCTTGCTGGCCCCCTGCACGGTCTGGCCAATCAGGAAGTGATTATGTGGATTATGCACATGCGTGAAGAACTTGGTGGAGGGTTACCTACCAAAGAACAGATTGCTGCATTTATCAAGAAAACACTGGAAGAAGGTAAGGTGGTACCAGGATACGGACATGCCGTATTGCGTAAAACAGATCCGCGTTTTGCGGCTCAGCAGGATTTTTACCAACGCTATATCAAGGATAAAGGTAAGAAGGATGATATCTGTGAAATAGTACAGATGATTTATGAAGTGGCACCTCCTATCCTGCAGGAAACTGGTAAGATTAAAAATCCCTGGCCCAATGTGGATGCTCATTCAGGCGCTCTGCTGATGCACTTCGGTATTACTGAGTTTGATTTTTATACTGTATTGTTTGGCGTATCCAGAGCATTGGGTGTATTGGCATCTCTTGTTTGGGACAGAGCCCTTGGACATCCTATCGAACGTCCGGGATCCGTTACTACCGAAGGAATCAAGAAGAAGATCGGAATTCCAGCTGCTTAAAAAAGCGGCAGGAGGCATCGGTTAACGATAATAAAGAAGAGCCGTATTGATAAAATCAGTACGGCTCTTCTTATTTAAATCTTAATTGTATTCGCACTCGTTTGCCTCCTGTGCCTCCTGCCTCCTGCGCCTGCCGCTAAACGATACCACTTAAGGAGCCATCCTTAGCAAACAGCCTGTCAATCCTTCTCTCTACTTCAACCGATTTAACAAGCGGTGGGGCATGTTGTGGTTTGATACGGGCATCAATCATCAATGGGCCCAGACATCCCCAATGTTTATGTTCAATGAAATGGTTTACACCGTGTATGTCATAAGCAGGGTTGCTACGAGTAAATGTAACCCAGAGAAAATTATTAAGACTGGAAGAAATAAAGTCACTATCATCGCAAAGAACAATAAGCGGAAACCCATCCAGCTTATACATCTGCGTGGCAAGTTGTTCGCTTAATTGAGCCATTTCCCTTTGTCCATACAAATCATCGTCAAAGGCGCCTTGTAAAGCCATAATACCCGGCAAAATCAAACGAGGCTTTGTCCACGGCTCTGGAAGCGAGAGTTCAGGAAGAACAGAAGAAAGGTCTCTTCGTTTATTTCCTGCTGCTGCTATCACCACCTTACTGCCGCTGTTGAGCCCACTGCCGCTGTAATCAAGGGTATCGATGGTGGTCTTGGTTTGAAAATGCAGATCACGCGCCCAGTCTGCACGTTCCAGTATATGTTTGAAATAACGCGGTATATCCCTGCTGTTGAGCGTAAGATCATCTTCCTGTGCACAGATAAACAGATATTTGGCCAGACTCATTTGTCCAAAGCCCAATATATGATTGGAGATGGTAAGGGTCTCCTGGGGGATGCGTTCTTTTATATAAGGCGTATAACGTTCACTGCCTATTGCCAGCAACAAGGGGTGTACGCCGGCTGCGTCTACTGCATTTACTTCTTTGAGACCGGGAATTTCTTTTGCCAGCACATCGCCGGTCATTTCATGAATGAGATTGCCGAAAGCGGTGTCTTCTTGCGGCGGACGACCCACCACCGTAAACGGCCATATCGCATCTTTTTTGTGCCACACCTTGTGTACACGCATCACCGGGAAGCTATGTTTCAATGAATAATATCCCAGATGATCGCCAAAGGGTCCTTCGGGTTTGTTTTCATCCGGATAAACTTCACCGGTAATCACAAAATCGGCATCAGTTGAAATGCAATAGCCATCCTGATAGGCATAATGAAACCGTCTGCCACCCAAAATACCGGCAAAGGTAAGTTCGCTCATGCCTTCGGGCAGGGGCATTACGGCAGCAAAACTATGAGCAGGAGGACCGCCAATAAAAATACTCACCTTTAACGGTTTGCCCATTGCATTGCTCTTGCTCTGATGTACCCCAATGCCGCGGTGCAACTGATAATGCAAGCCTATTTCTTTGTTAGGTACATAATCATTTCCAGTAAGCTGGATGCGGTACATACCCAGATTGGAATTCATTACGCCGGGCTTTTCAGGGTCTTCGGTATATACCTGTGGCAGGGTGATAAAGGCACCTCCATCATCGGGCCAGCATTTGATAAGCGGTAGCTGATCAATGGTTGTTTCTATCCAGCCCGAAGCGCGAAAAGAAGTTTGATAAGGAATAGAAGTGCGTGCCTTCAATGCCAGGACTGGTTTTTTAAGCACCAGCAAGGGATTATCTTTAATAAGGCTCAGTTGTTTTACCGTGTCCAGTGTATCGCGAAAAAGAAAACGGCTCCGCTCCATTTTTCCATACAGATTGGATACCGCCTGAAATTTGCAGCCTTTTATTTTTTCAAATAGAATAGCCGGTCCCCCTTTTTCAAACACACGCAGATGTATGGCAGCCATCTCCAGATTAGGATCCACCTCTTCTTTAATGCGGATGAGATGTCCATTTTTTTCGAGATCCAGAATGCATTCCTGAAGGGTGGAGTAGGGCATGGAGTAAAGGTAAAAAAAGTAGAGATAATTCAGAAGTGTGCGGACACTGCCGTATAAATAACTCTAAATGATAAACGCTAAATTCTAAATATTAAACTGCTCACACTTTGGCGTTTAAGATTTAGTGTTTAGAGTTTAGTGTTGTTGAAGTTGAGGAGCGTTTTACCTTTTTTCTGATCTATAAGTCCTATAGCCAATTAAAGCAAATTACTCCAGAAGCCCATTGGCAATGGCGTATCGTACCATTTCAACCACATTGTGACATTCCAGTTTTTTCATCAGGTTTTCCCTATGCGACTTAACTGTACTTGCACTGATGAAAAGCTTTTCCCCGATTTCCGTATTGGATAAACCGCTTGCAATGAGTTTTAATACCTCTATCTCTCTTGGCGTAAGTAAAGCCAGGGATGGGGAGATTTTTTTAGGAGGAGGTGGAGCATCTTCTCCCGTCGGCTCCAGAAGAATGAAGGAGATTTCGCTGCTAAAGTAAGTGCCGCCTCCATGAACCGTTTCAATGGCATTCAACAGAAGTTCCTTTTTGATGCTTTTAAGCAGAAATCCATGCACTCCTGCTTTGATCATTTTATGAATAATTGGTTTTTCGCTGTATGAAGACAGGGCAATCACTTTAGTACCCGGATAATTTTCGGTAATTATTTTAGTGGTATCCCATCCATTCAATAATGGCATGCCGATGTCCATTAATACAACATCAACTTTTGTGGTGGCTAACAAATCGATCGCGTGGTTTCCGTTGGAGGCCTCGGCAACCACCGAAATGGATTTGGATTCGGATAACAAGGATTTTATCCCATCTATAAGAATCTGATGGTCATCCACAATCATTACTTGTATCGGTTTCGGTGTCATATGCTATAATTGAATTCTTATGGTGGCAATAGTTCCCTTTGACGGGCCCGGCTCTATTTTAAATGATCCGTTTAATGAATGAACCCTGGCTGAAATGCTTTGTAGTCCTATCCCATCGGATTTAACTTCCTCCGGAATTCCTTTTCCATTGTCCTCTACCATCATAATAATATTGTTCTGGTATTTTAATGTTTCAACGGCAACTTCTGTTGCCTCTGAATGCTTCAGGATATTATTCAACAGCTCCTGTAAAACACGGAAGAGGCATATTTGAACATTTTCAGGAATGTCCGGAGGTAAATCTTTGCTAAAGGAATATTTGATTTTTGAGTTGAGAAAAGTTTGTTCCAATAAGTCAGATACGGCATCGCCCAGTTCCCTTTCCTGCAATGCTTTTGGCATCATAGAATGAGACAAGGCACGTACCTCGTTTTGGGTGTCTTCCAGAATGGATTCTATGGCCGTAAATATCAATTTCTGATCTGAAGTGGCATTTGGAAGCTGGGTTGCATAAGTTTCAAAACTCATTTTGGCTGCTGCCAGGTTTTGCCCTATACCATCATGCAGATCCTGGGCTATGCGTTTTCGTTCACCTTCTTGTGTTTCAATAATAACTCTTGTTCTTAGCTCCTGCTGATGAAGCATTTCGGATTTATATTTCTCCTGTTGTTTGCTTCGATTTCTCGAGATAAGTAACCAGCTTAATAATGCAATAAAAATAACTACAGAAATGATTGAGGCCAACAAAATCCTATGGTTTATCAGCTGGTGTTTTTGCTCCGATATTTGCAGGGCTTTGATTTCATTGTCGCTGTTCAGAAGTTTGATCTGATGCTCTTTTTCCTCCGTTTCAAACCGGGTTTTCATTTCGGCAATTTGCCGGGTACTGTTTTTACTGAAAATGCTGTCGTTTGTCTGTGTATAAAGATCGAGATACTTATATGCATTCGTATAATCATTCTTTGTCGAGTAGATAAGAGAAAGGTTTTGATAGGAATCTCTTATAATATCTTTGCTGCCTATTTTTTTAGAAATATCCAATGCATTAATACAATATTGTTCTGCAAGAATGGGTTGATTGCTTCTCCAATAGAGCCTGCCAATATTGTTATAGGAAATACTAATATCTTTTTTGTCGCCGATTATCTGAAACAATTTCAATCCTCTGAATAAATTGGCAAATGCACTATCTAAATTATTTTCAGTAGCATAAATTTGGCCTATGCTATTAAAGGAGGTTGCCACTCCTTGTGTGTCGGCAATCTCCGTTCTTATTTTCAGTGCAGACAAAAAATTCTTTAATGCAGAAACATTATTATTCTGACGGTTATAAATAAGTCCGATGTTATTATAGCAATCTGCAACGCCATTTTTGTCTGCCAGTTCAGTTTTTATTTTCAACGCGTCCTGATAATTCTTTATGGCTTCTCCATAATTGTGTTCTTCCATATAAATACCCCCTATGTCAAGATAGGAGTCGCCAAGCATTTTCTTGTTTCCTATTTCTTTTGCGATTTTCATGGACTCGAAGCAATTCTTTAAAGCAGCAGCATAATTACCCTGATAGGCATAAATCATGCCTATCGTTATGTAGGATGTTCCGGCTCCGTTTTGATCCCCTCTTTCTAATTTTACCTTTAAAGAAGAGAAATGATTCTTTAAAGCCTCTGCATAATTTCCCTGGCTGACATACAGATTGCCTATGTTATTATAAATATTGGCCAGCTCTTTCTTGTCATTGGTTTCCAGACCTAGCTTCAATGCATCTGTGTAATATTTCATGGCCGTAGGGTAATCTCTCAGCTCTGTATATACAAGTCCGATGTTGCTGTAGGAATCAATGATGTAGTTTTTTTGCCCTAAAGCTTTTTCAATTTCCAGTGCTGCAAAGTGGCTTTTTAATGATTCGGTATAATTACCCAGGTGATAATAAACCAGCCCCAGGTTATTGTAAGAGGCATCAATTGCGCCTTTATCTCCAAGTATTTTACGAATTTTCAACGCAGCCATGTGATTTTCCAACGCACTCTTATAATCCTCTTTATTCAAAAATATATTGCCCAGCTTATTGTATGCTGTTGAAATGCCCCTTTTAAAATCCAATGTTTGGGCCAATGCTAATGAACGTTTTGCAAAATAAGCAGCTGTGTCATTCTTTGAAACAAACATATACTCCTGACAGAGGTTATTCAACCGGATCACCTTAGTGGTGTCATCCTTGGCATTATTAACGAGAAGAGCCAGGGAGTCAATAGCCCTGTTTTGGGAGTAGGAGTAGGTTGTAAACAGAAATAGTATCAGAAAGAGGGTTTCCCAGCCAGGTATGGAGAGCTTATAGGGCCTTTGGCGGACAAAAATAGGATGATTGGCCGATTGCCCACCTTCCAACTGATCTAGACCTTTACAATTGAAATCACTCAAAGTTTCCCTGATCATTTCTGAACTGTATTGGAAAGAAGGTCCATATTAGATTTTGGATGTACAAATTTAGTTGTTATTAATCATGTTGATAATAGATACGTTGAAATAATCCCGAATTAACTGTTTAGCCTCACAAGTCATTGTTCTAATCTCCTTGTTATGAAAAAACGTTCGATTATAGCCCTCTTGTTTAGCCTATCAGTTTTTATTGTCAGGGCGCAGAATATAAATACCATAGCTGGCAATGGTACGGAGGCATACTCCGGTGACGGGTCAGCCGCAACATTGGCAGAGCTTTTTCTTGACTTCAGCGCCGGTGCACCCAATGTAGCGATAGATGCTTCAGGCAATGTTTACATTGCAGATGTCGGAAACAACCGGATCAGAATGGTTAATACGGCCGGTATTATAAGCACTATAGCCGGTACTGGCATTGCTGGATTTAGTGGAGACGGAGGTCTTGCCACTGCAGCGCAGTTGAATGCACCTTGTGGAGTAGCCGTGGATCACCTGGGTAACGTTTATATATCGGATCAAGGGAATAACCGAATCCGAAAAATTAGCGGAACCACCATAACTACCATTGCTGGCAATGGGACTTCAGGGTATAATGGTGATGGGATAACGGCAACAACTGCTGAACTAAACTACCCTCAGGGGATAGCTGTTGATGCATCTCTAAACGTTTATATAGCAGATTATAACAATGGCAGAATCCGTTTAGTTTCCGGAACCACGATTACTACTATAGCCGGAAACGGGTCTGCGGGGTTTTCCGGAGATGGGGGATCTGCAACGTCTGCTCAGCTGTCATACCCGATTTCAGTAGCTGTTACTCCCTCTGGCTCCAATATCTATATAGCCGATTACGATAATAATCGCATCCGGGAGGTGGTAGGTGGCACAATCAATACAATTGCCGGTAATGGAACAGCTGGCTATAGTGGGGATCTCGGATCTGCAACTGCTGCCGAGCTAAATGGCCCTTGCGGTGTTACTGTTGACAATTCCGGGAACGTCTATATAGCAGATCTTAATAATCACAGAATCAGAGAAGTTACCGGGGGGATAATTAAAACCGTTGTAGGTAACGGTACTGCCGGGTATAGTGGTGATGGCGGGTTGGCCACTAATGCAGAAATGTACGGGCCTTTCGGAGTATCTGTTGACGCATCAGGCAGTGTGTTTATTGCGGATTATGCAAGAGTGCGTAAGCTTTCCCTGCCAACCGGAATATATGTATTACAAACCGGCAATTTAGATGAGGTGAGCATATTCCCGGTGCCAAACTCAGGAGAGTTCAGTGTATCCATAAACAATGCCGGCTATACAGGAATAACTATTTATGACTGTCAGGGTAGAGTGGTTGATTTTCGTCCATTGGAGGGTGCCAATACGAATCAAAATATTCATTACTCATTTGATCTTGCCAATGGCAACTATTTGATGCAATTAAAGAAGGGTAATGAATTTGTAAGCAAGCATCTTGTGATTCAAAAATAATGTAACTGGAATTTTTATTTCCGGATCCTTGTAGAGTATATACATTAAAAAGTAAAACCATGAAAAAAACACTACTTAGTCTATTCGCCTTTGCTTTAACAATTGCACCGGCGTGCGCACAAATATCAACCCTCTTGACTTTTTCGGGAACGGCCAACGGGGAGTTTCCGCTCGCATCACTTTATAGCGATGGAACTTATTTGTATGGCACTACATTAATGGGCGGAGCCAACGGTGACGGAACCATTTTTAGAATGATGCCTGATGGAACCGGTTATACGAAACTGTTTGATTTTGCAGGCGCAACCACAGGGGGGCGCCCTGAATGTACCCTCATTTCAGATGGTACTTATTTGTATGGTACGGCTGCGAACGGGGGAACTAATAATCAGGGGACAGTTTTCAAGATAATGCCGAATGGAACTAATTATCAGGACTTGTGGGATTTCTCCAGTGCACTTTATGGCGCGGGACCTAATAGCTCTCTTTATTATGACGGCATTTATTTGTACGGTACTACTGAATATGGCGGGGCCAATAATGATGGAACAATTTTCAAAATAATGCCGGACGGAACAAACTATGCGAAGCTCCTTGATTTTTCCGGCACCACAA
>Ga0210406_10001162_pt1 | contig 33305 bp, 34 predicted proteins | sample IncBWC30MmetaG_FD_155454 | JGI IMG/M metagenome (GOLD analysis project Ga0210406, IMG submission 155454) | Forest soil microbial communities from Barre Woods Harvard Forest LTER site, Petersham, Massachusetts, United States - Inc-BW-C-30-M | ecosystem: Environmental > Terrestrial > Soil >... | reverse complement strand
GGCTAGCAACCGGAGGGAGCGCCGGTACAAGTGTCGCGCAAAAAGATTTGCGCGTGGCCGTTCTGGACGGCGGTGTAGGCGACATAGCGGCCATCAAGTCCGAGAGCGGGAGTTTCTTCGGCGGCAGCGATGCTGGAAGTTCTTGTGGCAGCCGGGTTCACACCCGTGGCATTGCAACTGGCAATGAAAGCAGAGTCGGTAGAAACGGCGAAGCCCGGCGTGTTGAAGCTGGTGCCGCCGCCACCACTGAAGGGATTGCCCACTCCGCTGGGCGGCACTGTCGGTATGGCAGCGGGATTGAAGACAGAAACCAGCCCGCAGGTTTGCGACGCGAGCAGCGTGGCGGGAATCGTGGCGGTAATTTGCATAGCGCTAACGCTGGAAGTGGCCAGGGCAGTCTGCGAGCCGTTGGCGTTCCAGTTTACAGTTGAGCCCCCTGTGGGATCGGAAGAGGGTATAAAGCTTGTGCCGGAGATGGTGAGTGTTACCGCGGCGCTGCCCGGGTTTGCCGAAGCCGGGGAAATGGAACTGAGGGCAGGCAGAGGATTGGGCGGCGGATTAATGATGAAGGCCAGGGTGTTCGACAGGCCGTTGTTCCCGCTGCCGGAATGCGAACTCAACGTGTTGACATTGGCTGTACCAGGCATGGCTATCAGCGCCGCGGGGACCACGGCTTTGAGATTTATGACGTTGCTGTTGGCGTCGAGAGTAGGAGTTGTGGCGAGGTTCTTGCCGTTCCATTGGGCTATCGTTGTGGTGTTAAAGGGACTTCCGAATAGGGTGATGGTGAGGTCTTTACCATTCGGACCCTCCGCACTGATGTTGGCTGGCGAGATGGCAGTGAGGCTTGCGCCAGTGTTGCCCTGAAAAGTGTTGCCATAGTCGTTGCACCCTGCGATCAAAAAAATCGCCGCGAACGCAACGGCGCACACTGCCCCAAACCGCTTCATGAGAACTCCCTTTATATTGGCAGGCTCCAAGTAAAGCCCGCACTCGTGATGTCCCAGGCGTGCAGCGGGAAACCGCCGAGCCAGACAATTCTACCGTGACCGCGAGGCGGTCAACTGCTGAGGTCAGATGCGTGAACCGCTTGGCGCGTTGACCGCTTCGCGGTCACACAAGACTACGACCGCTTCGCGGTCACACACGAGAGCGACCGCTTCGGCTACACAACGTAAATAAGCACGATCACTTCGCGGTTGTAAAAACGAACTATCGCCTAACGCCCGCTGGACAAAGCCAGCGCCGGCTATCCCCGTGACGCGCGTATCCCTGAACCTTTGCAGCACTATCATTTCATTGAGAGAGGGCAAAGGTCAATGAGGCGGCGGAACATGGGCACGTCATGGATCAGGCTAGGAACAGATTAATCGCCAGATTGCAGCTGACGCAGGCCTTCGAGCTGCGCGGACGGCGACGCAATCGTTCGACGGCGCATAAGTGTTTACAGCGGAGGGGAAATCCGGGCAGAGGGCCGGCGACTGCAAGTGATGCAACGTTTGGAGGAGAGGGTGGCGCGAGCCGAAGCGAGTTAGATTCCAACTCTTTAATACGCAGAAGAACCGATTTTTCGCGCGCGCGTTTGAAAGGGGCAAGCGCGCGCAATTCCAGAGCGATGCTGTATTGGGCGATTGAAATGTGCCGCTCGGCGAGCAATTGAATGGTGCCCGGTAAGCGGGCAACTGTTATTCTCAGCGACGCGATGGGGGCGAGTGAAAATTCGGAACTAGAGCGCGGGCTGGGGTTGAAAGAAGCAGTTGCGCTCAACATGATCGAGATCGTGGGGATCGGTCCATTCGTGGTAAGCGGAATCGTGATCCGCGAAATGGGCGGCCCCCAGGCCTTGCTGGCATGGCTGGGCGGTGCGGTGCTGGCGACGTTGGATGCGTTTGTATGGTCGGAACTGGGCGCGGCGATGCCGAAAGCCGGCGGATCATACGTGTTTTTGCGCGAAGCGTACGGCCCGTTGCGCTGGGGACGCTTGATGGCGTTCCTATTTGTGTGGCAGACGTTCGTGCAGGCGCCGCTGTCGATTGCATCGGCTTCGATCGGATTCACGCGGTACGTGGGCTACTTGCATGCGCTTTCGAAATGGGAGGCCAAGGCGGTTTCCGGCGGACTGGTGATTTTGCTGGTGATCTTGCTATACCGGCGGATTACGACTATTGGAAAGATTTCTCTGTTGTTATGGGCAGGAGTGATTGCGACGCTGCTGTGGCTCATCTGGGGCGGATTCACGCACTTCAACGCCCAGATGGCTTTCGATTTTCCGGCAAACGCGTTTTCGTTTTCGCCACTGTGGTTCGCAGGGCTTGGTTCGGCGATGGTCAGCACGATTTACAGTTACTGGGGTTACTACAACATTTGCAATCTGGGCGGGGAAATCCGCGAGCCGGAGAAAAATATTCCACGCGGAATTTTTCTGTCGGTGCTCGGCATCACCGTACTGTACATGGCCATGCAAACCAGCATTTTGGGAGTAATTCCATGGCGCGAAGCGCAAAATTCGAAATTCATCGTCAGCACCTTCGTGGAGCGGCTGTACGGGCACACGGCGGCGTCGGTGGCGACGGGAATGGTGTTGTGGATCGCGCTGGCGTCGGTGTTCTCGGTGTTGCTGGGATATTCGCGGGTACCGTATTCGGCGGCGCTCGACGGAAACTTTTTCCCGATTTTCGGACGCTTGCATCCGACGAAAAAGTTCCCGCACTTTTCGCTGCTGGCGCTGGGCGCGCTGGCATTTTTCTTCAGCATCAAGCTGGACCTGGAAACCTCCATCGCGGGAATTCTGGCGGTGCGGCTGATCGTGCAGTTTATCGGTCAGGCCGTCGGCGTAATGTTGTTGCGAAAGCGATTAGGGACGGAGAGACTGCCGTTCAAAATGTGGTTGTACCCTTTGCCGGCGGTATTGACGATGATCGGTTGGGCTTGGCTCTTCTGGCATACCGGGGCCGCGCGTAAATGGGGATTGCTGGAGATCGTGCTGGGAGTGCTGGCGTTTCTGGTTTGGACGGCAACGATGAAACAATGGCCGTTCGAGAAGAATCAAACTACAGCGGCGCCGCATCGCCGATAACGGCTCCGTAATGATGGTCGGTTCGGTGGGTCAGTTAAGTTTGGGCTGGGTCTGGGAGGAAGCTTGAAAACTTGCCGCGCGATTTTTTCCGTCATGGTGATGGCGACGTTTGGTTGTGGTTTGCTTCGAGCGCAGAGTCCTGCCGCCCCGGGAACCGGGCGCGGTTTGCCGGAAACCATCGATGCCATAGACAGTGCGCGTGTGACGACGCGCATCCTCTATATTACGGCGCATCCCGACGATGAAAGTGGCGCGGTGCTGACTTACCTGGCGCGCGGATTGCACGCGGATGTGGCGCTGCTTTCGTTGACGCGAGGCGAAGGAGGGCAAAACGTTCTTGGGCCGGAACAGGCGCCGCAACTAGGGTTGATTCGAACGCAGGAATTGCTGGCGGCGACGCGCGGCTACGGCGTGAAGCTTTATTTTACGAGCGCGCGGGATTTCGGCTATTCAAAGACGCCGGAGGAAACGGAAAAAATCTGGGGTGACCAGGTGCTGGACGATATGGTGTATCTGATCCGGGATTTCCGGCCGAACATCATTATCAACGGCTGGGGAGGGGTGCATAGCGGGCACGGGCATCACCAGGCTTCGGGGATCTGGACGCCCAAGGCAGCGCAACTTGCTGCCGACGAGTCGTATAAAACAAAAAAAGCCTGCGACGATTGCGGTCCATGGGCCACTTCGCAGGTATTGGATGTGGAACGAGGCAGCGATCGTCCGAAAGGGTATGTCCTGCCGCTGGATGAAATTTCTGCGCTTTACGGGCGCTCCTGGCGGCAACTGGGCCTCGATTCCTTTGCCAATCATCGCTCGCAGGGCATCACCGGATTTCTTGGTTCCAGCTTTCTGCTGCGTTCTATTGGACTGATTAGGGAGGACGGAAAGCCTTTCGACCCGAAGTCGCTGGCTGTCAATATTTCGGAACGTTTCAAAGGTTGCACGCCGATTGAACTTGCGGATCGCGATCTTGAGGCTTCGCGTGAAGCTGTGTTGCAACTGGCCTGGAAACGCGCGGGGGAAAAAATCAGCCATGCGGCGGCGCTGTTGGGCGATGCTCCGAAGAAATGCGGACCGACACCGTTTTCGCAGAAAGAGGAAGCCTGGGAACAATTGCTCGATCGGGCCGCGGCAAGTTCGCGAATCGACAGAGCCGCCGCGCTGATTGCGGGCCTGGACGTGACCGCGCTTGCGGATCGCAGTAACCTTACCGAGGGCGAGGAATTTCGCGTGGTGACGCATGCGCGGTGCCGGACGGAAGCCGACTGCAAGATCGGCGAATCGAAGTTCGTCTCGGTTGCGGGCCTGAATCAAAGCAAGAGAGAAGGCGATCTGGAGAAGGGGCAGACGTTCACGATTCAGGTGGAGGACAAAACCAAGCCACCCAGCGGCCTGCTCGGAAGCTTTGCATCGCCGGATTCGCAATACCAAGACTCGGCGGCGCCCGCTGCGCTTGCGGAAGTGTGGATCCGGTTTCGCCTTGCAGGGCACGAATATTTGCATCGCGAACCTGTAAAATTCTTCGACGCCAACTCGACGCACGCGGACCTGGTGCCGCTGCAGATTGTGCCGTCCTACTCGCTGGCAGTCGAGCCGGTGCAGGCGGTCGAAATTCTGCCCGGACAGCAACACGATTTCGATGTGCTGCTGCGGGTACATTCCTATTCGAGCAGACCCGCAACGGTAAATGTTGGTGTGGATGCGCCGGGCGGATGGAAGACCAGCGACGCTGCGGAAGTAACATTTGATGGAATCGGCGATCGCTACGCGAAATTGCACGTAACCCCGCCAGCGCAGCTGGCGGAGTCAAATGCGACCATCACCGCCTACGCCAAACGCGGCGAAGAAAAGTTTACGACTTCGATTGAGCCGCTGCCTTCGATGCCTACTCTTTTGTGGGAAGAACCTGCACAGTGCGTGGTGTACGCTTTCGAGATCGCCGTCCCCAAAAATCTTCACGTCGGCTACATCACCGCAGAAAGCGAGCCGGTGCCGGACGCGCTGAGGATGCTGGGCATCCAAGTGGACATGCTGGACCCTCCGACGCTGGCATTCGGCGACTTGTCCAGGTACGACGCGATCGTTGTCGGCATTCGCGCGTACGAATTGCGCAGCGATCTGCCTGGAGCGAACCAGCGATTGTTCGACTATGTAAAAAATGGCGGCACCATGCTGGTGCAGTACGAACGGGATTTTGCCTGGGCGGGGAAGAATTACGCGCCGTACCTGGCACAAATTGGAAGCAACCGACCTGGCGAGCCGCTGCCGCGCATCACCGACGAGAGCGCTGCCGTCACGTTTCTGAAACCGGACGATCCGCTGCTGAACAGGCCTAACAAAATCACGGCGAAGGATTTTGACGGCTGGGTGCAGGAGCGCGGGCTCTACTACTGGACGGAATTCGATCCGAAATACACGCCGTTGCTTTCCATGCACGATCCCGGTGAAAAAGACTTGAACGGCGGGCTCGTGTATACGAAGTACGGCAAAGGAACTTACCTCTACACTGGCCTGGCGTTCTTCCGGCAATTGCCGGAAGGCGTGCCGGGCGCCTATCGCCTCTTTGTGAACCTGCTTAGCGCTTCTCGTACGCAATGAAGCGCAATGAAGTACGATTCTTGAGCGGAGAATAAGCGTCTTCGCAGAACGATTCCACTGAGGTGCGTTTCATGAATTGCGTCCATGCCCGCCGCAACGTGTTGCGTATTGGTGCTTTGCTGTGGATTGCCGCCACGCTGATCTTTTGCGCCAGTTCTTTGAACGCGCAGCAGAAAGACAAGAAAAAGAAAAAGGACGCTCCGACAGTAGACAACAGCAGTGCGAATCCAATCGTTCCGATGACTGACGAACAGCAGATTGACTACATGATCTCGGAAGTGCTGGGTGCCTGGCAGATCGGAGACTCCGCGCGCATGCACAAGAATTACTCCGACGATGTGTCGGTAGTGAACGGCGGCTGGGCGCCACCGATTCTAGGCTGGGCAAATTACGAAGCTCTGTACAAGTTACAACGATCGAGGATGCAGCAGGTGCGCATGGATCGCAGCAACACCTACATTAAGGTAAACGGAAATGCGGCGTGGGCGTGTTTCCAGTGGGACTTCGCAGCGGTGATTGAGGGCGCTCCATCTGCGGCACGCGGGCAAACGACTTATGTCTTCATCAAGAAGGATAACCACTGGCTGATCGCGCACGATCACACTTCGGTGATACAGGCGGCTCCGGCACAAGCGCCCAGCAACACTGTTCCCGGCAGCGCGGCCCCCCCAGCGACACCGGCCAACTAAACTGCAAATAGTTCAGAAATTTTTTAAACCTTGATACAACCAGAATCCAGCGATGAACAGGAGCAATCCTCCTGCCGCAACGCCGCTGGCCATGATTGGGCGCGATAGAGTGTTGATTCTCTGTATCAAATCGCGCTGTTCTTTGGCCATACGATCTCCGGACGCCTCAATAAAAATCTGATCGTCCTCGTGGCTTTCGAGCAAGCTCCGCCAGATCAGCAAAACGACGAAGATGGCGGTAATGATGCCCCAAGCGACTAGCAAATAGAAGATAGGCCCCGAAAGCGTGGAAGATTCCATGGTAACCTCCCGTTGGAACCGAACCGCAGTGGCAGGCGCCCCCAGAGATGACCCAAAAGCTTCTGCCAGGGGGTAGGTACGACTGGTCGCCGGAGTATAGCATCAGGGATTAAAAAAACCAGCGAATCGTATTCACATTCCTAATACCAAGGGGACTTTAAAGAAGACGGCTAAGCCGCGTGGATTCCAGGAGTTATGGATGGTGTTCCAAACGGTTTGCGGCAAAGATCGTATTTTCCGCTTGGTAAGGTCCGCTCTAGTGGCGCAAATCCCGCTGCGGGGAACTTTTCGGCCCCGCCGACGGAATTTTCAGAGGAGAGAAGTATGCGCTTTACGCCATCACATATTTTTTGGCCGGAGTCTTTAATCATTCTCGCCTTTTTCACCCTGCTGAGCGTGACCAACGCTCGAGCGCAAGCGCCCCCTGGTCCGCTGCCGCAGACGCCCGCGCAGGATGGCTCGACTGCTCCGCCGCCAAAAGCGCCACCACCGGACGTACCACGAACGAAGGTGCTCGCTGGAACGTGGCGACTGAATCTCGATGAAAGCGACGATCCGGGCAAAAAGCTGCAACAAGCTCGCGGTTCAGATAGTAGTGGGCAGGGCGGTGGGCGGCGCGGTGGAGGCGGGATGGGCGGGGGATGGCCCGGCGGTGGTATGGGCGGGCGCGGTGGCATGGGTGGAGGTGGGCGAGGCATGGGCGGAGGAGAGAGCGATTCTGACCGCCAGAAGATGCAACTGTTTGTGCAGCCGGCAAACCAGCTAACAGTTGCGCAGAAAGAACCAGAAATTGACGTCAGCGACGACGATGATCGCAAGTTTGCCTTTTACACGGACGGCCGCAAAGTTGAAAAGTCAAAAGACCCAAATCATCAGGACTTTGATGCGAAGTGGCAGGAATACCGGCTGGTGGCGGAGGGCAAGGACCCTCGCGGCAAGGAATACGAGCGTTCTTATGAAGTTCTCGAAGGAAACCGGCAGCTGCGCGAGACGATTTTGCTGAAAGTGGGACGGAATAATACGGAAGTTTCCATCCGCTATGTATACGACCTGATTTCTCCGCCTGCAAAATCTCCGGCGACTCCGCCATCCTAAAAAGCGCCGAAATCCGCACAACAACCAGCTTTTGCATAGCCATCGCGCGTTGACGGAACCTTGCTTCGGGTGCTAATCTTTTTGTTCCAAGTCGGCAGCTCGAAGCCCACCGTGCGCTGTGTGGGGTGCGTGTACGGCGAGGCTGCCAGCCAAGGTCCAGGCTAAACATATTTTTTATGGCGATTGTTCACCAATTAGGCGAACTCTTCCTCGGGGCTGTGCCCACAGTCCTGCTGATTCTCATTTTCTATTTTTTGATGAAGTCGCTGTTTTTTAAGCCGTTGCTTGCCGTGATGGCGGAACGTGATGCCCGTTCGATCGGCGCGCAAAAAGCAGCCGCGGCCGAGGAAGCCGCCGCCGCCGAGAAACTCAAGCAATATCAGGACGCGTTGAAGCAAGAGCGTGTAAAGCTGTACGCGGAGCAAGAAGCTGCGCGGAAAAAACTACTGGACGAGCGCGCAGCCCTGCTGAAAGACGCGCGTGCAAAATCCGCCGGTGAAGTCGCCGCGGCGAAACAGCGTGTCGCAGGCGAGTTACAGGCCGCACGCCGCGACGTGGAGACCAGTATCCCGCAACTCGCGTCTGAAATTGCTTCCAGGATTCTGCAATTGCCCGCCGGTCCTTCGCGAGAGGTTCGATGAAACTTCGCGGGCCCATCGTTTCAACGCTCTTCGTGTGTAGCGCGTTGTTAGTCTTTGCCGCGGGTGCGCGCGCCGCGGAAGAAGGCAGCGCGAATTCTGCTGCCGGGGCGACGGGAATCTTCAAGTGGATCAACTTTGCAATCGTAGCGGGGGCCCTAATCTGGGTTTTCATCAAGGTGCTGCCTCCTACGTTTCGCAGCAACGCCGACAAAATCAGCTCGGCGATCAGCAAGGCCCAAGCAACGAAGGCCGAAGCCGACCGCAAGTTGCGCGACGCCGAGCAGCGACTGGCTCACCTGGAAGAAGAGGTTCGCGGCTTGCGCGAGCAAGCGCAAAGGGACGCCGCTGCCGAAGCCGAACGGATTCGCGCACTGGCCAAGTCCGATGCGGAGAAAGTCGCCGTTTCCGCACAAGCCGAAATCGCGGCCGCGGAACGCGCGGCACGGATTGAACTGAAGACCCTCGCGGCAAAGCTGGCCGTTGACGGGGCCGAAGCGCTGCTTGCAAAACAACTGACGCCGCAAACGCAGGACGCGCTCATCGCAGGTTTCGTTAAGTCGCTGCAGGGGAGCCCGAATTGAAGTCTGCAAGCCTGCAATATGCCAACGCCCTCGCGGATATTGCGCTCGAGCAGGGAGCTGCCGGCCCGGTGCTTCAGCAGTTGAGCGATTTCACGGCCGCGTATTCCAGCTTCGCGGAGTTGCGGAATTTCTTCGAAAGCCCCGCCACCACCAAGCAACAAAAGCGCGGGGTTGCTGAAAGGATTTCCGCGCGGCTGGGCGCCAGCAATATCGTGCGCAATTTTCTATTTGTGGTGATTGACCATCAGCGCACGACGGGACTGCCCGAAATTCTTGAAACCTTTCAGAATGTATTGCGGGAAAGACAGGGAATCGCCGAGACGGAAGTGTTTTCCGCGGCCGCGTTGAGCGACACGCAGAAAAAAGAAATAACGCAGATGCTCGAACGTGTCACTGGCAAAAAAATCGAAGCAAAATTTTCGCTTGATGGAAGCCTGATTGGCGGCGTACGGGTTCGCGTTGGCGACACGATTTACGATGGGTCGCTGCGCAACCGGTTGGATGGATTGCGCGAGCGCCTTTCGGCCGAGTAGTCGTTGCATCAGCGCCTCGCTTCGCGGGGTTGCAGATTACGCATAGCGGAGAGTTGGAACAGGAATGGCGAATATCAAGGCAGACGAGATCAGCAAGATACTGCGCGAGCAGATCGCAAACTACGAACAGACCGTTGCGGTCGAGGAAGTCGGCTCGGTCATCAGCGTGGGCGACGGCATTGCGCGCGTTCACGGCCTGGAAAAAGTGATGTTTGGCGAGATGATCGCGTTCCCTCACAATGTTTTCGGAATCGCGCTCAACCTCGAAGAGGACCATGTCGGCGCGGTGCTGCTTGGCGAGTACAACGAGATTAAAGAAGGCGACACCGTCAAGCGCACGAACACGATTATGTCGGTGCCCGCAGGCGAAGCGCTGATCGGTCGCGTCGTGAATCCATTGGGCGAGCCGCTGGACGATAAGGGGCCCATCGCCGCCACGCAGCGCAATCCTTTGGAGCGCATCGCTCCCGGCGTGCTCGATCGCCAGCCGGTGCGCGAGCCTTTGCAAACCGGCATCAAGGCCATCGACGCAATGATTCCGATCGGGCGCGGCCAGCGCGAGCTTATTATTGGCGACCGCCAGACCGGAAAGACCGCCGTCATTCTGGACACCATCATCAACCAGAAGGGCCAGGGGATGATTTGCATCTACTGCGCGATCGGACAAAAGCGTTCGACCATCGCGCAAGTTGTCAAGGTTCTGACCGACACCGGGGCGATGGACTATACCATCGTCGTCGCATCGTCGGCGGCGGAGCCGGCGTCGGTGCAATACATCGCGCCGTACGCGGCGTGCGCCATGGGCGAATATTTTCGCGACAACAAAAGACACGCCGTCACGTTTTACGACGATCTTTCCAAGCACGCGCAGGCTTATCGTGAAATTTCCCTTTTGTTGCGTCGCCCCCCCGGCCGCGAAGCATTTCCCGGCGACGTGTTTTATCTCCACTCGCGCTTGCTGGAACGTGCCGCGAAGTTGAATGACAAACTCGGCGGCGGCTCGCTCACTTCACTGCCAGTGATTGAAACACAGGCGGGGGACGTTTCCGCTTACATTCCAACCAACGTTATTTCCATCACTGACGGACAGATTTATCTCGAAGCCGACCTTTTCAACGCCGGCATTCGGCCCGCCATCAACGTCGGCATTTCCGTCAGCCGCGTCGGCGGCAACGCGCAAATCAAGGGCATGCGGCAGGTGGCCGGATCGTTGCGTCTCGATATGGCGCAGTACCGCGAACTTGCTGCCTTCGCGCAATTCGGCGCTGACCAGCTGGACAAGGTAACTCAAGCGCAGTTGGCCCGCGGCCAGCGCCTCACGGAAATTCTCAAGCAGGATCAATACGCTCCGTTTCCGGTGGAAAAGCAGGTGCTCAGTCTGTTCATCGCGACCAGTGGATTGATTGACAATATTCCTCTGGGAGACGTTCGCCGCTTCGAGAAAGAATTTCTGCAATTCGTTGAAAGCAGCCAACCCGGGATTTTGAAGAGCATCAGCGAGAAAAAAGCGCTCGACGATTCGAATAAGAGCGAAATCAAGAAGGCGGTCGAGACTTTCAAGCAGCGTTTCGCGCCAACAGAAAATAAACCGGCATAGTTTCTTCCCGTTTTTGTGAACGGTTTGTTTTTTGTACTAGCGGGTTTATCCCGCCGGTTGTTCGACGGAATCTCGGTTTTTCTTGCACTTGTAGTGGCCGGACTTCAGCCCGGTGCTTTTGAAGTTTTTGTGAATGCTTCGATTTCGCAAGCAATGAAAGTGATTGCAGCAAGGCAACATGGCGACGCTTCTCGATTTCCGACGACGCATCCGCTCGGTGAAGAACACCCAGCAGATCACCCGCGCAATGAAGTTTGTCGCGGCAGCGCGATTGCGCCGCGCGCAGGAAGCCGCCATCGCGGGTCGCCCTTATGCCAACGAACTTTCCCGGCTGCTGCGCTCGATCATGGCGCGCATCGATGAGCCGGAGCATCCTCTGCTGGCCAAGCGCTCCGAGGAACGTATTCTGGCCATCGTTCTTGCCGGCGAACGCGGTCTGGCGGGAGCGTTTAACGCCAATATTTTGCGCAAGGCCAACGAGTTTCTGCGCGAACGCCGCGACAAAAAACTTTCCATTGTGCCCGTCGGCAAAAAAGGGCGCGATTCGCTCAAGCGCGCGGGCTTTCAGTTCGCCGCCGAATACGTGAACGTGTTGGCCAAAGTGGAATTCTCGACGGCGCGCGAAATCGCCGGCTTGGTCTCGGATTTATATGTGAAGGACGAGATCGACGCCGTGTATTTGATTTTCAGCGAATTCAAGACCGTAATGACCGCAAATCTGAAAATTGAAAAGCTGCTCCCGGTCGAACCGGAGCAGGCCCAGTCAAACGAAAAATCCGGCGAAAACACTTCCGAGCAGTCGCAATCGCAGATCGATTACATCTACGAACAGCCGGTCGAAAAATTACTCGCAGCGCTCCTGCCAAAATACATCGAAGCGCAAGTTCTTCGCGCCATGCTGGAAAGTTCGGCGGCGGAATATGCGGCGCGAATGGCGGCCATGGAGTCCGCGACGCGCAATGCCGGCGAAGTGATTCAGGCGCTCACGCTGCACATGAATAAAGTGCGCCAGGCAGCCATCACCAAGGAAATTATAGAAATCGTAAGTGGCGCCTCTCACGGCGCGTAAGGCCGTGACCAGTGACTGGTGGCAAAGATCTGGGGCGGCGGATTTCTTCGGACGACTTTTTGGTAGCTAATGCTGGATGTGATTCGACTGGCAGACTGATAGATGCTCTGGGACGCTCTCTGCGAGAAAGACTGATCAGCAGAAACCAGTCACCGGTCACGGGTCACTAGTCACGAAAAGTAGGGAGAAATAATGGCAGAGAACAAAGCACAGATCGGGCGTGTCGTGCAGGTCATTGGACCGGTGCTCGACATTCAATTTGAAGTGGGCCACCTGCCTGCGATTTTTAACGCGGTGCGCATCACCAGCGAAGGCTTCGATGTCCCCGAGCCGCTCGACGTGACAGTCGAAGTGCAACAGCATCTCGGCGAAGGCCGCGTGCGCGCGGTTGCCATGGAGCCGACCGAAGGCATGGTCCGCGGCATGAAGGCTATCGACTCCGGCGATTCGATCAAAGTTCCGGTCGGCCGCGAGACACTCGGCCGCGTGATGAATGTTCTTGGCAAACCGGTGGATCAACTCGGTCCAATCAACGCAAAAACATATTTTCCGATTCACCGGCCGGCGCCGAAACTTGATGAACAATCCACTACGCTGGAGATGTTCGAGACCGGCATCAAGGTCGTCGACTTGATGGAGCCGTACGTCAAGGGCGGCAAGATCGGATTGTTCGGCGGCGCAGGCGTTGGTAAAACGGTTTTGATTCTGGAACTGATTCACAACGTCGCTATGAAGCACGGCGGCCTCTCGGTTTTTGCCGGCGTCGGCGAGCGCACCCGCGAAGGCAACGACTTGTGGCTGGAAATGTCCGAAGGCGGCGTCATCACTCCGGGCAACTCGGAAAAGTCCCGCTGCGCGCTGGTTTACGGACAGATGACCGAGCCGCCCGGCTCGCGTCTTCGCGTCGGCCTCACGGGTCTAACTGTCGCTGAATATTTCCGCGACCAGGAACACCTCGACGTGCTCCTCTTCATCGACAACATCTTTCGTTTTGTTCAGGCAGGTTCGGAAGTTTCCGCGCTTCTCGGCCGCATGCCATCCGCCGTCGGCTATCAGCCGAACCTTAACACTGAAATCGGTGAGCTGCAGGAGCGCATCACCTCCACGAAATCCGGCTCGATTACTTCAGTGCAGGCGATTTACGTGCCTGCTGACGACTACACCGACCCGGCTCCGGCGGCCACGTTCACGCACTTGGACGCCACCACAAACCTTTCTCGCCAGATCGTCGAACGCGGCATCTATCCCGCCGTCGATCCACTCGCCAGCTATTCGCGCATTCTCGATCCGCGCATTGTTGGTGCCGACCACTACGCCGTGGCGCGCTCCGTGAAATCCATTTTGCAGCGCTACAAGGATTTGCAGGACATCATCGCCATTCTCGGCATCGAAGAACTTTCCGACGATGACAAGCGCACCGTAGCTCGCGCCCGTAAAATCGAAAAGTTCCTCTCGCAGCCGATGTTCGTGGCCGCGCAATTCACCGGCCTCGAAGGCAAGTACGTAAAAATCGAAGATACCGTGCGCAGCTTCCGCGAAATCATCGAAGGAAAGTACGACGACATTCCGGAGCAGGCCTTCTACATGGTTGGCACGATTGACGAAGTTCAGGAAAAAGCGGAAAAAATGAAGGCGGGCGTTTAAGAAATATTTATGGCTGGCGATTCTATTCAGCTCGTGGTGGTTACTCCGCTGAGTCAGCTTCTCAGCGAAGCCGTCACCGAAGTACAGCTTCCCGGTGCGGACGGCTATCTCGGCGTGCTACCAGGCCACGCGCCGTTGATCACCGAACTGGGTATTGGCGAGCTGACCTACAAGGCTGCAAACGGCCAAACAGGACTGCTCGTCATCATTCGCGGTTTCGCGGAAGTCTTGCCGGAGCGTGTTTCGGTTTTGGCGGAAACGGCGGAACGTCCGGAAGACATCGATTTGAACCGTGCGAAGGAAGCATTAAAGCGCGCCCAGGAACGTATCGCCGCTGGCGGAGATATCGATTGGGATCGCGCATCGGCATCTTTGCAGCGCGCTCTCGTGCGCATTCAGGTCGTTTCAAAGCATCAGGGCATCAACATTGCCACAATTCACTAGTCCCGTGGGTCAGGAACCCGAGCGGATTCCGGCGCATCTAATATAAAGTCGAGCGAAATGCCCAACCAACCCATCGTCATGTATTCCACGATATGGTGCCCTGATTGCCGCCGCGCGAAATCCTTTATGAAGGAACGCGGAGTGGAGTTCACGGAAGTGATGATCGACGGCAATCCCGAAGCCGAAGGCCTGGTTCTGCGTGTCAACAGCGGCCGACGCAAAGTTCCCACTATCCAGGTTGGCGATCGCTACTTCGCATGCAGCCCGTTCAACGCCCAGCAACTCGCCACCGAACTGAAGGTCCCGCTGAACCGCTAGTTTTTGGATGCGGCAGCCCAGCTGCCGCTTTCTGCAGCGTTCTCACTGTACCGAAGTGCCCCGCACCCAAACTCGCTCAATCTCCAGTGCTTCATTCAGCAGCACGATGTCGGCATCGGCTCCTGTGCGCAATGCGCCTTTCTTGAATTCAATTCCCAGCAGCGTGGCCGGATTCAGCGTCAACATTCGCGCCGCGTCGGCCAGCGGAATTCCCAGCTTCACAATATTTCGCAGCGCGCGATCCAAAGTAAGCGTGCTTCCGGCGAGTCTGCCTTCCGCATTTCGGCAAACGCCTCCGCTGACAGTTACTTCCAAGCCGCCCAGCATGTACTTGCCATCCGGCATTCCCGTCGCGGAAATTCCATCGCTGATCAGGATCACGCCTTGCGCACCTTTCGCTTGCAACAAAACCTTCATGGCGATTTCATCGACGTGAATACCATCTGCAATCAATTCGGCGCTGACTTCGGGCGTTGTCAGCACCGCGCCTATTACCCCGGGATCGCGGTGTGTAAAAGGCCGCATGGCGTTGTAAACATGCGTGGCGTGATGCGCTCCATGTGCTACGGCGGCGCGCGCTTGCTCGTACGTCGCGTCGGTGTGCCCCATGGAGACTACCATTCCCAGGCTGCGTGCCGCATCAATGCACGGCATCGCGCCCAGCAACTCCGGCGCAATGGTGAGAATCCGAGCATTGCCGGCAGCCGCGTGCAAAAATCGCTGCAGCAATTCTGCCGACGGCAGTTGCAGCCATTCGGTCGGATGCACGCCGCGGCGCGCCTTGCTCAGGAACGGTCCCTCGAAATGGATTCCCAGAATTTCCGCACGCGGGTCGCCGGTTTGATACTGCCCGGAAATATATTTTGCAATTCCTTCAACGGCGCGAACTGTTTCGTCGGCGCCGGCGGTTACCGTCGTTGCCAGCAACGATGTGGTACCAAAAGCCGCCAGCCGTCCGGTGATGGTGCTCAGCGCGGCTTCATCCGCTTCCATCACATCGCGGCCGCCTGCGCCATGAATGTGCACATCCACGAAACCCGGGATGGCGGTGGATTCACTAGCGCGCACTTCCTCTGCGCCGGCGGGCAATTCCATCGCCGCTCTCGGTCCGATCATTTCGATCTCGCCGTCACGGATCAGAATTCCCGCGTCCGCAATTTCGCCTTTGGGAGTGAGAGCCGTGCCTACGTGCAAGAGAGTGGTCGCCATCGCTACCCGTTATCGTAGCCGAATCCCAAACGCTTGCAAAACAAAACGGGCGTCTGCAAAAACAAAATGGGCGGAGCCTTTGCCCCGCCCGTACGATCCGTTTTTCGCGCGGATCTTACATGCCCTTTTCAGGAGCCATTTCGATGGCGCTCAGTTTGATGGCGTCGCCCTTTACGTCGCCTTTTACCGTTACATGATGCCCGGCATGCGCGGCGACCTGGTCCTGCGCATCAATCGCGTATACTTTCTGGTCGGCATCGTTCACGAATACATACTTGGCGCCCTTTTCCTTGACGCACTTGGTGGTGCATTCGCCAGCCTTGGCGTTTGCTCCCTTGGCTCCGCAGTTGCTGTCCGAAATCCAGCCGGTCAGACTGGTGTCTGCAGCGAAGCTCATGGCCGCTGCAAACAGCGTTGCCGCCGCGATGGTTGCGATTCGAAGTTTCATAAACACTCCCTTCAAAACTACTGTGGCTTTAGACTCTGCCCAAGGCCATGGCGTTAGCTTGGCACAGCACAGAGAGCAAGTCTAGGACGCGCCAATTGCCAATGGATGGCAAGCATTGGACCGATGGCGAATTGGGATGGATCGCAAAAAAACCGGGAGACTCCTTTGAGTCCCCCGTCTGTCAAACGTCTAATGAATGGGAGCAATTGGCCACAGCGCGTCAGTCGGCCAATGTGGTCTACTGGCCTGAGCCGGAATTCGACGTGGCCGCCGTGGAAGGCACTGCCTTCGGCACGCTCAAATATCCGGTTGCCGTGGACTTGCTGACCTTGTTGATCACTAATTCGACTGCCTGGCGCGTTCCGCCGGTATAGAAGAAAATAGGTTCGTTCACGGAGCGGTTCTTCTTTTCGAAACTCTTATCGTCCGCCAGTACGTAGATGGTGAACTGATTCTTCTTGGTGTTGGTGTCTCGCAGTTGGACCTGAATCGTTCCGACTTTCTGTGCACCGGCTTTGCGCGTCACGGTAAATTCGTAATAGTCGCGCTGGCCCATGCGCCGCAATTCGTCGATTTCGTCATGATTGCGCGCGATCAACGTCCCCATTTCACTGCGTGCCATCTGAATGCTAGTTTTTGTCGCGTCCAGGTCGGTCTTGACGCCGCTCACATCGCCGCCAAGCTTGCTCACGTCGTCCGAGCTGGCTTTGGTGGCCAGTTGTTGGTTCACACTCGATCCCAATTCGTTCAGTTTCTTGCTGTACGTCACCGCGGCCATTTTGTTTTGCTTGCGTGCGGCGATCAGGTCCGCCTGAGTTACATTCAATTTATCGGTGACTACCTTCAAATCGCTTTGCAGTTGCTGGTTGTCTTCTTCGGCCTTCGAAAAGCGCTGCCCTACCGAATCATCTTGCTGTTTCAAAGCCGCTTGCGTGGATTTTTCCACGCTGTTCGCGTGATTGATAGCGCTCCATGCGACTCCCAATCCCAAAAGCGACAGTGCGCCCAAGACCGCGACCGCCAGGCCGACCCACCTCGGGGTTCCCGCTACGACCGTGGGGTTTGACTCCTGATACTCGCTCATGAATTCGATTCTCCTTGCAGGGCTCTGCTCTGCCCGCATCGCGGGAAACGTGCATCCGCCGAACCAAATACGGTCACCCGGCGAATTCCACGTTAACCCCAACAGCGCATTTAGGTTAGGTTCAAATGTGACTCATCGCCGCAGGGCCGTAATTCGTACCAGTACGAGTAAACTTTACTTTCTTACTGGGTTCTCGGTAATTTTTGCTGATTCTTTTAGGCCTGGGCGGCGCAAGGAATGCTCTGGGACGAGAAAAGATTCTCAGCAACGAACCCGGCCACGAAAACACAATAAAGCCAATGTTTGTGGCTAGTTAGACCGATGTCCCTACGCGGCTTGAGTCGTGGTTTCGTTGCGTACCGGTTCAAAATACTGATCCAGCGTGCGTGTAGCGGCCTTCAGGACCAGCTTACAATTCGCACAATCCTGCAGATGCTCCTCAATGTCATGCGACACAGACGGCGAGAGTTTCCCCTCTAAGTACCAACAAATCAGATGGATAGTGTCCTTACAGCTCATTTCGCCCGTCCCCTCAGAAGACGAACTCAGATTCGAATTCTTTCCAGGAAGTGTGCATTTTCCTGGCCAAAACGTAATGGAAAATCCCGATCATAACTGTCTGAAAATGAAGGAGAAGCCTAAGAGCTCAGAACCGGGGCGTGCGATGATACGGCCAACTTTACCGCTTCCCGCTCGCGAGAACAATCTCGGCAGTGCCAATTATCCGGGCCTGGTGATGGTCATCTCGCGTAGCGCGGCGATCCGTTGCTCTAGCGGCGGATGCGTGCTGAACAGCGAACTCCACATCGACCTCCGTCCGAACAGCGGCTTTACAATGCACAACGCGGATGTCGTTTGCGGAATATTGCTCGGGATTCGCTGATTGTACTGGCCAAGTTTTTGCAGCGCGCTGATCAGCCCAAATTGCTGGCCGACCATCTGCGCGCCGGAAGCGTCTGCTGCGTACTCGCGCTGCCGGGAGATGCCAAGTTGCAAGAGCATTGCGGCGATCGGCGCAAGAATGATCATCAGGATGGCTGAGAGTCCGCCGCCTTCCCGTTCGTTGTCGCGTCCTCCGCCATACCCGAAAATGCTTGCCCAGTAACCCATGCGCGCCGCATAGGTGATGGCACCGGCCAATGTCGCGGCGATCGAGCTGATCAGAATATCGTAGTTGCGCACGTGGGAAAGCTCGTGCGCGATGACTCCCTCGAGCTCATCGTCATTCATCAACTGCAGCAGGCCCTCGGTCACCGCTACCGATGCGTGACCGGGGTTTCGGCCGGTAGCGAACGCATTCGGCGCGGCTTCGGGAATCACATACAATTTCGGAACTGGCAGATTCGATTTTGCTGCGAGCCGCTCCATCACTTCGTACAAACGGGGCAACTGTTCGCGCGACACCGGCTTTGCTCCGCTGGACATCAACGCAATCTTATCCGAGAAAAAGTAAGCGATGGCATTGAAGGCAACAGCAATGCCCAGCGCGATTTTCATGCCGTTCGGCCCGCCGAAAGCGTCGCCGACGACGATGAGCAGTAACGTCAGCGCGGTCAGAAGAAATGCCGTTCGCAGAACTTTCATGGTTATCTCACCAGGACATGCTTCGAAGCGATTTTGCCGCTTCGAAACCCCTCTAGATTAGATTCCGGCTGCAGCCGCCGGTTGTTTTTCCGTTTTCTGTGACGCCACGCGTTCGAATCGCATACCGTCCTTCTTTCCATCACGGTCCACACGGACGTGATCTCCGGGCAATACTTTGCCTTCCAGAATTTGCATTGCCAGCGGATCCTGAATGAGCCGCTGGATCGTGCGCCGCAGCGGCCTGGCTCCATACGCCGGGTCGTAGCCTTCCTCCAACAGCAGCGTGTACGCCGCGGGAGTCAGTTCCAGAGTGATCTTTCGCTGTACGAGCAGCTTCTCCACATTTTTCAGGAGCAATTTTACAATGCCCTCGAGTTGCGCTTTGCCAAGCGGATTGAAAATCACGATTTCGTCGATTCGGTTGATGAACTCCGGCCGGAATGACGCCCGCAACGCTTCCATCGCTTCCTTACGAGCGTGCTCCGGGTCTTTCGCCGCGAGCTCAAAGATCGCTGTAGAGCCCACATTGCTCGTCATGACCAGCACCGTGTTGCGAAAATCCACGGTGCGGCCCTTGCCGTCCGTCAAACGGCCGTCCTCCAGAATCTGCAGCAGCACGTTGAAAACGTCGGGATGCGCCTTTTCGATTTCGTCGAACAGCACCACCGAATACGGATGACGCCGCACCTGTTCAGTAAGTTGGCCGCCCTCTTCGTAGCCGACATAGCCTGGAGGCGCGCCAATCAATCGCGAAACGCTGTGCTTTTCCATGTACTCGCTCATGTCAATGCGGATTATGAGCTTTTCATCGTCAAACAGAAATTCCGCCAGCGCTCGTGCCAGCTCGGTTTTCCCGACTCCAGTGGGACCCAGGAAAATAAACGACCCGATCGGTCGTTTGGTGTCCGACAATCCCGCGCGGCTTCTACGCACCGCGCTCGATATACGGACTAGCGCTTCGTCCTGGCCCACCACGCGCCGCCGCAAGCGCTCTTCCATGTGCACCAGTTTTTGCGCTTCGCCCTCCAGCAGGCGACCGGCGGGAATTCCTGTCCACTTGCTTACCAACTTGGCGACGTCCTCCTCGTCTACTTCTTCCTTGAGCATCGGCGCATCTTTTTGCATCGCGGAAAAAGCATCCTGCGCTTTTTTCAATTCCGCTTCCGCAGCGCCGATTTGCCCGTAACGTATCTCTGCAACTTTCGCCAGTTCGCCCGAGCGTTCGTAGCGTTGTTCCTCCGCTTTCAGTTGCTCGATGCGCTCTTTCAGCTTGCGGATTTTCCCGATGGCGTGCTTCTCCGATTGCCAGCGGGCTTTCATCCCGCTCGACTGTTCCTTCAATGCACCGAGCTCTTTTTCAATCTGCGCTCGCCGCTCCTTGGAATGTCCATCCGTTTCTTTCAGCAACGCTTGCCGCTCGATTTCGAGTTGCATGATGCGCCGTTCGATTTCGTCGATTTCCGTAGGCAGGGAATCAATTTGCATGCGCAGGCTGGCCGCCGCTTCGTCGATCAAGTCGATCGCTTTGTCCGGCAGAAAGCGATCGGAAATGTAGCGATGTGACAGAGTAGCGGCGGCAATGATCGCGGCGTCCTTGATGCGCACGCCGTGGTGCACTTCATAGCGTTCTTTCAATCCGCGAAGAATAGCAATGGTGTCTTCGACGGTCGGTTCGCTGACCAGCACCGGTTGGAATCTGCGCTCCAGCGCAGGATCTTTCTCGATATATTTCTTGTATTCGTTCAGCGTGGTTGCGCCGATGGCCCGTAGTTCGCCCCGCGCCAGCGCCGGCTTCAACATATTCGAAGCGTCCATCGAGCCTTCGGCAGCCCCCGCGCCAACCAGAGTGTGCAGCTCGTCGATGAACAAAATAATTTGTCCTTCGGACTGCGAAATCTCTTTCAGCACGGCTTTCAGCCGGTCTTCGAATTCACCGCGGAATTTCGCACCAGCCACCAGCGCCGCCAGATCCAGCGCGACCAATCGCTTGGTTTTCAATACGTCGGGGACGTCGCCGGAAATAATCCGCTGCGCGAGCCCTTCCGCAATCGCGGTCTTGCCTACGCCCGGTTCGCCGATTAGGACCGGATTGTTCTTCGTGCGCCGGGCCAGAATCTGCATTACGCGACGGATCTCTTCGTCGCGCCCGATCACCGGATCGAGTTTGGACTTCCGCGCCAGCTCAGTGAGGTCGCGCGCGTATTTGTCCAGAGCTTCGTAGGTCGCTTCTGGATTCTGCGATGTGACACGCTGCGTGCCGCGGACTCCGGTCAGCGCCTGCAGAATCGCGTCGTGCGATGCGCCCAATTTTTTCAGCAGCTGGCCAGCGGGATCGCCATCCGAGCCGGCAATCGCCAAGAAGAGATGCTCTGTCGAGACGTACTCGTCCTTAAAGTTGTCAGCTTCCTTGAATGCACGTTCCAGCACATCGTTCAAAGCGCGGCCGAGGCGCTGATCGGAAAATCCCTGCACCTTCGGCAGCCGGCCGATTTCGCGCTCCACTTCACCGATTAAAGCTTCTTTGCGGACGCCAAGCCGGGCAAGCAACGGCGACACCACGCCATCGGCCTGGTTCACAAGCGCCGCCAGCAGATGCAGCGGCGTAATCTCCTGATTTTCGTGGCGCGCGGCAACTTCGTGCGCATCCTGCAGCGCTTCTTGCGCCTTCACCGTCAATTTTTCAAATCGCAGCATGATGATGTGCTCCGGTTCTTATAAGAAGGGGCCGGCGCGGCGCCAGCCCCCCATGCTACTCCACTCGACCAAAGAGATGAATCGCGTGAATTGCCAGCCTCGCGCGACTTATCGAGCCGCCGCTGCGGCGGGCGGGCTGCCAGCGTGTGCAGTGGCAACATTCACTTTAATTTGCTTGGCTTTCGCTTCCTCGCGTTTCGGGATGTTCAGCGTCAACACGCCATCTTTGTAATCTGCCTTGATAGCTTCGGTGTTCACGGTGTTGGCAAGAGAGAAGCTGCGTGCGAACGAACCATACGCACGTTCCACTCTGAGGTAGTTCTTCTCGTCTGCTTTCTTCTCGAATTTGCGTTCGCCGCGAATCGTCAAAATATTGTTTTCCACGCGAATGGCCAGGTCCTCGGGCTTCACGTCGGGCAAGTCAGCCTTCACCACAAGCTCGTTCTGGCCTTCGTAAATGTCCACCGCCGGGGCCCACGTGGTTAGGTTCTGTTCCTGCATCGCACGTCCAAAGAAGTCACTGAACAAACGGTTTAAGTGAAAGTCAGGAGAAGTCCCGCGAAAGGATTCCCAACGATCTAGATTAGCCATAAAGCTAAACCTCCAAGAAATTTACAACGACAGCATCATAAAATATGCGTGTATTGTTGTCAAGTATAAAATACTCTGTTTCAATGGTATTATAAGTACTTTATTATAAGTAATATACGATGATTTACGAGAGTCAGTATCAAAATTGTACGTTCCTGTTTTCGATTGGCGCAAACCCCTTTCAGCGCCGACGAGCGAGTCAACTTCGGCCCCCGCAATCACAACCAGTTTCTACGCTACACTGCCTGTAAATGCGCACGGACGATTTCAACTACTTCCTCCCGCCGGCTCAAATCGCGCAGCGTCCACTCGCACAGCGCGACGCTTCAAAGCTCCTATCGCTTGATCGCAGCTTTGGCAACGTAGCGGATGCTTATTTCTCGCAGTTTCCTGACCTGCTGTGCGGCGACGAACTTCTGGTCTTTAACAACGCCCGGGTGATCCCGGCGCGGCTTTTCGGCAAGCGAATCGGGATTCACTCCCAAACGCCTTCCCGCGCAACCGCTCGCGAACATCTCACAGGAACCGTGGAGGTGCTTCTGACGCGCCAGCTGGCACCCGGTCTATGGGAAGGGTTGGTGCGGCCCGGTAGAAAATTGCCGGTGGGAGAGCGAATCATTTTTGGCCATGGCGAACTTGAAGCCGAAGTGCTATCGCGCGGCGAACTGGGACTCCGCACACTGCGCTTCCTGACGCACGACGGCCAGCCGGTAGATAGCCACCTCGAGCGGCTCGGACACGTTCCGCTTCCACCCTATATTGAGCGGGAGGACGAGCCGTCCGACCGTGAGCGCTATCAAACCGTTTTCGCCAAGCAACCGGGCGCCGTCGCCGCTCCCACTGCTGGACTTCATTTCTCGCAAACGGTCATGGAGCGGATCAATCAACGGGGAATTCAAACTTGCGAACTGACGCTCGATGTGGGGCTGGCAACCTTTCAGCCAGTTCACAGCGAAATTCTCGAACAGCACGTAATGCACGGAGAGACTTACGAAATACCGGCAGAGACAGTCGCTGCGATCACCACAGCACGCTCAACGGGCAGAACAGTGCTGGCGGTTGGCACAACTGTCGTTCGCGCACTGGAAGACTCCGCACAACGCGCAGGGGAAAGCGGCACGGGCAGCTTGTTGCTGGCGGGACGCGCAGAAGCGAAAATTTTTATTACGCCGGGCTACCAATTTTCCGTGGTTGACGCGCTGCTTACGAATTTTCATCTGCCGCGCTCGACGCTGCTTGCGCTAGTGTGCGCTTTCGCCGGACGGGAACACGTTCTCGGAGCGTATCGCCATGCGGTCGCGGCAAACTACCGTTTTTACAGTTACGGCGACTGTATGCTGGTTCGTTAAAGACCGTCTTTGCACGCGGGTTGTGAATCGAAGCTTTGTCCTGTCAGATCAGAAGTATTTGCGGGTGAACGGGAAACCGCACCTGGCACGATTTCCCGTTCATTCAAATTGCTGTATCCCAACGATGGATTCGCGTATGTTCTGTGCTATTCGGCAAAAACAAAAACTCTTTTTTGCCCGGCAAAGCGGACTTCCCGGACCTGTCCGTCTGCGCCAAGGAGAATCGCGGTGTATTGCGACTTCTGCTCGCGGTCTTCCCAACGCCCTTCGCTTTCCGCCACGATGTTCTTGCCTTTTTGGACGCTGGCCTTATTGCCGTCAATGGAGAGCCGATATTCGCCCGCCTGCAGAGAGGCTTTACCGACTTTCGCGCCTTGGGTGAGATTGATCGTTTGTGTAAAAGGTTTTGCAAAAGCTGGCACCGTCATTGCCAAAGCAACGAAGAGCGCCGCGGTACGTTGGATCGAATTGACTTTCATGCGTGTCACCTGTTCCCTTTCGCTCAACATAAAAACCTGAGCCGCAGGGGATGGCGTTCAAAGACAGTTGACACGCGGTTATCGGTGCGAGTAGTCTCGCCTCGACACCAGGTTTTCTGGACTAAAGCACCGGAAAAAGTTGCGTGTCAATATGCCCCGCGGCTGCTACCGCGGGGTTTTTTCTGTCTCAAACTTGAACAGCCCCAAATTCGGCCGCACCCGTATAGACGAATCACAGTGCGAGAATGTTTCTTCGTTTTCGAGAACTTCTTTGGGAAATCTCGCTGCCATGAAAAATATACTTGTCTTCAGGCGGCAAAGTTGCTGGGTTGCGCCGTAATATCGCAATGGCGCATGAATTGTTGCTAAATTTAGATGAAAATTGACGGCAAGTGTTACATCGTGTGTCGCAAATGGCTTGATTTCTTAAGGTATCGTTATCGTTTAGTGCATCTCGGCGCGTGTTCCTCTATACTCATCTGCGCTCATTCGGACTCGTGAATGCGACTTCTGATTCTTAGCGACCTTCATGCCAATCTTACTGCCTTCGAAGCTGCCCTGGCGGCCGCTTCCGGAAAGTGGGATGCCGCCGTCTGCCTCGGCGATGTGGTGGGATATGGACCAGATCCGGCTGGGGTGTCGGAAAAACTACAAAGCCTTACCAAGGAGACGATTCGCGGTAATCACGACAAAGCGGTCGCCGGCATCATGACCTCTGATGATTTCAATCCGGTTGCCAAAATGGCCGTAGATTGGACGCAGGCGCAATTGTCTCCGGAACTCATGTCGTGGCTTGCCGCACTTCCTTCTGGGCCAAAAACCGCCGAGGGAGTGGTGCTGATTCACGGCGCGTATCAGGACGAAGACGAATACGTTTTCACTCCCGGTCAGGCCCTTGAAGGACTGCTCGATTCCAGCACCGTCCTCAGCTTTTTCGGCCACACTCACCACCAGGGTGGTTTTTCCTACCACCAGAGCGACATTGAAGTTTTGCCGCTTCGCCCGCGCCCGATGGAGTCATTTTCCGCTCTGCATCTGGAACCGGGCCACAAGTATTTGCTGAATCCCGGTTCGATTGGGCAGCCGCGTGACGGCGATCCCCGCGCCGCTTTTGCCATCGCCGATTTCGATCACAAAATCGTGGAATTTTGGCGCGTCCCGTATGATATTCCTTCAGTGCAGTCGCGCATGTATGAAGCCAATTTGCCCGAACCGCTCATCCACCGGCTAACCCTGGGCCGCTGAGATCGGAAAAGAAAATGCAGGATGGATTCGAACCGCCCTTGCCGGCGCCGAACGATCGGGACGGCATGATTCTGCGCCATCCCCTGGCCATTGCTGCGGCGACTCTTCTCGCATTGCTGGCGGTTTATCTGGTTATGTTTCGCGGGCCAGCGCCAAATCCTTCCGTGCGACAGACGCGATTTCCATTTGGTCCAGTGGAACAGGCCTACGCAGCCAAACTGCAATTTGGAAATTTTGAGATGAGCCGCGCGGAAAGTTTTTTAAACCAGGAAGTTACCTACCTGGCGGGCGACGTGACCAATACCGGCGATCGCGCCATCTCCGGAATTGAAGCGACCATCGAGTTTCAGGACGACATGAAGCAGATCGCGCTGCGCGAAATCCGGCCGGTGCTTTTTGGATCCGCCGCGCTGTTGCCACCCGGAAAAGCAGCGCACTTTGAAATATCGTTCGATCATGTTCCCCCTTCCTGGAATATGCAGCTCCCCACGGTCACAGTGGCCGGGCTGCAATTCGCACGTACAGATCGATAGTATTTAATACTTATCTGATTGATAATGAAAGCGTGCGGCGGTTCTCCGAGTTGGAAGCAGGTTGGTGCGAGTTTGCGGCGGCAGTCCGGCGTGTTCCTGCTCGCGTGACGTCATTGATCTTAATCCTCCAATCTGCCTGCAGAGGAAGTGGTCGCTCGATTCGCGGATTCTGGTGTTTGCGCCGGCACGAATCAGAAGTCTATTCTGCCGTGCGACTTGTACCGCCTCCAGTCATGGCGACGCGGCCTGTCCGTCGTCCTGCCGCAATAAGCTGCGGCATCGGAAGTTTCCTGTAGCTGCAAATTCCGCCGCAACCTTTGCTGTCGGGTCGGGTTATACTGGCCATGCAAGTAGAAAGGTTGTTTCTCGTGAGCTTTTCGGTAAGGATTCGCCACCGCGATCAGGTGGCGGTGATTGACGTGTCTGGACATCTGACGTTTTTTGAAGTCGGTGCGCTGCGGCAGTCCGTTGAATCTCTGTTGAAGGCGCAGCGGAAAAATATTGTGTTGAATCTGAGCGGATTGAAGTACCTGGACAGTTCAGGTATCGGCGAACTTGCGCGTATTTATGTCGCGGTCGTGAAGCAGGGAGGCGCGATGAAGGTGATCGGCCTGACTGCGAAGGTCGAAGAGATCCTAAGAATCACGCATCTATCGCAAGTGTTCCAGGAATTTCCCGACGAGCAATCCGCATTGCAAAGTTTTCCCGCCTAGCATTTCCTGTTTCTTAAGTTTTATTTTGACGCCGACTAATCTATTTGTATTCGTTCGAACGGATCGGCACCCGCGCGGAAACAGCTTGAATTTATCGCGAAAAACGGGGCTTAAAAGGAGAGAAGCAGTTAGGGTGTTAACCCTAACTGCCTCCCGGGGTGTGTCCTCGAAGTGGTGTTATCAAGTTAGATGTACCAGCGCGAAAAAGGTTTCCCCGATCTTAAATTTTTTTTCGCATGATAAAAACGCGGCAAAATATTAATAAAACAGATACTTACGCCACCGTTCGTCGCGATGTCCGATCAAGCGCATCAACTGCCGCGAGGTGTGCAGGGTAAATGGACGTGGCCGACGCGCCAACTTGAATCCCGCTTCTTCCGGTGTGCGATCGCCTTTGCTGTTATTGCAGCGGTAGCAGCATGCCACCAGGTTTTCCCAGGACGACCGCCCGCCGCGCGAACGCGGCACCACGTGATCCAGCGTCAATTCCGAACTGGGAAAAACGCGCCCGCAAAACTGGCACGTATTGCGATCCCTCAGCAAAATATTCTTGCGCGATAGCGCACGGCTCTGCTGCGGAATATGCCGGTAAGCCAGCAGTCGAATGACCGACGGCACCCTGTGCGCACTCGCCGCGGAATGTACTTCCGCGTTGTGCATCTCTTCCGCCTGAGCTACGCCCTTCAATAACAGCACCATCGCCCGCCGCACCGCGGTCACGTTGATCGGTTCGTAGGTGGCGTTCAGCACCAGCACCGGCTCCTGCATCATCGACCGCTTCGCGGTCTCGACCAACGATGCGCGCCTGAGGGCCGCCGGATTGTGGAATCTACTATCGGCTGGGGAATCGTTAGGGGGCACAACTGAACTGGCCGCATCGGAAACAGCGAATCGGCGGGAATACACACCCTCTTTTCGCATAGCGCTCATTCGCGCGTACCTCGGTTCAACCTGACCTTACCGGCTGACCTTCTGCGGGTTCAGGATGGCCTGGGCAATCGTCAGCCCCAGCTCAGAACTGGCCCCGGCTTCGCGCAACGCCTTCGCACACGCATCAAGCGTCGCGCCAGTCGTCATTACATCATCTAGCAGTAAGACGCGCTGCTTGTCAACTTGGCTGCCTGGAGGTGTGGCAAAAGCGCCACGAACTGCCCCCCATCGTTCACTGCAGGGTTGAAGTGCTTATCCGGAGGGGACTGTGTTCCCACCAATAGAACGCTTTGATGCGGCAGTTTGAGCCCTTTGGCGAGCAGTCTTGATCGCCGGAGACTGCATCGATCGGCACCCCGCACTCGCGGCACAAGCTCCTTCGAATGCGTGAAAACGAAGCCAGACAATCCTCGCAGACAGGCCGCCGCGACGCGCCGAACAGCAATTGCTCGCAATGCCGGCATCCGGCCGGCAAAACAACGCTGGCCAGTGCGCTTCCGGCCTCCGCCAGCCATGCCGCAGCGCACCAGCGCGCCGCGGCAAGCGCGGCAGCCAGGGACTTCCCCAAGGCAAGAGCCTACGCTTCCAACAAAAATAATCAATAGTAAAGCTATACTGTAAGTAAACAGAAGTTGTAAGACTTAAAGCTGGCCTTTTTCCGCCTTCTCCTGGCAAGTGATGCAGTGTTTCGCCCATGGCACGGCTTCCAGCCGCTTTTGTTGCATCTCGTCCTGGCAATTCGCGCAGACACCGTACTCTTCCTTCTGGATGCGCTTCAGCGCCGCTTCGATCATGTTCAGGATGGTCCGGTCGGTGTTGGTCATGCCAAACAGGAATTCCTTGGTGTAGGAATTCGCCGCTTTGTCGGCTAGATCCACCGTCGGATCTTCGTCGGCCAATCGGCCTTCTTCGGCCGTGCGCGCGATAGTCTTCAGCAACTCGTCGCGGCGCGCCAGCAACTTCTTTTTATAGTAGTCGAGTCTTTTCTTGTCCATGTGAGTCCCGCCCCTCTGGGTAAAATTTGGGGCATCTAAAAACTCCGTAGTCTAGGCTTCCTTGCGCGGAGTGTCAAGTAAGCCAATTCAGGTAGTGGGTTTGGTACGCCAACGAGCATCGTTTATGCGCCGCACACGATATATTTGCAGGCTAGCCGGTTACCGTTAGTGCCTGTCCGCGAATTCCTATATACTCCGCCCAATCGCTGCTCCAAGTTGGAATACAAACAGAATGGCCATAGCAATTCCAGGCGCTTTGCAGCCCGCCGCTCACCTCGCGGATCGCACGCGGCGCCACGCTGCTTTGCGATTGCTGCCATTTCTTTTTGCTCTGTACCTCGTCAATTATCTGGACCGCACCAGCGTAGCCTACGCCGCGATCGGCATGAGTCGTGAACTTGGATTGAGCGATCGCGTATTCGGACTGGGTGCAGGCATCTTTTTCATCAGCTATGTGGCGCTGCAAATTCCGGGCGCACTGCTCGTCGAACACTGGAGCGCTCGGCGCATGATTTCCTTGACCATGATTGCCTGGGGTTCGATGACCGCGCTGACCGCTTTGGTACATACTCCGGCCGAACTTTATATCGCTCGTTTCCTGCTGGGCGCAGCCGAAGCCGGATTCTTTCCTGGCGTCATCGTCTTTCTGAGCCACTGGTTTATCTGTGAAGATCGCGCGAAAGTAACCAGCAACTTCATGTCCGCGATCCCTCTGTCGTTTGTGATTGCATCGCCCATTGCAGGTTTGATTCTCGGCCGCAGTTGGCTGGGCGTCGCCGGTTGGCGCTGGCTTTTCATCTTGGAAGGACTGCCCGCCGTTGTCCTGGGCATCATCGCGTTTTTTTATTTGACAGACTTGCCAGGCCAAGCAAAGTGGCTCGCTCCCGATCAACGCCAATGGATCGAAAATAAACTGCAGCAAGAACGCTCCACCGCTGGCTTCGAGGCCATGCCTGTCCGGCAGGCTCTCCTTTCTTCCAAGATTCTGCTGCTCGCCGCCGTGTGCTTCCTGAATTACTTCGCCTATTACAGTTTCCTTTTCTGGCTACCCACCATGTTTAAACGGCAGTCGGGATTTTCTGACTTGAATGTCGGTCTTCTCGGCGCTCTACCGTACGCTGCGCTCTTTGTCGCAATGCTGGTCAATGGCTGGCATTCTGACCGGCAGTGTGAAAGGCGCTGGCACTGCGCGATTCCATCGCTCATTGCCGCAGCGGCGCTGCTGGGCCTGGCTGCTCATCCTCAATCGATTCTGGTTTTGCTGAGCCTTTTTACGCTGGCAACCATTGGCAATGCTTACTTGCCGGCTTTTTGGGCCATGCCGACCGAACTGCTCTGCAAATCCGCAGCCGCCGCGTCGGTAGGAATGATCAATGCCGTCGGTAGCATCGCAGGATTTGCCGGCCCTTATATTTTCGGATTCATGAATACCAAGTTTGGCTCGTTCTCATACGGCCTCACGGTCTTGGCTATCAGTTCACTGGCCGCAGGTCTGCTGGTGCTGCGCATCCCGGGTAAAACGCCGGCAGCCAAGCTGTAGGGAAAAGTCGAAGTCGTTCGAATCGAAGCATACAGCGGTACACTCATTTCCGCCGGCCACTTCTTGTTATAAGGTGGGTGGAATGGATCGCCCAGGAGCAATCATGCAGGGAGAAGCGAACGCAGCCGCGACAATCGACAGGTACGTCGAAAAGAAAAATCCCAAACTAAAACCGGTCTGCGATGCGGTGCGCGCCCTGGTTCGCAAAGTCGTTCCGAAATCGCGCGAACTTCTGAATCCCTGGGGCGTCCCCATCTTCGAATGGAACGGTCCTCTGTGCTATTTGATGGTGGGAAAGAATCATGCCACCTTCGGGTTTCCCCGAGGTAGTTCTCTCCGTGATCCCACCAGACTTCTGAAGGGCACCGGAAAAAATATGCGCCACGTGAAGCTGCGCGAAATCTCAGACGTTCACGATGCCAATCTGAAGCAGCTCATTCTGCAAGCCAAGAAACTCAATCGCGAGGAGCCATTGAGTGCCGGAATGCGCCGCAAAAGAAAAACCAAGAAGCGCTAATTCCTTTTCGATTTCACTGCAATCGATTCAAACGCAGCAAAATGGATCCTAAAATGACCAGCCTGTTCCTGGGCCATCCTCTGCTCTTTTCCGGCACTTTGTTTGTGGTGCTCGTTATTGCTGTCGAATCCGGATTTCGCCTCGCCGCACGTTCCGGGCGCGAACAAGTCGCCGCTTCCGCGACGCCGCGTTTTGCCCGGCAAGCCTTTCGCGAGTGCGGCTGGATCAACAGGAATTAACGACACTCAACCCAATTCGCTAATCAACCAACCTCCGTGGTGCGAAGTTATTTTTCTAGGCCCGCCTAAATTTACTCTCCATGTCCCGCCGCCATAATTCTTTTTGGCGCGTCTAAATCGCTGCCGGGTAAGGCTTCCCGCCCCCAGGCCGTTGCAACGAAGGAAATCAAGGAGCTACCAGATGAAACGACTTGTACAGCTTTTTGTTTGTGCGTATCTGTTAGCAGGTCTTGCTGGTGCCGCTTTCGCGCAGGAATCTTCGACGCCGCCCGCGCAATCTGCCGACAAGTCTGCACCCAGTTACGACCTGAAGGCACAGGCCGTGCTGGACTTGCAGCAACTCCAGCAGAAATACACCACTTTGGCGCAGGCCATTCCGCAAGAGAAATATTCCTGGCGGCCCGCCGAAGGCGTCCGTTCGATCAACGAACTGTTCCTGCACGTTGCCGGCGCCGGGTTCTATTTCCCCACGCTGAAGGGCACGCCCGCCGCGCCGGGGTTCACTCCCAAGGACTTCGAAAAGTCCACCACGGAGAAGGCCAAGGTAATCGAGTGGCTGAACAAGTCGTTCACCTACGCCATTGCTTCGGTCGAAAGCATGTCCAACGCTCAGTTTGCCGCTCCACTGCCAAAGCTGGGGCCGCAAGCAAACGAAGGTGACGTCGTTTATCTTATGGTTGTCCACGCCCATGAACATCTCGGACAAGCCATCGCCTATTCGCGTTCCGTCGGCGTGGTTCCGCCCTGGACCGCCGAAGCGCTGAAGAAAAATTCCAAGGCTCCGCAAGACTGACGCGACGCTTCTCGGACTTAAAACCCGCGCTCGCGCACTGCCAATGTTCTGCGCTGCCGCCGGGGTTTGCCACAGACTCCGCGCCTGCCGTCCCCGTTTCTACAGTCGGCCTATCGCCACTCTTACCTCTCAATAGCGCATGCTCAGGCACCGATCAATCCTCGGTAATTTCCTTTCCTTAACAAAACAATTGTGATTCTGCTGCGTACCTGTTTGAGCAAGGGCATTGATCGGCGTTTGCCGGGCCGCAGCGAGTGAGCGGCAAAACAAGCTTCCCTGCAAACGGACTGTGGTCGACCGATCGTCCCATGGAGGGCTGTATGTCGATCCGCAAGAGTCCCCTGGTAACGCTCCTTTTGATCCCATTGTTTTGTCCATGTCTCGCGCTATCTCAATCCCAAATATTATCGGAGTCGCAACAACGAGCTGGCACCTTGCCGGCAAATTTGCAGTCATGCGGCGAGCGATATTTGTTTGAAAGGTTAGAAAACGACGCCAGCGAAAAGTATTCGCGTGACCATGAACATGGTAGCAGCCAAACGTGTAAAGAATTCCTCCTTGACGGCCCGCCGCAGCAATTGCTGCCGAGAGGAACGCCTTCTGCCACGGTGAAACCGTCCGTTCCTCCGATCAATGATTTAATCCTTGGTTCGCACCCCGTTTCTGTGGCTCGCCCTGAAGAACTTAAAGATATCGGCCTTGAAGGGACCACGATTGCGCGTGTTCGACAGGCAGTATTGGAGATCCTGGACAGTGAAAATAAATGCTCCGCTTGGTTTCGCCATTCTGATCCTGATGTGTCGGCTACGTTTCGGTCGCTCGACTTCTCTGTAGATGAAGCGGGGTCGGACAGAGTAATCAGAGAACAAAACGACCAAGGCGCCTGGATCGAGCACGGACCCTACATCGCCAGAACGAGGCAGAACACCGGGCCGGGCACCACGGTGACCATCAATGCGAATGGCGCCTTTTTTCGGCAAAAGGGCGAAATTTACAAGGTCAAGTGGTTCCGAGCGGTTGAGAGTCAAACCGGTTCTTGGAAACATCTTTATATCGGCCCTTACGATGGCGCAAGTTTGCCAGCGCAGGTAATTGCGGTTCTTCATGAATTGGCGCACGTGATTAACGCGATCCCGGGGGACGACCCGACTTCGCCCATCGGCTTTATCCGTTCACAGCAAAATACCGAATTGGTTTTGCATTATTGCAAGTCCGAGGTCGGCGCTAGCCCCAATCGATTGCGGCTTGTTATGGCGCAGAGTCGGGCAAATTAGGGGACCAAAAGCTCCTCATCTTCACAACATCCACAGCATGAGGAAAAGTCTATAAAAAATCTTTTGACAAGGGCTTGACGCATCCGCAAGTTTCTGTATAATTACAAATGGTTCGGGGCATTCCCAAATGCACTGGACCGATCAGGGGATTCACGGTCGGGTCTGCAGGGCAATAACCAGATCCTAGAGTGAGGTACCTACGAATACGGGCTAGATATTTGTCGAGCTTCGCGCGGAGCCACTGAAACGCAAAAGTGGCTGTGCCCGGCGCTCGACGCCGGGTTTTTCATTTTCAGGACGAGTTTTCGTCTCGAAAATTACGCTGGAAGGCCAAGTCGCTCTTCGCGATTTCGTAAGTCCCTTCAGACAAGCCCCAGAGATCCTGGGACATTCCGATGGACTCGGAACCAAACGTTCTTTGACAACAGAAAGGCTGGCAAGTTCACGCCGATAACCCTGATCCTGATTACGGTCGGGAGGGGTGCCATGGCGTGGATTATTAC
>Ga0210406_10001161_pt1 | contig 33323 bp, 31 predicted proteins | sample IncBWC30MmetaG_FD_155454 | JGI IMG/M metagenome (GOLD analysis project Ga0210406, IMG submission 155454) | Forest soil microbial communities from Barre Woods Harvard Forest LTER site, Petersham, Massachusetts, United States - Inc-BW-C-30-M | ecosystem: Environmental > Terrestrial > Soil >... | reverse complement strand
CACAAGCCAAGAATGTATTCTGGCAGTCCTTCGGAGATGTAACCATTCAGGCAAGCGCTCAGTTCAATGGTGTTATTTTGTCTCAAACAGCCATCAACCTGAAAACGGGAGCATCTGTGAACGGTCAGCTGTTAGCGCAGACCCAAGTCACTCTTGAACAGAATACGATTACGAAGTAATTGGTATACGATAGGTGGGCGATTGATGAAATCGCCCACCTGCTCGTTGGATCATGAGAGTGGAGACGAAATGAAGTGATGTGCAAAAGCTGAGATACACAATTAGGGGGACAGCACGATACGTTAAGTAACGCCTTCCGCTGCTCTGACTTCATTTCTCGACCTCGGCTTGGATTCTCATGTCGAAACCCTCAAAAACGCCGCTTCGCCGAGTCCGGCTCTTTTTTCGGCGCTTGCGGCTATTTGGTGGGCGAAGGATCGAGATCCAACCCCCCACAGTGGAAGTAGATCGCATTGATGAAGTTCTGTTTATTCCGGAATCCGCGGGCGGTGTACTTCACCCATTGGATCTTCGCATTGAGCGATTCACTGGCAGCATTGGTAATCTGATGTCGCAAATAGGTGATGATGTTTTCGAATCGCCTCTTCAGCATCGCCGCTTTTTCTTTCATCGGTGCTAATCGACTTCGCACCGCCCAGTTGTACCACCACTGAAAATGCTTGCGCGCCGGCTTCTCATACACATAGTTGAAAAACGCCATGGCGGTCTCCTTCAGGGCCCAGGCGCGCGCCGTCTTCAACTCGCTCTGCCGCAGTTGCGCGAAGTCTCGCCTCGGGTCGCCCTGGAGCGCCGCCGGATTCCGTAGCCAGTCGTATTTGGTTCCCGTCAGACGATCATCGCCCTCGGCCTTCAGCTGCTTATGCTCTCGCCGGCGCACTCGGTCCACCGCTTCTCCCAAATGCTTGGCGATGTGAAATTTATCGAACACTATCTTCTTCTCGGCTGCGCTCACATGTTCCCGCACCGACTCTACATAGGGATCCCACATGTCCATGGCCACCGCGGCAATGCTGTCACGCTGTTCCTCGGTGAGGGTGGACCAGAATCCGTCCAGACTCTTCTGCTCCCGACCTTCGGCCACGTACAGCACGCGGTTATGGGTCAGATCGTTGACCAAGGTCAGGTACTTGTGCCCCTTGCGAAAGGCTTTTTCGTCCACACCCAAGTGCGGGATCTTCTCCGCCTTCCGCCGGGCTAAACCGCGCTCCACCGCGCGTTCCATGATGCCGTGAATCTCGTCCCAACTCAGCCGCAGCCGTTCGGCGACAGCCTTCTGGCTGGCGTGTTTCAGCCACGCGATGGCCAGCCCTTCCATCAGGGCAGTAAAGCGTGAGTTGGCCTCGGCCCAAGGCAGCTGTACCACGCGTACCCCGTGCTCACTACACTGACTGCGCGGCGGTGCGACATGCAGAATGGTGCGGTACTGACAGGTATCCAGATGCCGCCATTGCCTCTCGGCTTGATGATCGTAGAGGGCACAACTGGCCCCGCACTCGGCACAGGGCCACTCCAGTTTGTTTTCATGGGCTAGATAGACGTGCACCTCGCCCTGCGCGAGTTGCAGTTCCACGCGCTCGACCCGCCAAGGAGCCGCGATGCCTAAAATACGTCCGTACAGTTCGCAATCTTGGGCGCAGGTCTTCCTTAAATGATGCGAGAGGGCCGTGAACATTCGCATCATGACGGCATGGGCAACGACCGACTGCATGCCGTGCGAGTGTCTGGAAAAAGCGCGCAGCAAGATCAGCACGATACTGGTCGGCCTGGATTTCTACACGACATCGCCGTCTTTTCTCGAATCGTTCCTGTCAGTGATACGCATCGGCAAGCTGTTGGAATGTCAGTTTCGGAAAAGGAAAGGCATCCAGAAACCAAAAGAGGTTGAACAGTCTACAACGTTCTTTCCAGCGACCAACCTTGGGCGCCGCGTTTTCCGGCCACAATTCTGCCGACGGCTTCCTGTTCAGGAATCGAGTACAACAGCCCACATAGGCATTCTGCCAGGGACTCTGGAACCCGCTGATCACCTCCTTCATGCTCAACGACCGCAGTCGACAGCGAAACTCTTCCCCGTAGATCTTCTCCCCGTCACGAATGACCTAAGTCTTACTCTCGCCTTCCCAGAACGCCTCTACAATCTGTTGACCCGCCCATTCTGCCGTCGGATGCGATCCCAATCTCTAGTGGGCCACGAAGTGAAGGCTATTGCTTTCTATGGCGCACATGAGGATCTCGAAGGGCCTGTCACCGAAGGAACAGTGCTCATGGAATTTCTGGCCCGGCTAACGCCACGCCGGCATCGCCGCCGGCTCAGCTTTTCTTTGGCACACGTCTCGCCAGCGGCGCCTTCCGCTCTTCAATCACCCGCTTGCGCTCGCCCGGCGGCATCGCAAGCACATCGCGCGTCCGTTTCGGCAGCTTCGCCGTGATGATCGCGTGCGCCGCCTCCATCTCGCTCTGCCACTCCGCCTGGCGAAACACATCCCAGCGCTCCACCTGCACCCATTGCGACCGGGGAAATTCAATAGAAGGCGACACGCCCTCCCGCTCCAGCAACGCGGCGTACCGCTCCGGCCCGGCTGCATACGCGATCACCCCGTTCGTCTCATTCACCGGGTTCATCATCGCGAACAGCTTTCCGCCAATCGATTTGTCCGCCGCCCAGAACAGAACGTATGTGCTCCACGCCTCTGTCTCCGCCACATGCGGCAGCCTCAACAGCATCGCGCGCATCCGCTCAGCGTCCATAGTCGTTGGGAATCCGACCGCCGATCTCTAACATCCGATCTTAGATTCCATCTCCTTTTTCAGATGGTTGCTGCCTTTCCACCAATGCGTGTGCGGCTCCGCGTCCCGGTTGGAAGTATTGGTGCGTTCTGAGTCCAAGTGGCAGTGACTTAGGCTAGCTTTTCAATGCAAGGAACCGATGCACCATAGACACCGCGGTCGCTCCGTTCCCCACCGCAGTGGCGCATCTTTTGGCCGAAGTGTGACGAACATCTCCTGCCGCAAACAGCCCCGGCACACTGGTCTCCATAAACATCGGTTTTCGTGAATGGGAGGCCCAGTATGAGGGAGGAAGCGGCTCATCGATCAGGTCATCTCCAGTTAAAATGTAGCCTCCGCCATCGGTGAGCAAGGTTCCAGGCTTTGCCCAGTCTGTCCGCGGTACGCCTCCGATACAGACGAAAACCCAATGAGTGGGAGCATGGACCTCTCCACTTTTGTTGTCTCGGTAGGTGATAGATTCGAGAGAATCGCCTCCATCAAGGCCGGCAAGTGTCGTGTTGACCAAGACCTCGATATTGCTGCTTTCTTCGATTTGTTCCACTAGGTAAGAGGACAGGGTCTCCTTCAGAGATTCATCACGAACAAGCATGGTTACCGTGGTCGCAAACCTCGAAAGGTTCAGGGCCGCTTGTCCCGCCGAGCTTCCGCCGCCAACGATGAAGACTCGATCTGTACAGCGGCTGGCTTCACTTGAACCGGCTCCGTAAAACAACCCACGCCCCAGATACTTCTCCTCGTTAACAAGGCCAAGCCGAGCATATCCGACGCCAGTGGTGCAGATTGTCGCGTGCGCGACAATCTCTTGGCCCTCGGAGAGCCAGCTGACCGTCCAACCATCTCGCGTCTCGCCGCCTACTCCTTCAGCGGTAACGATGATTTCGGCACCCAAACGCTGAGCCTGCTGTCTTGCCCTGCTTGCCAGTTCCCATCCGCTGATACCATCGGGAAATCCGAGATAATTGTCGATCCGGGATGTGCTTCCCGCTTGCCCGCCGACGGCAGACCGTTCGAGAACGATGGCTCTCAATCCTTCGGAGGCCCCGTATACGGCGGCGCTCAACCCGGCCGGTCCCGCTCCATAAATCGCAAGATCATATCGCTCATGTTTCGGACCACGAAACCAATCAAGCGCGGCAGCGAGGTCGCGAATGGTAGGCCGGAACAGCACGGAGCCCTTCTCCATAACGCAGACGGGAAGCCTCGGATCATCGAGTCCGGTCACACCGGCGAGCCTTCTTGCATCGGCGTCGGTTTTCAAGTCGATCCATTCGAACGGGAAACCGCTACGCTTCAAAAAATCTCGTAGTTCATAGGCTTCGGGCGAGTTTGGGAGTCCGAAGAGGGTTGCGCGACGTTGCTTCATAAGAAGAAGTCCTCGAATCGAGACTCCCGTGGCTGTACCCGTTCATTGGCCAGAAACCACTTCAGTCTTGAAGACATAGGCACGGAGCAAAGTATCCTGAAGCGGTCTTCCGTATCTTCTTGGTTCCTCACAATCGAGAAGATTCTCTTCTTCACTGCTGCAGCATGCCGTCTGCAAAGTTCGATGAAGGGTTGCTGATCGCCGCATTGTGCCGTCGTGAGCAAACGATCCTCGGAAGCGACTGAGTACTGAGTACTGAGACATCTCTCCCAGCCATCGATCGTGACGTCTCCGCCTAGAATGCCGACTGTGTTCCATTAAAGCGTTTCTGAGACCGCGGCAAAGGGAGCCGAGGAATCATCGGCAATGAGCGACAAAGAACCAATTTCACTTGGTTCAGGACATTTGGGCTTTCATTGAGGAAGACTCAGAATTATTCGACCGTACCTAACGCCTGCGCCGAATACCACAAGACTGCTGGGTTCACACGTTCGGGATAAATCGCAAGCATCTCGTTATAGAGTTCGAGCGCAGTCTTGGTCTGGGAAGCAATCCTGTCGAAATCGCGAATGTATTTTCGTGTCGCCTCAATGTTATTTGGCGTATCGGGCGCACCTGCCCTCTTGTGTCCCGCAATAACAGCCACCGGCTTGAGCGACTCGATCGTATCGAGTGCCGCGATCCATTCCTGGCGGCCTTCAGCATCGGATTCGCCTAAATGAAGATGGACGTCGTTGTAGAGCGCATCGCCGCAAACGGCCAGCCCGATCGAAGGGGCGTGGAGACATGTCGTGCTGTCCGTATCGGTATGCCCGAGAGGAACACTGACCAATTGTTCTCCTTCCAGTTCGAGAACACTGCCTTTGAGTTCGTCCGCGATGACGAGGGTTGAATCGATCTGTCCGGGAAACCGCGGTTTCCAATACGACTCAACCACAGGAACAGACGCCTGCTTTCGCATGACGTCGATGACCTCTCGCGTTGCGACGAACCGCGCGTTTGGAAATCTTTTCTGAATCGTGTTTACGCCAAAGAAATGATCGCCGTGGCCGTGGGTCGGGTAGATCGCCGTCAAATTCTTGCCACTCCCCGCGATCCAGTCGGCGAGTTTGTGGTTTTGATCGACAGTGATTGCCGTGTCCACCAACACCGCATCGCGCTTGCCTGAAATAAGCGTTGAAGAAATAGGCGACCATCTCATTTCGCTCGCGCCGGGCGGAAGGTCGTCCGTGACGACCGGAATCTGGGCACTGACAAAAACATCCCACTGCAATCGATTGGTCATCACTCCTCCTCAGTTTTCCGGTTCTGTTTCGGTGGCACAACGATGTTGGCTCAACCCGCCGCTTCCGACAAAACGGTCTCCACTTTCTTGTCGAGATCTCTCGTGACCGCGAGGGCGTCGGAACTACCATAAGAAGCCAGCAGATTGGCCATCCTGTCATATGAAATGTGGACGCCGTCAGAGCGTTCGTCAACAAGAACGGTGACCGGCGCGTACGATCCTGCGTCCGGAACGTGCTTGGCCATTTCTTTCATCATGAGTGGATTTCCAAAAACGAGACGAATGATTTTGGATTCATGGCACTCCGTCCCTTTGCGAAGGATCATCCCGTGATCGAATTCGACAAAGAGCATCAGACCGCTTTCGCCCAAGACTTGTTGAATTGCGTCTTCCAATTCGGCGGCAGACATTGCCCTCTGCGCTGACTTCCAGAACTCAGTCATATTCGGCTTGCCGATCAATGCCTTGATCGCTGCAATAACTTCATCGAAAGGCTTCGCGGAGGTCACCGTAAACCGCTCCACCTCGAATTTCCGGATCATCGGGGCTCCTTACGTTTGACTTTTTCGAATTAGCGGTATCTGCAGGTTTGTAGGCCGGCCTTCGGGCTTGTCGAAGGCACGGCCGTCCACATGTTTGCTTCCGTTGAAGAGCATGCCGTCGTAGACGTAGATCAGGTCGTAATCCACATACGTTTGTCCTTCTATGAGGCCGAACAAGGGAAACGGCTTTTCCTGAACATCTTGCGCGACACCGATCTCCCAGTGATTCAGTCCCGAGGCTGTGAATCTGTTCGCCGCATCGGCAAATCCCTGATGCAACGGTGTGATCTCGTATGCCTCGTCGGCAACGTAGTCAACGTTGTAGGCGCCTTTTGCAATCGGGTGTTCGCCTCGCCAGAGGTTGAGCCCCTTGATGGGGATCTTTACCAGCGGCACTTTTCCGTTAGGATCGGCGAAATTTATGACGGTGCACTCGAAATGATCAGGTTCCGAATACTTAAAGAGTCTTGAGCAGTAAAACGGCTGCGGTGCTCCGGTTGGCGTCTTATTCGAACTCGGGCGCAGTTCAACCGTTATACTCGCCCACTCTCCGTCTTGAATGAATTCTCTTATCTGATCGCGTGTCATCATGTCCGGTCGTGTCCCTCAGATCCGTTGCGCGTGGTATGACTGTGCCGCAGGTTTTAATTCGCGTCTGTGAAATCCAATAGGACCTTGCCGCCACGCTCGTAGTGTTCGATTGCTCGCTTAATCTCGGGCGGTTTGTACGATGCGGTGATTGGCAAACTCAATGTGCCCGAAGCGACGATTTGTGTGGCCTCCGTAAGCGCCGCACGAATCCTGGGCAGAAATTCCTCGAAGTACATCCAGAAGCCGTGGATGTCTAATCTCTTGCCAATGAGGTCACCTTGCGGCAGATGGATGGGCAAGCCACTCAGCCACGCATAGCTGACGAAGTGAGCGCCCGGCGAGAGCGCGGCTGCGATGGTCGCTGATGCTGGACCTCCCACAGCATCAAGCCCGAGAGATATTGGCATTCCGCGAGTTGCGTTTTGAATTTGCTTTAAGAGTTCGGGCGATTCGACTCCCACGAAATCAACGCCCATCGCTTCGAGTTCAGGGACAAGCTCGGATCGCCTGACAATGCCAATGACGCTAAGACCGCGCGATTTCGCGACCGCGATCAGGCATCGCGCGATCTGAGAATTGGCTGCGTTCAGCACAATCCATTCTTTGGGCTTCAGCTTTACAAATCCGTCCAAGAGAAGGACCGCTGTTGTCGGATTGATGTTCAACATAGAGGCTGTCTTCGCATCGATGGATGGAGGAACGACAAAAAGACCCTGGGCCGGAGCAACGACTCTTTGCGCCCAGGTGAATGTGCCAAATGGGATCGTAACCCGGTCTCCCACTTTGACCTCGGTGACTCCTGGCCCAATTGCCTCGACGATTCCTGTACCTTCGCCTCCGATGACAGAAGGGAGTTCCGGATGTAGAAAGTACACACCGTTCGCTAATAGGAGGTCACTGTAGTCAACCGGCGCGTACTCCATCCGCACAAGAGCTTCGCCGGCGCTATTTGCATTTGGTTCCGGCACCTCCACCATCTGCAGATTCTGAACCGGATTGCCGTAGGCATTGAGATGAATGGCTTTCATTGACGTTCTCCTTCCTCGAACAAATTGCGACCTGCGAGAGGACCGCCCGCTTGCTGAATCAAGCCACCATCACGAAGGTTCCCAAGATCAATGACCGAATAGCCAAAGCCTGCGAGCAGGAATTCAACTTTCTTCTTCGCGCCGTCGTCGTCCGCCGAAATGAAAAGAACTCTTCTCGCCCCGTTGACAACAGGCTCCGCTTCGAGGTTTGGAACGATGATGGTGTTCAGTGCCTTAACCACTCGGGAACCAGGGGCAAGTGCGGCAACGAGCTGGCTCGTAGACAGGTTTCCAACATCGGCGAGGCTGAATTTGCCGGCCCTTCCGTGAAAGGGATTTGTTCCGTCAATCAGAATCTGATTGTTCCACTTGGGAAGACTTGCAAGTATTTCCGGCACGTTGTCCCAGGGGACGGCGAGAAGCACCATCTCGCAAGCTGCTGCTTCCTCCTTCGAGGCAGCCGAGGCTCCCAGCCCAAGTTGACTGACGATTTCCCGCAGGCTGTCCGGACCGCGGTGATTGCTAAGGTGTACCTTGTGGCCCGCCTTTAATGCCTGTTTCGCGAATGCTTGAGCAAAAGCTCCCGCTCCTATAGTTCCGATTTCCATACGCGATCCTTCCTAAACTGGGCTTGTCAGCAAGACCGCTCCGGTCTTTCCCGGACGAAAGACCTCTTGAATGGCTCTTTGAAAATCACCAAATTCATATTCATGTGCAACCTCAAAGAGTTCGGGGTGTTTCATTGCGAGCCCCAGAGCGAGCTCAAAATCTTTCCGCTTCTCGTCCTCTGCAAGGCGAAACCAACTCAGTATCGACACGCTCTTGAGCGCGAGGTTGTTGGGAGCGAGCGAATAGATGTTCGTGCCCGTGCTGCTCTCCAACGAGCCAAAGTTGATGATGGTTCCCTCTTCATCGAGAAGCTCAGCCAAGTCGTCGATCGCGCTGCCGCCCACGGCATCAAACGCGACGTGAAGCTTGTGTCCGTCCAACGCTTCACGAACCTGCTCTTTCCAGTTGCTATGGTTCGTTGAAATTACTGGCGGCCCGGGAAGAATCGCTTGGAGTCTCTCAGCAGACTGGTTCGACCTCACCAGGCGAATTGGATGCACATCGCGGTCGAGAGCAACTTGGGTCAGTAGGCGCCCAACACCGGATGCCGCCGCGTTTTGCAGGATATAGACGGGGAGCGTAATCGGAGTTTTGAGCGAATTGTGACCGGCTTTGATGAGTACAGATGCAGTGATCGTGTTGATGAGCATCTGCGCCGCAATTTGATCCGGGATCTCATCTGGAATAAGTAAAAGGGCGTCGTACCGAACGACCACGTATTCTGCCCAGGAGCCCATTGCAGGAAAAAACGCGACACGCTGGCCCACGCGAAACCTCTTCACGGCCTCAGGGTTTTTTCCAAGTCGGACGATCGTCCCAATGCCCTCAAATCCAGGAATTCTCAAAGCTCCCTCCGGGATAGGCACGACTGGTCCTCCTTGAGGAAGAGCGGAAAGAATTTGAATATCGCCGGGATGGACTGGTCGAGCGCTGACCTTGACGACCACATCATTCGGTCCCAGCTCTTCGCTCTTGAGTTGTCTAGAGGTTATCCTCAATACCTTTTCTGGTGCGCCATACTCACTTTGAACAATCTCTCTAAATTCAATCTGCATGGGCAACCTCGCTCATGAGTTCTTGATAACGGAAACACTCAACGAGATGATCGTTTACTAATCCAGCCGACTGCATGTACGCATACATCACCGTCGGACCGACGAAACTGAATCCCCGCCGCTTCAGATCCTTGCTGAGCGCCTCGGATTCGGGAGAAGTCGCCGGGATCTGTGAAGTAGCTCTCCAGTGATTGAACTTGGGCTGCCCGTCGACGAACCTCCAGCAATAGGAATCAAAACTGCCGAACTCTTCACGAACCTTCAGCAACGCGCGGGCGTTGGTCACAGCGGCTTCGATCTTCATCCGGTTGCGGATGATAGTTGAATCGACGAGCAGCTTCTCAATTCGTTTCCCGGTATACCGCGCGACTTTGTCGGGATCGAACCCGTCGAATGCTCGTCGGTAGCTATCTCGTTTCTTGAGAACGAGTGACCAGTTCAGTCCTGCCTGTGCTCCCGAGAGCACGAGGACTTCGAGGTGTCGGTTGTCGCCATGAACAGGGACGCCCCACTCGTGATCGTGATATTCAACCAAGAGCGGATCATTCATGTTGACCCACGAGCATCGTTTTTCGTGACTCGCCGTGTTGCGCATGAGCAGATTTCTCGACAACTACGAAAAGGAAATATTGGAGAGATCTATCGACGCTGCGGCCCGCATCTATATTCAACTGCGGGCCGTCCGAACGTGAAAATGATGCCGCTCTACTTCTTCCCGGTGGCTGCGTCTTCAATCACATTTGCGACTTCATTAGGATGAGACAGCATGGCCACATGGCTTGACGGCAGGATAGTAGTCGTGGCGTTCATTTGCTTCGCCATGCTTTTCTCCTGTTCTGGCGCAATCATCCGATCATTGCTGGAAACGATGTACCAGGTAGGCTTGTGGTGCCATGCCGCTGCCGTAGGCTTCGCTCCGAAGATTGCGGCTGCAGTCTGAGGCTGAACCGCTAGAATGAGCGCCTTTTCTTCCATGGTCAAATCTTGGGCGAATGCTGTCTCAATGCCTTCAGGGGTGAGCAGAATGAAGCCATCGGTGAGTGGTTTGACCATGTTCAGACCTGGAGGCGGTGGGAAAGGCTTGCTGATCTCTGTAATATTCTGGTTTGCATCCGGGGCAAACGCGGCAACGTAGACCAAGCCAGCCACCTTCGGGTCATTTCCTGCCTCGCTGATTACCACTCCACCATAGGAATGGCCTACGAGGATTACCGGGCCATCTTCTGCGGCGATTGCGCGCTTGGTTGCTGCAACATCTTCAGTGAACGAGGTTAGTGGGATCGCAACTGACGTAGCGTGGTAGCCCTTGGCTTGCAACAAGGGAATGACTTTCGACCAGCTGGAGCCATCAGCGAAGGCTCCGTGGACGAGGACGACGTTTTTGACGGATGCGTTTTGCGCCATGAGAAATCCTCCGGTGATAAGAATTGCGAATGAAGCTAGCGCCAGAATGCTTTTCAGGAAAGCTCGCACGCGACCCTACTTGGTGTTGCCCGAATCTGTTTCACAGCGCGCCGCACTTCGTTCCATACTGAATCTCGGCTTAGGGCCCTCCGTGATCTTTTTCACGCGACATCCACTGCTTGATATAGGCCGAACAGTGCAGGACCGATATGCCCCTCGCCTCGCATCTGTTGAGAAACCGAACACCCTCGACGTCGACAAGATCCACTTCTTCGATGTCCAGAACTATCAATGTTCCGCAGCAGTCGATCTCAGTTTGAACTTGGTCCAAATTCTCAGATCGCAGTTCTCCGCTGAGTCGCACTCGCGTTTGGAACCGTTCAATCTTCAGGGTCATGATTGGCGGCTCCCGATTTTGCCGATGATTTTGCAACGCGACTTCCATTTCCAAGCTGTTGAACGTAGGAAACTTACGCCTAGACGTAATCCTGATCCTTCAGGAATTCCTGATTTTTGAGGACGGCTCCGGTGGGGAGGGCTTGGATTTGGGTCGTTCAGAGAGTTTGTGGGTCTTTAAACCGGAATTTATTGATTCCGAGACTGCAGACTCCAGTATTGGATTGAATTGAGCAGAACACTGTGCTGATTCGAAAGGCGGCTCGTTTCCACTAGCGCGATGCGAAGCTGGTCTCTGCAGCGGAAGCAGCGTTGCTTGCCCGAAACGGACGGACCGCAATCGGTTGCTATTTTTCGACCCCGGCAAGCGGGACACTTACAAGTCATGCGTTCTTTCTGTTTAGCTCCATTCACGTACTCAGGTGCTCCTTTGTTAACGAGCGCCATTTTGGTATTGATAGCTACTGAAGTGTGATCGACGTCAGAAACATTCGAGACGCCAGTGGACTCACTTCTGCTAATCAGCAGCAGCAAGATGCCTACCAATCCAAGGATTTGAAGCACCCAAAACACGTCGATGAAAGAAAGTAATCGCGCTTGCGTATTGACCAAGCCAGAAAATAGTTGATCGGCGCCAAGCGAAGAGCGGTTGATAGCAATTCCCTACTATGAACAACTCCAGTGATCGCCCTCAGAGCCTGCGCTAACTGTGGGTTAAGTTTGGTTTGCAGTGTCTAGCAGCCGGCTCGAATGCAGTGTCTGGCGGATATCGAGCAACACCAAAACAGCGGACACACCAATCGATGCGCCAAGGCTCCGGAAGAACAAGTAAATGGCGGCACCGAAAGAAATGAATCGTAGATCGATCGCAGGGAGAATCAGCATACCGATGCCCGGTATCAACATTCCGGTGGATACACCGCGGCTTGCGGGAGCAACTTTGCCAAGGCTTGGTCGCTCATCCGCCTGCGTCGTTCAACTTCGATACGGGCGACGACTTCCCGGGGGTTTTGCTTCAGCGCGAGTTGAACAGCTTCGCGCAGTGTTAGTGGAAGTCGAACTAGCGCCGACCCCCTCGCGTCGTTACCCGGCGGCTCCGGCTGCCGGGACTGCGCCAGCATTGGTTGAAGGACCACCCATAAGAGGAGCATGAGCCAGGCATGGCATCGAAAAGAAGCCCGCATCTGGTCGCAGCGTTGTTTCTGCGATATTTCAGGAGTAATTTCAACCAATCACAGTGCTCCGTAACCATGTTGCGGACAAGCCATATGACAACTTCGGCTCGCCCGAAGTCCTCAAAGAAGACGAGGGCGCTCTCCATAAGAGGCCTCGCATGCGACTTTGAAACCGTTTAATCTTCGGGTCATGATTGGCTCCCGACTTTGCCGCTGATGATTGCAATGCGGGTTCTATTTCCATCTGGTGAAGGCAAGATGCTTAGGTCAGGATGAGAGGTCGTCGTAGTTATCGAGGGCGACATTGACCTTCAGCGAGTTTGTCGAAGCGATATGCTGGCCAGCGCCGCTTCGGACGAGGCGCTTTCACATGAAATCTTGAAGACGGTAGCAAACCTTCTGAAGAATCCCGCCTGAGAGCGACCTTGCCTGCGGCTTCGGGGTAGCGGCTCTCGATCAGATTTGCCCTCTGCCGCCATCCACGAACAGTTCGATACCCGTGACGAAACTGGAGTCATCCGACGCCAGAAACAGCGCAGCCTTGCAATTTCATCGGGTCCCCCATGCGTCCCATCGGGATGGTGGATACAATCCGCGTAATGGCGTGTGCAGGTTGCCCATCTATGGCTGGCGTATCGATCGGACCCAGGCTAACAACATTGGAGCGAATATGGCGATTCTTAAGATCCAAGGTCCAGGTCCGCACAAAGGAACGGAGAGCAGCCTTCGTCGCGCCGTAGACCCCGAAGGCGGCCGTGCCCTTCACGCTCGCTACCGAGCCAGTGAGATAATCGAGCCACCGTCGTTCAGGAGCGGTAATGCTTTCTGCACGGTGAACAGCGTTCCTCTCACATTAATGTTAAAAAAGCTGGTCAAGATGCTCCTCGGTGATCTTGTCGAGGGGAGCAAATTCAGCGACGCCGGCGTTGGCGAAAACGATGTCGATTCTCCCCTTGGTCGCGACGGTCTCGTAGAGACGATCTAGGTCGGTCAACTTGGCGATGTCTCCCTGCACGCCAGTAACGTTGCTGCCAATCATTCTCACGGCCACGTCGAGTTCCTTCTGACGACGGCCCGTAATGAATACGCAAGCCCCTACCTTGACGAAAAGTTTTGCTGTGGCCAACCCAATTCCAGTCGTACCACCGGTAATGATCGCCACTTTTCCTTGCCGCTTCTTAGTTTCGGACATTGGTAGTTTTCCCCATTCTCCGCTCCCGACTTTGCCGCTGATTTATGCAAAGCGAGCTCCATTCCCAAGTTATTTAATCTAGGAAACTTACGACTAGACCCAATCCTGATATTTCAGGAATCCCTGATTTTCAAGGATGGCTCCGGTGAGGGAGGGAGGGATTGGACGTTGGCTCGTTCGTTCAGAGAGTTTGTGGGTCTTTAAAGCGGAATTTATTGATTCCGAGACGCTTAATTTTCGAATCGAGTGTCCGCGCTGGGATGCCTAGTTTCGTTGCAGCACCGCCTGGACCGGAGACGCGCCCCCCGGTTTCCGCAAGAACGGACTCAATCATTTCCTTTTCCTGCCGGCTCAACACCTCGTCCAATCCGACCGTTGGATCTTGGAGTTGGGGCGATTCTCCCGCCAGCCAGCCATCGTCCACGGAAAACGTGTCGTCCTCGCTCAGGATTACGGCCCTTTCAATCACATTTTGAAGCTCTCGGATATTGCCCGGCCAACCGTAAGCTTTGAACAGATTGAATGTTCTCTCGTCGATGGCTCTAAACTTCTTGCCAACTTTTTTCCCGAATCGACCAATGAAATACTCGACCAACAAGGGAATGTCATCCGTGCGTTCGCGCAATGAGGGCATCTGGATTGGAACTACATTGAGTCGGTACAGAAGATCCTGGCGAAACTTCCCTTCGGCAACCAGCGTGTTTAGATTGCGATGAGTGGCCGCGAGTACGCGTACATCAACAGGGACAGGTTTGCTGGCGCCGACGCGTTCGATTTCGCGTTCCTGAAGCACCCGCAACAGGGAAATTTGGATCTCAGAAGGTAGGTCGCCGATCTCATCCAGAAAAATAGTGCCACCATTCGCCGACTCAAAACGTCCTAGCCTTTTCTGCATTGCACCTGTAAAAGCGCCCTTCTCATGGCCAAAGAGCTCTGAAGCGATCAACGACGGCGGGATTGCAGCGCAGTTCACACCAATGAACGCCCGCTCACGGCGGGTTGAACTTTTGTGAATGGCTCGAGCTATCAGTTCTTTGCCGGTTCCCGTTTCGCCTAAGATCAGAACTGTGGAATCGGAAGGCGCAACTTTTGCGACTTGGCGGAGCACTTTACGAAGAGCTGCAGAGGAGCCAACAATTTCCTCAAACATCGAGTCGCGATCGATTTGCTCGCGTAGCGCCAGGTTTTCGTTGCGTGTTCTTTCTTCCGCACGAACGCGGTCATCAATGTCAGTTCCCGTGGCGTACCAGCGGATTACTTCGTTCTTCTCATTACGAAACGGGTTGTAACGAATCAGGAACCAACGATATTGTCCGTCCTTACGCAGTGCTCGTTGCTCAATCTCAAACGGGAGTCCGCGCGCCAAAGCAAGCCTACGAAAGTCGCGAAGTCTCTCCAGATCGTCTGGATGGAAGATTCTTTCACGAAATCCCGGAGATATTACGTCTTCAGCAGTGAGGCCCGTATAATCGAGCGCCGCTTGATTGGCGTACATCGACGCGCCGGATGGATCCTGAACGACAATTGCCTGCGGTATCGCGTCTGTGATCCGGCGAAGCTCGCGTTCTTCTTCGCGGAGTTTTTCTTCGGTTTGCTTAAGACCCTCGATGTCAGTACTTGTTCCGTACCAGCGCAAGAGTCTGCCAGTCTCATCGCGAAGGGGTTCGACTCGTATCAAGAACCACCGGTACGCTCCGTCGTAGCGACGGAGTCGTGCCTCCATTTCGCCCGACTCTCCGGACGCTAACAGCTCGCTCCACCGTTCCATTAACGGAGGTAAGTCATCAGGGTGAAAGGCCACTTGCCAACCCCAGCCATTCGACTCTTCCGGTGAAAGGCCGGTGTATTCATGCCAACGTTTGTTCAGAAACTCGTTTGGACCGTCCGGCAGATTGCACCATGCCAGGGTTGGAATAGTGTCGATTACCTGGCGAAGTCTGGCTTCCGAGTTCTTGATGCCTTCCAGAGCAGCTCGGAGAGACTCCTGTGATCGTTGGCGCTCAATTGCAATTCGAGCGATGTGCCCCGCGCCTTGAATCAGGGCAAGATCCTCTTCGGTTGGAACTCGCGGTTCGTGTGAGTAGAGCGCGAAAGTGCCGAGCACCTCGTCATCCTTTGTGACGATCGGCTCGGACCACGCACCTCGTATACCGTTCCGAATCGCAAGGTCACGATATTGATCGGGCCAGTTTGGCTCAGTCGCGACATTAGGAACGACGACCCGTTCTTTCAGGAATGCGGCTCTCCCGCATAATCCTACTTCATCGATGGGAACCGGAATGATCGCTGAAATCCATTCGTGTGGGACACCAAGGCCGCCCCCATGCCAAAGGCACTCTCGATCATGGTCCCTCAAAAGAACGGTTGTGACAGACGGCGCGACCTGTACATCAATGGAACTGCACAATTGATCTAAGACGTCCTTTAGGCTCGCTCCATCAGCGATCAACTCCAAGGTTCGCTGTTCCGCGGCGTGCAGCGTCTCGCGCTGTCTGATGGGTTCAATATCAATTCCTGTTCCAAACCATCGAGTGACCGAACCACTTTCATCGAGTAGCGGTACGCGACGAAGCGAGAACCACCGGAATACGCCGTCGAAACGTCGCAACCGCGCTTCGCACATGTCGGCGACACAATCGCGGGATTCCTCCCATTTGCTCAGCAGTCGGGGAAGGTCTTCGGGATGGATCGCGGTCTCCCAACCAGCGCCCTGGGATTGCTCACTAGACTGGCCGGTGTAGTCTTGCCATCGCCGGTTAACGAAATCTACGGAGCCCTCTGGAACACTAGACCACGCAAGCGCAGGAATAGTATCGATAATCGTTCGGAGTTCGCCGAGCGACTTCCGAATCTCACCAGGGACCGTTTCGCTGGATTCTCTAGCGCTCATAGGGCTACGAACCTAGATTCTCGCACGATGGCAGCACGCATCGGATACCATTCCTTTCCGTCCACAATTTCCGGAACCCGACAGCGTGTGCCGCATCGAGCGCATCGGCGATCTCAATCCCAAAATACAGTACCTCCTCGACCTCCATCGGCTTACCACCGATCCGATGCTTCAGCGTCATGCCGTCCAGAAACTCCATGGCGATGAACGCTTCTCCGTGCTGATCGTCAATTTCGTAGATGGTGCAAATGTTGGGATGATTCAGAGCCGATGCAGCCTTGGCTTCACGCTGGAAGCGGCTGAGTGCCTGCGGGTCTTTGGCTACCTCGTCGGGCAGGAACTTGAGAGCCACAAAGCGACCGAGTTTCACATCCTCAGCTTTGTAGACCACACCCATGCCGCCACCACCGAGCTTGTCGATGATGCGGTAGTGCGAGATGGTCTGGCCGATCATGAGTGGCGCACGAACTCAGGCTGCAATATTAAGGATGTGAGAAAGACGAGTTAACGAAGGACACTCCTCGGAGAGTAGGAGCGCCGTCGCCCAACGAGTCACCGAACCTTCACCCCGTATTTCTGTGTGAACGGTGGAACGATGCCGTTCAAGCGCAGGTATTCGACTAGCTGTCCGTAATGGTCGGTAATGTGCCAGACTGCGATGACCGAGATGCCCAGTTTGGTGTTCGGTCCCGCGTAACGGCCTTCGACACGGTCGAGCGAATTGTTTGCCGTGAGCGTGGCGAGGACACGGTTGGAGTAGTCGAAAGAGTCCTTGAGATATTTGATCAACTCGGCTTTTGATTTCGCTGGATCGTGTCCTCCCTTTTCGCAGTCCTCGGGTGGTTTCTTGCCTTCAAACTCGTTGAAGAAGGCGAACTGAGCACAGGCGACGTGCTTCACTTGTTCCCCGAAGCTGCGGACGCCGTCGTACTTGCCGACTGTGGGGATGAAGGAATACTTGTCTTCAGGCATGGCTTCAGCGAGGCCGATAAAATTCCCTTCCGCGAACTGGAGCGTGCCGCTGACGCTCTCCGCAATGGACTCGGGAATGTCATCCGACGTGGCGGCTTTCTTGGCCGCGGATTCCTGTGGCGTTGCAGATTTCCCGACAGCAGAGAGAGCGACGCCACATATAACAAGGAGGGCAGCAACACGAAAAAGGCTCATCCTAGCCTCCGGCATTCGGAAAAAGGATACTCGAGCCACAAAGGGATGTCGAATGTGCGGGCTCTTAGGTTGGGTGGTTCGTAAGGGGTCGAATTTTGATTCCCTTTTATGCCGCCTTTCGCCCCCTGTTTCGCCTCGCCCTCGCTAGTCCGCCCGGTATACCTTCTGAAGCGGCACTTGCGAATCACGAGAACTATAGTTAACTTGAAGGGCTGCTATGCCCCCTGAATCCAACAGTCCCGAGCCAATTCGATGCGCTCACCTGCTCCGCACGGTGGACGAAAAGCTGATCGATCTTTTGAGTTCGCTCACGGTTGATGACTGGGATCGTCAGACTGTTGCCCCCTCGTGGAGAGTCCGCGACGTCGCGGCGCATCTGCTCGATACCACGTTACGCAAACTCTCGATGGCTCGCGATTGTTGCTACGTTGAAACCGTGAATACCCGCTCGACTCAGGACGTGATCACGCTGGTCAATCGTCTGAATCGAGAAGGTGTGACCGTCTACCGCCGTCTGAGCCCAAGAGTTCTGATCGATATGATGAAAGACGCGTGTGAGCAGAGCGCGGATTTTCATGAATCCTTAGACCCTTTCGCCCCTGCTGCGTTCAACGTTAGCTGGGCAGGAGAAGAGAGGTCCCTGAACTGGTTTGACACCGCTCGCGAACTGACGGAACACTGGCACCATCAGGAACAGATTCGATTGGCTACAAATCGGCCGGGAATTATGACGCAGGATTTATATCATCCTGTCCTCGATTGCTTCGTGCGAGGACTGCCGCATGCTTATCGTGATGTTATCGCCCCTGTCGGAACTTTGATTCTGCTGGAGATTTCCGGCGACTGCGGAGGACGATGGCTTCTGTCCAGAGGATCAACAGGATGGGGTCTCGTGAAACTATCAGAGGCAGAACCTGCGTCCCGAGTGAGGATACCTCAGGAACTGGCATGGCGTGTTTTTACGAAGGGTATCGACCGAGACTCGGCCCGTACGCTGACTGAGATCGAAGGGAATCGAGATTTGGGCGACAAAGTTCTCCAACTCACAGCTATTGTTGGGTAGCTCTGTCGGCTAAACCAGACAGCCAAAACGACGATACTTGCACCGACAGCAGGCCAAGTTCGTTCTCGCAACGGCGTTCCTCGGAACTGCCACTGTGCCGGGAGCAGCCGCAACCCAGCAGTGACGACGGCGAGTGCGATGAGGCCGACGATGGCAATCGCCACCTGTGCATATGGAGGTAGGTGAGCACCTTGGTCATTGTCTGGAACATTAAACACGAGCCAGACATTTCCCAGACCGGAATCTGTCATCGCGTTCGAGTAAATCCACGGTACGCATTAATCCTGCGAGCGCGGTGGCACTTCATGCCGGTTTATCCTGGCGCACAAATATCGCCATTAGACGTTTTGGCCGTTGACCGAAAGTTGGCCCGATTCTCGGTGAGCGTAATCTGTTCTCAGCACTTGAGCAGCAGCTAGTACAAACCGTGATCCAAAGCTGCTGTCGCGCCGGAAAGCTTTCCCTTCCTACGTACGGCGTCCACCACCTGCCTGATGCCGTCTACCACGACGTCCGGACGGTCGATAATGACGAAGTGGCCGCTATGCTTAGCAACGATTTGCTTGCTGTCGTTTGAAAGCGATAACAACTCGGATTGCAGTTTTGCGTAATCGGGGATCTGGTCTCCGTCGTCGGTGCTGATATCGACAAGGGGTCGATTCCCGAGCGGGTTCGGATGGTTCTTAACCACCGCGTCGGCGTCAGCAGTACATTGCGGCATCATTCGCATATTTCCCTGCAGAGCAGCTTGATCCTTGCTCTGCGATGCTGCCCAAAGGTGAAGTCTCTGGTCATCCGGGGGCAGCTTCTTGAAATTCGGGTCCTCGTCCATTCCGATGAGAACCGGGGCCGGTTTGTCGGACTTCGGCACCGGCGTCGTAGGCACAGCCAGTGGATGTCGCGGTGGAAGGCGAACGAGGACCGCGTGATCGACAAATACCACGCCCGCTACTTCGTTCGGGTATTGCTCTGCGTAGAGCCGCACTACCAGTGCGCCCAACGAGTATCCGATCAGAACATAAGGCCCTTTAAGCCCCGCATTTCGCAGTGCCGCGTGTATCTCATCAACCCGGAGTCCGCATGAATCCGCCGGGCCAGAATCGCTCCAGCCAATGCCGGAATGGTCATAGGCGCAGACCTCAGTGAATTTCGCGACTTCGGGTTGAATAAGGCCCCAATCGAACGAATATCCCCCACCAGCGATGATGACGGGGGGACCGCCGTTGCCGGCGCAGTACAGATGAACGCGGTAACCTCCAACGTCAATCAGCTTTCCGAGCGGCGGGCTTGCAGCATTGCCGGTCTGAGCGATGGCAATGGTGGCAGGTACGCTCATCACGAGAAGCAGCAGAGTGGAACAACTTTGATTTGCAGCTCGCATTGGTTGCTCCTGAAGGTTAGAACGGCAAATGCAGGATTTCGTTAGCAGATGATTGTTGAGAAATCGCCATTAGGCGTGCCGACCTATTTTCTGTGGTTCATTCCGAAGCCCTGATCGAAGGCGTCGAACAGCACGTTGTCCGGATCGTGACCGTACTGCCAGAACATGATTCCGCCGAGGTGATGTTCGCGTACGTACTTGGTCCGAGCGAGTTCCGTCTCGGCGTCGTTGTAAGTAATGAAGGTCTTGGTCTTGGCGTTGTAGAGGTAGGACGTCTGCGAGATAGGATCCCAGTACCGGATGTAGCCTTGCGCGTTAACCAGTGGCGCAATATGCAAATAATCAATCTCGTCCTGCGGTGGTGAGGTGGACGGGATGGGCTGGAACAGGCCGTTGTTGGTGGATTCCACTCCCGTCCATTTGCGACCATAGAACGGAACGCCGATAACGATCTTGCGTGCGGACACGCCGGCCGCGCGAGGTTCATTTTAACGGCCCGGTCGATCGAGATAGCCTTCGGGTCGGCAGGGTCGGTGTACAAGGGTGAGTCGTGGCCGGTGTTCTTTTCGACAGGGTTTCACCAGTCGTAGCACATCATGTTCACGCTATCGAGATACTTCGAGGCCTCTCCCATCTCCGTGTGTTCAAGCCAGATGGTGGTCGCGCCAGTGCCGACGATGTGATGAGATGGCGGCCGACGCGTGCGCCCTCTTTGTCAAGGCGTTCGCGCAATTCTTTCAGCAGCAGCGTGTAGGTCTGCTTGTCTTCCGGACGGACGGTGGTATTGGCGTGCGTGTAGCCGGGATATTCCCAGTCGATGTCAATGCCGTCCAGGTTGTAGCGGTCAATCACAGCGATGGCGGAATCGACAAAGCGACCCCGGCCTTCGGGGGTGATCGCCATGTCGGAAAAGCCTGCGGATCCATCCCCACCGCCACCGACTGAGACAACGACCTCCAACTTGGGGTTTATCTTCTTGAGAGCGACGAGCGTGCCCAGATTGGCAGCGTCGTTCGCGCTCCTCGCAGCGACAAGGCCGTCCTGCAGACCGAAGAACGCGTAGTTTATGCGGGTCATCTTCTTCGCGGCAATAGTGCTGCCGTCAAGCGGGCCTCCGCGACCGGCGAAGATGAATCCGACGACCGCCTCGTGTGGCTTTTTCCTTGCCGAGGCCTTCTGAGGAAGAAGGCTGATGAGCAGGGCGGCCACGGTGGCAGCATTCTTCATACGCACGTTATTCTAAACCCGGCTGGGTGGTCTTCTGGCTCACGACGCCCCCGGAGTGGCTGTGTTTTACGATTGATCTGTGTGTTAGTTGGCGAAAAAATCTCTATAACGCGTTTTGACCCTTGACCGAAGATCGGGCCGATTCTCGGTGAGCGCTATCGCCTGATTGCTTCAGCCATGCGCTAAACTGGTGCCGGCAATATTTCGGTATGAAGAGGAGTCATACGTGGAAATACGTCAGCGCATTGCTGTGATCTTGTGCCTGGGGATAGGCCTGGCGTCGTCGGGGCTCACTGTGGCGCAGTCCTCTCCGGGGTTGGGACAAGAGATGAGTCATGCAGATCGCGAGCCGCCTGGACTGCATGACTTCGATTTTTTATTCGGACGCTGGCAAGTCCATCATCGAAAGCTGAAGCATCGCCTCGTCAACAGTCACGAGTGGTTCGAATTCGAAGGGACATTATTCTGCCAGCCACTGATGGGTGGCTACGCTAATGTCGACGACACCGTGTTCGAAGTTCCGGGCGGTACTTACCGCGGCGTAGCTCCTCGATCGTTCGACGCCAAGACGGGGCAGTGGTCAATCTGGTGGATGGACAGCAGGACGCCACTTGGGCCGATGGATCCGCCGGTGAGAGGCAGCTTCCACAATGGCGTAGGAACGTTCTATGCGAACGACGATACCGAAGACGGGAAACCAGTCCACACACGGCTCATATGGTCCGAGATCACACCCACCTCAGGTCACTGGGAGCAGGCGGAATCAACCGACGGTGGTAAAACGTGGGAAACCGATTGGATAATGGACCTCAAACGAGTGCAATAGTTGGTTGAATGGATATTTGCCTTCGAAACCCGGCGCATCGTTAGCCGCAGCAAAATTGACAATGTCGTTGACGACATCGTCAAGCTGCTCGAATACGCGAAAGGTTCTCCGCAAGAACACTTGATCTCGGCGGGTCAACTGTTGCTAAATCTTAGGCTCCTATCGCAGGTGCGCCGGCGCCGTGTAGCCGCGTGGACCCGACTGTGTCCCGCCGGGGCACTTGCGATAGGAGGATTTGATCGGCATAGGGGCGGCGGTCACCCACCGACCCCTGCCACACCACCGTGCGTACGGGTCCGTACACGGCGGTTCGATTGGTTACGCTAGCAACCCTCGACTAATGACGGAAGACCGAGGGACTGGAAGTAGGCATTCGACAGCCCGACCGAGAGAGCCTTGGATCGGGCCAAGTACCACGGACCGCGACCGCTGCCGGCGGTGTTACCCGCGAGCCGCGGACGCACGCCCAGTGCGATCAGTGCCGCGCGACGACGACGGTAGGTTTTCCACTGTCGCCATAACGCGGCTCGCAATCGCAGCCGGACCCACCGGGTGAGATAGACCAACACCTCAGGGGTTTCGCGTGAACTGCTGGAGGCGAAGGTCAGCCAATACCCACCAGGGACGATATTCGTCCTGTTCCGCGCGTGGCCTCTCACCGAGGATCAACGAAAGCTGGAAGATAAGGTTCAGGTCATCTTCGCAAAGAGAGGCACATCACTGGAAAAACCAACCAACTGAGAGTTCCGGTCGCAACCTGGTGGACAATCTGCAATCTGGAGGTTCAGAGCCCCGTCTCGCAATGCTGCTGGGTGCCCGGAAACTGAAGATTCGCGCGGGGCTGTTGGTAGGAGCGAACGTTCGAACTACCACATCTGAATCTTCTCTCCGGCGCAACTTGACCCTCTTCCGGACATCCACACGTCAAGTTATGTGGCGATTGTATGCACTGAATGGTGCGTCTCTACGCGGATGCCGGAGCGAGCGCCACATAAATCTTTGCGCCACATAAGTGAGCGATCTCAAACCCGATTCTCACAATTAAGGGCCGCGCGACACCATTGATCACGGGTTATGCGAATTCGATGGTGAGATAGCCGGATCAGAGGTCGCAATCGTCGGAGAGCCATCGGGCTCCATGACCAGATCCATCTCGTGCAGTAGTCGCGGCGTCAGATGTCGCGCGAGGATCTCACTAATGTGGTCGTCGTCACGATATACGACTAAGTTGTCGATGATCGTTAGACAGTACGACCCGGGACACAGAATTTCGGAAAAATCCGCCCACCGCACACGAGCATCTCCGCTCACCGCGGCCCGTTCGCGCCCGCGGACTTGCTGATTCAGTCCCGATTCTCTCGTGATTACACATGATTTGGCTCCCCACTTGGCCGCCAATACCCGCGACAGGCACACCGCGACGTTGAAGGAAGGGGACGGAGTGTCGGCCATGACTAGGGTCCTCGTCCCCATCGCGTCCAGTCTGTTCAGAGTGGCGCGCAAGCCGTCTCCCCAATCCTGTGGCGTTAGCGGCCGCGCAACCATGCGTGGGTTCGCAACAGCGACAGTGGACTCTCCGAGTACCACCAGAACAGGACGAAGAACTGCAATGCGTTCTAACGCCTTTTCCCTCCAGGTCTCGCAGGCGGCGTCGCGGACATGGCCCTTCGAATTGGCGTCACGGGCCGCAATTTGGCAGTTCGCCTTGAGCAGTGTCACCAAACGCCAGCGTTTCTCTTGCGCAATTGCATTCACTGCTGAAAACCATTGCCCCCCATGGGAGTCGCCGAACAGAACTACATCTGTCTTGGATTCTTTGTCTCCGAATGTGCATTCCTTAAGATACGATATTCCCTCCGGCACGAGGCAGTCGAACCAAGGACCAACGGCTCCCGCAGCCACAATCCGCTGTTGTTCTCCATTCGCTAGACCGATCGAGGCGGCATGGCGCGCAGTAAGGGCTATTGATACCCCGACCGCTGGAACCAGCACGGCCAGCCCCAGGGATAGCGCAGGCTTCGTCACCAAGAACGGGTTGAAACGAATGGGATTCTCCAAAAGCCAGTATGTAAGCTGGGCCATCACCAAGGCACCCGATGCCACAAGCAACCGGCCGCGCCAATTCAGGCCGGGAACAAGAGCATTCGCATAAATCAGAAAAGGCCAGTGCCACAAGTACCATGAGTAGGAAAGCCTTCCCAACCACTGCAACGGCGGGCCGGCCAAGATGCGTTGCAGAATCGACGGAGTGCCCAACGCGCCTTCTAACAGCATGGCCAAAGTGCCGGCGACGGGCACAAGCGCAAAATAACCGGGAAAAGCAAGCTTCACGCGGTAAAAGGAATGCGCAGCTTCCAGCAGCGCGGCGAGTCCGGCCCAACTCAAGAGCCTCAACCATTTTTCTTTTCCGGACAAATCATCCGGCCGCAACAAACACGCCAACCCACCTGCCCCGAATTCCCACGCACGCGTGGGCAGGCTGTAAAACGCCCAAGACTGCCGCACGTTTATCAGCCAGATGCTGGCCGCGAGCGAGAGTACCGTAACCACGAGCAGCGAAACCGCCAGCCTCCGTCGCGATTGCGAACGCAAGAAAACAAGAACGATCAGCGCGGGCCAGAGCAAGTAGAATTGCTCTTCGACGGCAAGCGACCAGGTATGCAGGAACGGATTTTTGATGACCCTCGCGCCAAAGTAATTTCCTGCTTCCCGCATGAACATGAAGTTACTGAAATAGAGCGACGTGTATGTACCCCAAGTGGCGTAGTGCCACAGTTCCAACGGTGAGTACAACACCATCCCGGCTAAAAGCACGCCCACTACCATCAGACCTGAGGCTGGCAAGAGACGCCTTACCCGGCGTGCATAAAAATTCCTGAAGCTGAAAGCTGACGTCTTCTCGATCTCAGAAAGAATCAGTCCGGTGATGAGATAGCCGGACAGAGCGAAAAATACATCTACTCCGATGTATCCTCCCCCAAAACCGGGCGCTCCAGTATGAAAGAGCACCACAACGACGACGGCAACACCCCTCAATCCCTCGATGTCGGGCCGGAATGCGACGCGTGAGCGCTGGGACGTTGCTTGACTACTCATGGGGCAACGGTCCTTCAGACAGGCGTGGGAAAGTGTCGGGGCCCGGCAAATCCTTCGGCTGGATTCCGCCGTCTTTGCCACCACCACCGAAGGAGCCAAACGGTTGGACACCGGTCTGGTCCGCGGCCGTGTCAGATGGCGGTGTTTGTGCGTTGATGACAGGAGAGTGTGCGTTGATGCGAGGAGAGCCAAATACTAATAACACGAGCAGAAAAATGCAGGCTACTAATGAGTACCTGCTCAGCTTGTGAGCATGCATGCACGAACCCTTGCATGGCAAAGAGTACGACACGGCGCTGAAGAGTGCCATTAGTCTTCCTCTTGAACGAGAATGAACAGATCACTGCGCCAGGCACGAACCCATCGCAAAGACAACTGCCCGAACCACACCGCTAGGAAAAAGATTCGTGTGGTTACAATCTGTTCACACCTCAAGGGAAGCAGCGAAAAGGACTCCTGACGGAACTGAGAATCCGTCGCCCCCTTAGCGAGTCCCGCTCACTCAATGGGCTGTAAACTACGCCTCGAAATACTGGATGTCAACAAGAACTTTCGGAAGAACTCCGTCCGACGCGCATTCTAACTGCTTAAAGCAGCCTCCCCTCTGAGTGTGTCCTCGTCTCCTCGGCCGATCAGCTCATTCGCCGCGGTGGGCAATTTACCAACCGGTGTTGGCCCACGATGCCAGCAGTCACGGCGCCTGAACAAAATTCCAAAATCCAGCAAGGCGGCCCGATGCTCTTGCGCGCCGACAAACCTGCTAATTGAGTAGGGGATCTGGCGCAACAATTTCGCGGCTTTATGTTTTCGGCTCTCGGCTAAGAACTGCCCGCACCTTACGCCGCAAGAATTCATCCAGCTGTTGATAAAGCAACTCCGCTCGGCGGCACACGCCAGCTTGCGGGATCTTCTTCAACCATTCCTCCCTATAGCGCGCGGCATAGACTTTGGTGCCCGCACAAGGAATACCCCAGCCTCGATACACGGCCTTGAGCCGATTCATTTCCATTCCCTCTTTCACTTTCCTTTCGCCCCCGACTTTTGTTGTGCCCGCCGTAGCGGAACGGAGACTGCGCCACACTCGGCCTTGACCTTCTGAAGCGGGGCGCTCTCTGATAATGCATTGGAAGTACATCATAGGCAACGTTAGTGTGTATCGCGATGTGTATCGGGCTCCCCCCCCTCCTACGATGGTCGTGTTGACATGTACCGGCCTCCCGCAACAGAACTACACGCGTTGGTTAGCGGATGCTCCTAAGGTTCGCGAACCGTTCGCCTGAAGATATCTCCCAGTCACGAAACGCTGAGATCATTCGCAACGCCATCGATTGCGAGTTTTACATTGTCAGGACCACGCGGAACTGAGCCTTGCCGCTCAGCATTCTTGCGTAGGCTTCCGCCGCCCTTTCGAGCGGATACGTTTCGATCATGGGACGCACCCCAGTCATCACACAGAAATGAAGGGTGTCTTCTGAAGCAGCAGGCGTTCCCGCAGCCCAGCCCTGAATCGTCTTGCTTCCAAAAATAAGCTGCGCGGGCGTAACCTCAATTGGTTCGGGTGCAGCACCGACTACGATCAGTTTGCCGTTCGGCCCGAGACCGTCAATCAACGCGGACATCGCTTTGGAGCTGGGGGCGGTCGCGAGGATGACCCGCGCTCCTCCGAGTTTTTGCAATTCCTGGTCCGCATTCGTCGCCTGGCTGTCAATGTAGACGTGTGCTCCCAGCCTCTTGGCCAGAATCGCGTTTTCGGAACCGCGCCCAATGGCCGCAACGTTATACCCAAATTTGTTAGCGAACTGGACGCCCAGGTGACCCAGGCCGCCAATACCCTGCACGGCGACGAGGTCGCCAGGCATCGCGCCACTGTTGCGGAGGGCGTTGTACGTCGTAATTCCGGCGTCGAGCAAGGGCGCGGCTTCGACGTCCGTAAGGCCATCCGGGATCGGCACCAGTGCCTCCACGGGAGCGATCATGTATTGCTGATATCCGCCGTCGTAGCTGACGCCGCTGACTTTTACATTGCGACAATTACGAAAATCGCCACGGCGGCATTCGCGACAGGTATTGTCGTGGCCACCATGCCAGCCGACTCCGACACGCTGCCCTTTTGTCCACGTGGTCACGCCTGCGCCAACTTCATGAACGACGCCCGCGACTTCGTGTCCCGGAACGCGCGGAAATTGGATTCCCGGCAACAGTCCTTCTTTCACAAGCACATCGCTGTGGCAGATGCCACAGGCCTTCACTTTAATGCGTACCTGTCCTGCATCGGGCTGAGGAATTTGGCGATCGACGATCTCAAAATCCCCTCCGGCCTTAGAAATCTGAGCAGCCTTCATGGTTGCTGTTGCTGGTTTGGGTGTGGTTCTGAACGTTGCCATAAATCCTCCTAGGATTTCAGCGTTGCCTGGCTGTCATTATCTCTTTTTGGCTGGCCTGTGTCAGTTCATCGAAATCCCGCAAACGGTTCCAGCTTCGACAAGACGGTGGGGAGATATTTCGCCACCGTCGGGTGAATATGCATCGCGCGCTGGATCACCGTGTAGGGGCCTTTGCGTACATGACAGTCATGAGGCTGGTCGTTTCCGGTCTGTTGAATAAACAGGTCGCTGACGAGCTTGGCATTACCGAGAGCACCGTCAAGGCACAGAGGGAGGTAGTGATGCAGAAGATGAAAGCCAGGGCGCGAAAACGTGCCCTTTTGGGTCCTCGATGGTTCCGAAGGAAGCAGCCTAACTCTTTTGAAAAGAATGGCGGGGACGACGAGACTCGAACTCGCGACCTCTGCCGTCACAGTTAGCGGGTTACAAGTACTTCAACGACATGGAAGAGCACGGACGGCACCGCAAGTCATTGGAAGTACATCATAGGCAACGCTATTGTGTATCGCCATGTGTATCGCGGATGTTCTGTGAACCGTACCGACCGGGCGGTTAACTTCCGCTTTGTCCGTTAGGACGAAGCCAACATTTCAGTACTGATCCTTGGCGAGGCCCATAAACCGCTGAACCGAACGCAGCTTCGCATTAATTGCGAAATTGATCTTGTCACAGATCCTGTTCTTAACAGCTGATTGCCGAGGGTCACTTGTCCGAGATGCCGACTATTCGGCCATGTGGGTGGTGTTCCATTGTTGCTGAGTGCATTCGCAATTTTCCACTAGCCCAGGATCGCTGCTGGCGAACAGCGCGTTTTCCGGTAGTAACCTCCTGTCCGTGAATGCGGTTGATACCTAATCACGACTAAATGTCCGTCCCGAAAGGAGTAAAGACCTCACCCGTTTGGGCTATGCGGATGGGCTGTGCCGAGAGCTTGGCGAGGCCAAAGATCGCAATGATCGAAAAGATGACAGCCAGAGTCCAGATGGAGACCGAGCCGAGGATTGCTCCCCCGCGGCTCGGCACATATTGAATGAGAAGTGCGCCAGCATTGTGCTCACGAGGTGGCCTCTCGTGCGGTTGAAGAGCAACGCTAAGAAAATACCGAATGCAGCAACCATTAGGAGGAACGCTATGGGAGGCATGTGTTGTTGCGCCATACCGGGAAAAAAGCACATAATGCCCTTCATCACTCACGATCGAGAGGGCTTCGGCTCGGTTGGTTCTACTACCTGGAATCAAGCACACAATTGGCGCACAGCGATCTGACATGACAACGAACGGACTTGTCGCGGCCCTTAATGAACGGTCGGCTTATGGGCCGTAAGGCGGTTAATCATTCATTTGGTCGCAGTGGACTTGCCGATACGGTGTTTGTTCAGCATACAATTGGCACACTGTAAAAAATCATAACTCGTGCAGCCAGAGGTATTGGGATTTGGCCTTGAGGGGCAGAACTGACTTGGGAGAGACAGTCTTGTTGACATGTGGGTGACATGAAAGTATGCTCTTAGCATGTCCAAGATGATTCAACTTCGTAATGTACCTGATGCCCTGCACCGCGGCCTGAAAGCTCGCGCTGCCATGGCTGGTATGTCACTTTCGGACTACCTGTTAGCTGAGATCAGGGAAATCGCCGAGAGGCCAACGCTCGCAGAATTGCGGGAGCGCCTGCACAAACGTAAGCCGGTTTCAGCGCAGATCGATACCGCTCACCTGGTGCGAGAAGAGCGCGAGGTGCGATGATCGTCCTGGATGCGTCCGCCGCAGTTGACTGGCTTCTTCAGACATCTGCGGGGCAGAGCATCGAGAAGCGAATTTATTCACGTAACGAAACCCTGCACGCGCCTCACCTTCTAGATCTTGAGGTCACGCAGGTACTGAGGCGTCTAGCATTGCAAGGAGTGGTCTCAGTACATCGTGCTGACGAGGCGGTCCGCGATCTGCTGGATCTCCGTATTACTCGGTATCCTCACCTCGTGCTCCTACCCCGCATTTGGCAACTCCGTCACAATGTTTCTGCTTATGATGCTGCCTACATCGTGCTTGCCGAGAAACTCGGAGCTGCGTTAGTTACGAGGGATGCTCGACTCGCTTCTGCTTCGGGCCATGCGGCACCCGTCGAGCTCTTTTGATTCCACGGATCGCTATGCACTCATACGTTGCTCATACCTGTTCTCCGAGAGGCACAATCGTGCGCAGCCTCTCATTCCGGCTGATGGGCCGTTAGTCTACCGGCAGTCTGATTTTCTCTTTTCCGATCATATTTTGCCTCGTCAGCAGAATCTGTGGGTAGTCTCGGGTTCGGGGAGTCGTCCTAGCGTGTGATAAAGGGCGATTTCCATCGCTTCATAAGTTCGAAACCCATACGATCTTCTGGTCACCACTCGAGTCTTGTTGTTGAGACCCTCGACGGCACCGCTGGAAATCTCGGCTTTGGCACGGAACCAGTTCAGCAGTAACTCCTCATGGGCACGGAGCATGCGAGCCACTTTCTTCATAGATTCCAAGCGGCTGCGCATAGCGCCTGAGTCAGGTTGCTTGGGTTCCAAACAGATCGCGTCTTAAGTTTTGTTCGAAACGCTGCTTCGCAGCGGCTGAGGGATGCGCTAGCACGCCCTACAAACGACCTTCTTAATTTTCTAGACATTTTGTATCCCGCCAAATTTTGGCTGTTTGGGAGGAACCTGGACTTTTTCAACAGCCACGGGATTTCAATAGTTGTCTATCGAGGATGAACCAGTCGCTCGATTTCGACCATTCGAGAATGAGTCGCCGGATAATTCTCCGGCGCGAAGGCCCGCTCCAATTGCGCGAATCGTGGCTTCATGATTTCAGCTAGCCTCGTCAGGCCAACATAAGAAAGTTATGTTGGCTCATCATCGTAATGGACAGGGACGACGAGAGAGTTGGCTTTCGTCGCCAGTTGAAGCCGCTAAAGCCACCTGTAGCAATTCCCAAACTCCATCGACGTTACGCGGAGCCACCATGATGCGATAGTCCGCATCGCGTTTGTTGTTCGTGAATTTCAGGTCCACGGTAGAAGTTTCAACTATAAGCTCGGAAATTCCGAATGCCTCTCGCGACAACCTTCGGAAACGAGACGACAAGATGGCTCGATCTCCGGGCGTGAGTTCGGTAGGGCCATGGTGTGTCAGCCACACCTCCATGCGGCCCAGCAGGTCCCCCGAGCAAGACTCCGACTCGTTTCCAAATCTGGTTTCCGGCTGAGCTCAGCCGGGGATCGCGCGCGCACAACACCACTCCCTTCAACTGCGAGAGCGCTTCCCGAGGTCTTCCCAGGATGTACTCTTGCTGGCTGCGTCCGGAACATTCCAGCAACAGGTCCACCACTCCGGCCAATTCGGTGCCCGACAGCGCTTCGCGTTGCATCAGCTGGAGAAATTCCGGCTGGTTGCCCGGCGGCAACCGCACCAGTTGCCGCGCTGCCGTGGGCGACAACAACCCTACCCGCAGCTCGTCGCGGGCCTCTGGCCCCAGTCGCTCGATCAGCGCCAGCCGGCGGCATACCCAACTCTTGTGACGCCCCAACAGCTCCGCTACCTCCACTTGGCTCAATCCATCCTCGCGTACCAAGGCATGCACGATCCAAGCTTCTTCCAGCTCCCGCGTCCGCCCCCCAGCACGATTCAGTCCGTAGATGGCGGTCTTTTTGCCGTCCGCTCGTCGGCCTCCAGGAGCCGGGCCGAGAGAACTTTCATCATCCCCAGAACGCGCACCGCTCCCAGACGTTTGAAACCGTCGATAAGTTCCAAGCCGCCCGCGCGCCGGCACACCACCACCGGCGACAGTTGACCGTAGCGCTCCAGCGACCGCGCCATGGCACGTTCCGCTTCCGGCTGGTGCAAGCGATAGCGCCCGTAGTGCTCACCGATCTGGCTACACTGCAAATCCGGCAGACTGTCTTGCGTCCAGCGCAGCATCGAAACCCCTCGCAGAAAAGGAAACTGAGAAAGAAAGAACGAAAGGACCAACCACCACGCCTCTCGCCCTCTCTTCCTCTTGCGGGCAAGCCGAAAGCTAATCCCCCTGCTGCCCAGGGGTCAATATGTCAAGCTCATCTCTGGCCGAAGCTGGCTCGGCTCCCAGGGCCGCTACCCGCTCACTTCATCGGGCAGCCGTTAGCCGGTCGGCGGCTCCCGCCATCGCCGTTCCCGCTCCACGACCCGCTCCACCGCACGCCGGCACGGCTTCGAACCAGAAGCGTTGCCGGGGTGATCGCGAGCTGTGGACGAACCCCTGATAGCACCCGGGCCGGTCGCAGAAACCATCAAAAAAACATCTAGACTGATTACCCTCGCTGCCTCATCGACTGCTTCCGGTTCTTTCCGGCCCCGGACGCGCTCTCGGTAGCGCCGGCTTTGCGCCTTCCGTTTTTCCTTGGCCTTCTCGCTGGCCCGGTATCTCTGCTGCGCTCTCCACTCCGACCACTCTCGCGCTTTCTGTCGACACTCCTCCCTGCAATAGCGCTCAGCCGCCTGCTGAGGATGAAAGTTCTTTTCACATCCCTTCAGCAAACACTTCCGCCTTCGCGGCCGGCGGACTTGCCCCGGACCTGTGGCCTCTTGATTTTTCCAATGGTTTGTAGGACGTTCACGTAGGCCCATGGGAGGTAGAAGCTCCCAGAAGCTCATGCCTCGGAGGGGAACCTTGACTCCTCTCCGGCGCGCAGCTGTTGGTTCGCCGACCCTGGATGCGGGAACTCAATCCACTCGGCGCCAACCTACTCTATCTCAAATGCCCGATCTCCACTCTCCCAGGCTGGTTCACTACCTTCGGGATATACTTGCCCACCGTCACCGGGCCCTGGCGGCCCGGTACAAACTGGTCCGCCATAATGGACCCCGCCTATCCCGCCGCTAACATGCAGCCATTTGTCAGAGTGCCTTTTGTGGGGTAGAGGGCATGTCGAGCGATTCAGAGACATTGGCCGGTTAAGAACGGCAAACCGGAATGAATCCGCCTAGTTCACAACAGAGATGCGCTCAACTGTGAATGTCGTCGCACAGTTGTAAGCGGAGCTTATGGGTGGCGCGAAAAAGTGTGCTTTTGACGGTGCCTTCGGTGGTCTTGAGAATTCCGGCCACAGTTCTCAGCTTTAAGCCGTGATAGTGCTTTAGTTCGAAAACGATACGCTCGCGTGGTGAGAGCTGGCTCAGAGCACGAACGATGTGCTTCCGAAGTATGCGGCTTGCGAGATTGCGCTCGGGACTCGCGCCCGCGCTTTGATCGGGTATTCGGTCGAGAATGTCCCGCTCCTCTCCGTCTGAGGCAATTGTAGTGGTCAATTCGCGGCTTCGGGTGCGCTTACGCCGAAGATAATCGAGGCAGAGATTCGTGGCGATACGATAGACCCAAGTATAAAACGAGCACTCGAAACGAAACCGAGTCAAATGTGTATAGGCGTGCAGGAACGCTTCCTGATAAATGTCCTGGGCATCCTGCTCAGAGCCGGTTAGATGAAGAGCGAGGCGGAGGACCGCCCGGTCATACCGCTGGACGAGTTGCTCGAAAGCTGCGGCACTGCCCTGTTGCGCTTCCCGAATCAGCTGCGCGTCATCTACGCGACTGGAGCGGTTTTCTCCGGCCGGAGGTACAGATGATAATACAGCAGCGTCATTTGCGTGGTCAGCGATGCGGCGGAGTTGGTTCCCTTCAGACAAGCAGGTCTCCGATCAGTATTTTTTGCAGCGGCCGAATCGGTGCAACGCGACCAACGCGACATCGTCTTCGCGACGCTGGCTTCCAGCGAAGTCCTCGACTGCAGCCAGCACAGAAAAGAGCATGACGCTCGGCTTACAACCTGAAAATTTCCGCGCC
>Ga0210406_10001160_pt1 | contig 33336 bp, 30 predicted proteins | sample IncBWC30MmetaG_FD_155454 | JGI IMG/M metagenome (GOLD analysis project Ga0210406, IMG submission 155454) | Forest soil microbial communities from Barre Woods Harvard Forest LTER site, Petersham, Massachusetts, United States - Inc-BW-C-30-M | ecosystem: Environmental > Terrestrial > Soil >... | reverse complement strand
GGAAGCTTGGGGCGCGGGTACGGCTCAGTGTACGCCTCAACCGAAATCGTGCCCGGAGTGCGTGTGGCTTGCACAATCACCTGCGCCAGCCCGTTGAACAGGCTGCGCTTCGGCTCCTTGTCGGACTCCTGGCAATTGGGATCGCCGTTGCCCACGCCGATCAGCGCACCTTCACCGGTCACCTTGAAGCTAATGGGATTTGCCGCTGTGGGAATCGCCCGGCCCGCACGGTCGCGCACTTCAACCGTGAGTACCGCCTATCTTCGCCGTCGGCATGAATCTCAGTGCGATCGGCCGTCACCTTGATCGATACCGGTCCGCCCGTGGTTTCGCGCTTTTCGGGGAGCGCGATTTTGCCGTTTTTCGTGCCGCGCGCTTCAATCACTCCCGGTTCGTACTTGACACTCCATTCCAGGTGCGTCAACTGCTCGACTTTCTTCGAGCCTTGACTTTTGCCGTTCAGGAACAGTTCAACCGAGTCCAGATTCGAATGCACCCACACCGGAATCGGTTCGCCCTCGCGCCCCTCCCAGTTCCATTGCGGAAAAAGATGCAGCACGGGCTCCGATCCCCACCACGCCTTGTAGTAATAAAAATTGTCCTTTGGAAATCCGCACATATCGACGATGCCAAACTGCGAGTTGATCGAAGGCCAGCCGTAAGGCGTGGGCTCGCCGCGGTAATCAAAGCCTGTCCACGCAAATCCGCCCGAGAGCCATTCGCGGGCGGAGTAAAATTTCCACCACTCCTCCGCCAGTTGCGACCATGCCGTGTGGTTCAGATCGTAGGCGCTCACCCAGTTGCGCAACTTGTCGGTCGAATAAATGCCGCGCGTGGAGACGGTGCTGGCGGTCTCCGAGCCGACGCTCGGCTGCCTCGGATGAGCCTTATGGCATCCGTCGTGTTCCTTCAGGTTGTAGTTGAAGTCCATTTCATCGAGCTGTTCCGGAAAGTGAGATCGGAAGGATGCGTTCACTGTGGCGGAACACATCCTCGTCGGATCGAGCTCATGCGTCCGCGTGATCATGTCACTGACAACCCGCGGACCCTGGGATTGCGGCATCAGCGTTCACTCTTCATTTCCCATCGACCACAAAATGATCGAGGGCGAATTCCGGTAGCGTTTCACCATCAGCTCGAGTTGAGCCATGCCTTCCGCGCTTGAGCTCATCAGTCGGGTTTCGCACATCATCATCATGCCCATGCGGTCGCAGGCCTCCACCCACTCGGGTGTGGGCATGTTGTGCGAAGTGCGCACGGCCTTACCACCCATATCTTTCAGCACCGCGAGACGATACCATTGCAGCCGATCCGGAAGGGCCGCCCCAACGCCGGCGTGAGCTTGGTGATTGCAGCTGCCTTTGATCTTCACCGGTCTGCCATTGAGGAAGAATCCTTGATCCGCATCCCAAGCGATCGTGCGCACGCCAAAACGCACTCGCTCGGCATCGCGGGGCTTGCCGGCAGACTCCAGGGTGACGACCGCCGAATAAAGATTCGGTGTCTCCGGCGACCAGAGTGTTGGATTGGTCAGGTTCGCGCTCGAAGCAAAAGTTGCCGACCCATCTGGAGCTAGCGATTGAGGCGGAGCCTCCGCGCTCGCCACGACTTTACCGGCCTGATCGAAAATCTGCCAGCGCACGCGGCAAGTCTCCGGCTGCTGGCCTTGGTTTTGCACCGTTGTCCCCAGAGTCAAAACGCCTGCTGAGTTGCCTTGTTTTGACAGAGCCTGCCGAACATAGCTGTCCCAGCGTCCAAGGTGCAGTGCATCGGTTTTGGCCAGCCACACATGGCGATAAATACCCGCGCCTTCCTAGAACCAGCCGTCGCCGAAGCTGGCGTCCATGCGCACGACCACGCAGTTCTTGCCGTCATAATTCAGGAAGTCAGTCAAGTCGAAGCGGAAAGCCGCGTACCCATTGTCGTTGCGGCCTATGAAGAAGCCGTTCAGGAACACCAGTGCGCTGCGGAACGCGCCACCGAATTCCAGGACGACGCGCCGGCTCGCGTCTTCCCTGGGAATGTCGAACACGCGCCGGTACCAGCCAACACTGTTCTCAGGATAGCGGCGACCCAACGGTTTGTAGCCGTGCCCTTGCAACCCGTCATCATTGATGAACGGCAACTCGATGGCCCAGTCGTGCGGCAGATTCAGCGGCCGCCATTTCGAGTCGTCAAATTTCTCCAAAGCAAATTTGAACTCACCCGGCGTGGCGAAGTCTCCCTGACCCATGCCAAGCCCGAGGTCGCGCCTGGGATCGCTTCCGTGTCCCGGCAAGAACTTCCATCCGAAATCGAAGAGGAGACGCTCTCGCGGAGCGAACGTTTCTGAGGCGTCCACCGACGGTGCGCCACGATAGGCCGCCAGCAGCGAATGAACTCGACCGGCTGGACCTGCAAACACGTTGAGGCAGAGAGTGCAAGGCTGGAACGAAGAAGATCGCGACGGGAGAGACAACGTTTAAGAAAATCTATTCTGTGCCCTCATGGCTGAGATCAAAATTGGAAGTCTGTCCTCCGCGCAGCCCAACGCAGAACTGCGGCGCAATTCTGTATGCCTGGGGACCCCGAATTATAAGCCTGGAGAGTCCAGTAAAAAGGGAAGAATGGTCGCCCGGTTGCTCGCGGCGGGAGCATCGGACGAAAACGAGAGTTGCGAGGTCGGCAACTCGATCACGCCATCACTTCTCTTTCACTTCGCCCATTCCCACGATCTTCGACGATGTGCGGAACTTCTTATAGTCGCGGTAAGTCTGGTCGCCGTCGATCTTGTAGCCCTTGAGCAATGCCACGCGCGCGTCCAGTTTGAAGGTCAAGTGCCGTGGCAGCCATACTTCTTCGTTCACGCGCGTCTGCTCCAACATCACGCGAGTACCCTTGTGGATGCGGGCCAGCACCCACCCGATCGATACGGTGTCGATCGCTTCGATATCCATCTTGGCCAACTGCAGGTCGTCCTTGTCGATCCACACCCGTCCATGAAACTTAGAGAGAAACTTGGATTCCTTCATGTGCGGCTCAAACTCCGGACGCGGCTCGCCGTCGATCACCCAAGCCTCGCGACCTCCGACCAGTTCTGTTCCCACCAGCTTGAAGTTGTAAGCGTCGGAGATTTCGCGCACGAATTTGCGGCCATCTTCGCGTTCCTTCTCTTCTTTCTGTTCCCGCTTTTTGCGCTCTTCCTGCGATTCGTTCTTGCGCTTGTCAATGATTTTCTGGATCTTTACTTCTTCCTTGGCCGCGTCTTTCCCGTCGAGCGGCCTGTCATCTTTCTCGATCAGCCGCTGCACTTGCTCGCCATAGATCTCCAGAATCTCGTAGGTCTTCACTTCCGTCGACTTGGTTTGCCCGCTGCCGTCGAGCTTGTTCTCGACTTCGCGGTCGGTGTAGGTGTAATCGCGCTGCCGCTTCTGGTTCTCGATATCTTTGTCGGCCACTATGCGGAACAACTTCTGCATCTGCTCTTGGGAGAGCTTGCCGTTTCCATCTGGCGTCAAATCGGGCAGGGACGTCGATTTTGCAGTGCTCGAAGGTGCATGGCTATTCGCAAGGTCGGGAGCGCTTGACGGTATGGACGTTGGTGGATCCTGCTGGCAGAACCCCGGCAGGCCACAAAACAGCAGGCCGCAGAGGAGAGTGCGCCGACCCAGATCGCTCGCTCGCATGCTTTAATTTAACGCACTTGAGGCAAGAAGTTTCGGGGGGGGGGGCGTGTGCTTTTATTGCGGCAACATGTTATGTTGCGGCGGGATTCGGGGAACCCCCCGCGGGCCGTTGCACCGCCAACTGGCGACAGGTGCGCCCAATGATGTCGTTCGAAGAAGTGGTGTCCACGAATTGGAAGCCATAGCGGAAGGCGATTCGGTGTCGTACCAGCGCGAGAACCTCTATCTCTCCAAGGGGCAGCTTGAACTCTAGCCGGACGACCTCGCCCACTGGAACTTCCAATCGCAGCATCGCCGAAATCCCCGATTCACTGATGTCAACTGTATCCCCGCGCACCACGGGACAATCGCGCGGGTAGATTCGCATTGCTACTTCCAGCTTGAACCGGGGATAGCGGCGAGCGTCCACAAATTCGTGAGCCTGCCTGTGCCGAGTTGACTACGCACTTCCACGTCGTCTTCCAGAATTAGAAGCGTCCTGGCCCCTGCAGGCAAAAGCTCTGTCCAGAGTGGTCCTAAGCCAGCGGGAATGCAAGCGCAAAGGCCCTAAACTCATGGAATCGGCAGCCGGTCGCTGAACTTTAGGAGAACCTCTGTAATCACTCCTGATTATTTATGAGCTTTTCCCAGACACTCTGCCTGGAAGAGTCGCTCGTCGATGCGATGCAGTCGCTTCTCTTGTGCTTTCGTCAGGAGAGAATAGTGCTTGATGTCGAACAGGTGGTACACGATAAACCAAACCGGTTTCTCCGTGGTCATCCAGTTCTGTTGATCGAAGCGTTGGAGATTGACTGGAACCGAATATCGCCGCAGAGTGCGCTCCCGCCGGAGATTGAAATAGATGTTGAAATAACTCAGCGCCAGTTCCCGCAACGTGCGATACACGGGTTCGCGCCAGCGGCATCCCGTGTAATTGGATTTGGCTACAGCGCCCCAGCATCCAACCTGGCGGTAAATGGCGATCACGTGATCGGTATCATGATCGGCTTCGAAATCCAGCAGCAACGGAGGATATCCGTTGGCTCGCAATGCCGCAGCCGCGAAAATCGCGCCCTCGAGACAGTGCGAGGTTTCTTCCGCCAGCACCTTGCGCGGCGACCATGCTGTATCTTCCAGGTGATACGGCATGTCATCAAGAAATCTCTGGATGCCGTACGGATTCTTCATGCTGCGCAGCCTGCGCAGTTCTTTTCCCGTGAAGCCAAGTGTGGAACCGGAGTTGTCAGTGGCCATTGTTTGTGGTTCAGCAATCTTCGTTATGAAGAAGTGTAGCTCAGGCACTGCGCGGCACGTCTTTGGCGTCCTTCGCGGTTCAAGGTTTGGAAGGCTCACCGGAAAGAAAGCTTCCAAGTTGCCATGCCGAATCGACCAGCATGTCAGGAACCTCCTGCTTCAGGGTGTGCGGAGCGAATCCGTAGGTGACGCCGACGGTCCACAACCCTGCATTGCGACCGGTGCGCACATCGACGTGAGAGTCTCCGACGATCACAGCGTGTTCCGGCCGAACGCCGCTCTCCTCCAGCAGTTTGCGCGCGCCTTCTGGTTCGGGCTTCTTGGTCGGAAAACTATTGCCGCCGTATACCTGCGAGAAGAACTGTCCCAGCCCGAGCGCGTCGACGATAGCCCGCGAAGGAATGACCGGCTTGTTTGTAAGCACCGCCATCTTGCGCGGATCCCGGTTCGGGGAATTCCGAATCGCCGCCAGCACTTCCGGAATTCCCGGGTAGACGGTGGTGTGATCGAGTTTGTGCTCCCGGTAGTAAGAAAGAAAGAATTCCAGGCCCTTGCGCACCAGTGTCTGGTCGCCTGCCTCGGCGCCGAGTGCCCTCTGAATCAGGATGGGAGCGCCATCACCCACATAGCTGGCGATGACGTCATCCGGCAACTCAGGCCGTTCAATGTGGCGCAACGCTGCGTTGACGGAGTGTACGAGGTCCAAACGCGAATCAATGAGGGTGCCGTCCAGGTCAAAGATCACCAATTGGATAGAGTGCGGGTCAAAGGCGCGACGGGTTCGAATCATCAGTACTCAGGATAAATGATGGCAGACGCGAGGACCGAGCTGCAACCGAGCCTTCTTGCGTTACCTGCGCTTCCATCCTTTGCTCGGCAGCCACTCCTGCCAATCGCGAGCGTGTTCAAGAATCTGTTTCTGCTGTTCTGCGGACAACTGGAATCCTGGTTCGTCAATCGCGTGCTGTGCGATGAGCCATGCTGTTCGACGTCTTACCCGACCGTCTCTTCGGCAGACCAGCCTATTCAGCGATCAGCCGCGAAGTAGTATCGAAACATGAAATTGTCCCCGCCTTAGTTTGGTGCGGTAGGCATTCTCTTCGAGAGCGCCGGCAATGCAGCCCACCCACGCGAGGACACTCCGGCGAATTTCAGGCAAGATTTCTCCGTGGGTAACGACGTCGGAGACAGCAAAGCGTCCACCCGGCTTGAGCACGCGGAACGCCTCGCGCAGGACTTTATCTTTAGTCGGCCGAAAGATTGATCACGCAGTTCGAGATGATCACGTCCGCCGAATTGTCGGGCAGCGGAATACGGCTCGCGCTCAAAAAGGAAATCGAGAACATTGGACGGCAATGAACTTCAACCTCCGCCCCCGCATCGCCGCAGAATTCCTTGGAACGGGCTTTTTGCTGATGGCCATCGTGGGTTCCGGATCATGGCCGAGCGCCTCGAAGGCGACTGGAGCCTCTCTCGTTGCCCTGATCCTGGCGTTTGGAACCATCTCTGGCGCTCTCTTCAACCTGGCGGTGACGCTAGCGGAAGCAATGCTAGGTGGCATCGCATGGCGTGAAGCCGCTTGCCTATGTAGTTGCTCAGGTGGCGGGTGGCTTGTGCGGCGTAGGGGTGGCACACTTGATGTTCGGCTTGCCGTTCTTTTTCGCCTCTCATCACGTGAGAAGTGGCGGTGTTCTGGGGGGGGAGCGAATTCGTTGCCACGTTCGGGCTGCTGGTCGTGATTTGGGGCTGCTCGTATGGTTATCCCTCCGCCACACCCTACGCAGTTGGCGCTTATATTACCGCGGCGTACTGGATCACTTCGTCCACATCGTTCGCAAACCCAGCGGTGACCCTGGCGCGAGCAGCAACCGACGCTCCGGCGTTCATCGCCGCACAACTCGGAGGAACATTGGCTGCGTCCTTATGGGTGCGACAGTTACTCCCCACCAATCAGGGGAAGGGTAGACCGGCCGCGGTTGGCGAGGATAGCGGTCGCGTGGTCTGACCACCAACCTCAGCAACGAACTTTCCATCCTTTTCCAACCAATCGTTTCCATTTACAATCCAACAGGTTCTCCCAGCCCCCGCGGAATCCAAGCGGGGTCCTGAGGAATCTAAACGAGGCAGGACCCAGGAAACGGATGGCCACGACAAAGACCGATCCCAAGCTGCCCGTAGCGGCGAATGGCGCGAAGAAGGGCAAGCTGTATCAGGGGCTTACGCGCGAACAGCTCATCCAGGCGTACCGCATTATCTACACTTCGCGACGTATCGATGACCGCGAGATCCTGCTCAAGCGCCAACAAAAGATCTACTTTCAGATGTCCGGCGCCGGGCATGAGGGCATTGGCGTTGCCGCAGGGCTGGCGCTAAAACCGGGTTACGACTGGTTCTATCCCTATTATCGCGATCGCGCACTGTGCCTGGCGCTCGGAGTCAAGCCTTACGAGATGTTCCTGCAGGGCGTGGGCGCCGCCGACGATCCCAGTTCCGGCGGACGCCAGATGCCTTCGCACTGGAGCTACCCGCAACTGCACATCGTGACCCAGTCCTCGCCAACGGGCTCGCAGATATTGCAGGCGGTGGGCTGCGCCGAAGCCGGACGATATCTGGCAAGGCATCCCAAGGCGGCCGAAGTTCCATCCTCAAGCTCCCCGGACTACCGCCAATTCAAGAATGTCAGGTTTCAAGGGGATGAAGTCACCTATGTTTCACTGGGCGACGGCACCTCCAGCGAAGGGGAATTTTGGGAGGCGATGAACGCCGCCGCTCTCGGCAAGCTGCCGATAATTTTCTGCGTCGAGGATAACGGTTACGCGATCTCGGTTCCAGTCGAAGTTCAAACCGCAGGCGGAAGCATTTCGCGCCTCGTCTCCGGGTTTCCCGATTTCCATTTCGAAGAAGTCGATGGCACTGATCCCGTGGCCAGCTACGCCGCATTCCAGCGAGCTACTCGATATTGCCGCGAAGGACACGGCCCCGCCTTTGTCCACGCGCATGTCATCCGCCCCTATTCGCATTCCTTGTCCGATGACGAGCGCCTCTACCGGCCCGATGCTGAGCGCGAACGCGATGCCCAGCGCGACCCGGTTACGCGCACCCAAATGTTCCTTTTGCGGGAAGCGATTCTCGACGAAAAGGGCATCAATCAGCTCGAGAAGGAAGTCGAGGCCGAGCTGCAGGTGGCAGTCGACGCGGCGCTCGAGGCGCTTCCGCCCGTGCCCGAAAGTGTGACCAAGTTTGTGTATTCGCCCGATCTCGATCCCGAGTCGTCCATCTTTGATACGAAGGCATTGGCGCCGCCAGAACCTGCCGCCGACGGCAAAAAGCCCGCGGCCAAGACCATGGCCGATCTGATCACGATGACCCTGCGCGACGAAATGCAGCGCGACGAGCGCATCGTAATCTTCGGTGAAGATGTGGCCGATTGCAGCCGCGAGGAATACTTAAAGCGCAAGCTGGTCAAAGGCAAAGGCGGAGTCTTTAAGCTGACGTTCGGCCTGCAGTGCGAGTTCGGCAATGATCGAGTCTTTAATGCTCCGCTCGCCGAGGCTGCCATTGTTGGGCGGGCTACCGGCATGGCCACCCGCGGCCTCAAGCCGGTCGTCGAGATTCAGTTCTTCGACTACATCTGGCCCGCGATGATGCAAATCCGCGACGAACTCAGCGTGATCCGATGGCGCTCCAACAACGGCTTCTCGTGTCCAGTCGTGATTCGCGTCGCAATCGGCGGATACCTGACCGGCGGCGCTATCTACCATTCGCAGTGCGGCGAAAGCGTCTTCACGCACATTCCAGGTCTGCGCGTGGTCTTCCCGTCGAACTCGCAAGATGCTGCGGGCCTGTTGCGGACCGCAATTCGCTGCGACGATCCGGTGCTATTTCTGGAACACAAGCGTCTCTATCGTGAATCTTTCGGCCGCGCCGCCTATCCCGGCCCGGACTACATGATTCCGTTCGGCAAGGCGAAGGTCGTCCAGCCTGGCACCGACCTGACCGTAATCACCTACGGCGCGGTCGTGCCGCGTGCACTGCAAGCCGCGCAGAAACTGGAACGCGAGCAAGACGTGAGAGTGGAACTGATCGACCTGCGCTGCCTGAATCCGTTTGACTGGGATACCATCGCTGCCTCGGTCACTAAGACGAATCGCGCACTCGTGGCGTACGAAGACACGCTGAGCTGGGGCTACGGTGCCGAAATCGCGGCCCGCCTGGCCGACCAGCTCTTCGACCAGCTCGACGCCCCCGTCCGCCGCGTGGCCGCCAAAGATGTCTTCGTCGCCTACCAGCCGATTCTGGAAGATGCGATTCTTCCCCAGCCGAATGACCTGTATCTTGCGATGAAGGAATTGGCAGAGTACTAAAAATAACGCCACCGATTGGCGCGGATCAACACGGATCAAAAAGCAAGGTCTTGCATCATCCGCGTTAATCCGTGGGGCAGATTTATTTGTGGCCTGATTCTGCTGTTCCGTGTTCCTGGTTGTAAGCCTTCCACGCTCCGTCAATCACATAAGCGTGCAGCGCGTCAGCCTGTTTCGTGGTCATGTGCAGATGCGGAAAGGCAAACTTCGGCGGATTCGCGAATCCCGGCATGCCCTGATCCCAATGCGAGCCGGCCAGCACGATGGAATACCACTGCGAGTGAACCTCCGGCGGCGCATAGCGTAAGTCAGGAACAGCGCCGTTCAGAACCCACGCACCACTGCCATCAAGTCCCGGAGAGTGGCACCCGTCGCATACAAACTTGCGATACAACGTCTCGCCTTCGCGAATCGCCTCCGCGCCTGCCGGTTGCTGCGGTGGCTTCGGTACCGGAGGGACCACATCCGGTGGCGTCGGGAACGGATTCGTCGCGCTCAGTTTGAAAGCAAGCAGACGTGACGGGCCGCGCTTGGATTGCGGCGTGGCCATCGTCCATGCGGGAGCAAACAGTCGTGAACCAGAGCCCCATCCCACCGGCACCAGCACATATTGCTCGCCATTCACCGCAAAGGTTACGGGAATGGACTCGATCGCCGATCCGGTTTGAATCGACCAGGCTTTCTTTCCCGTATCGGCGGTGAACGCAGCGAACTCGCCGGTGCCTTGCCCTTGAAACACAAGATTGCCGGCAGTCGAGAGCACACCGCCGTTCGTCGCGATCTCTTCTTCAACCGACCAGCGCTCCGATTGGCTTACCGGATCCCACGCGATCAGCCGCCCTTCAGTCTGCTGCATCCACTCTCCGGTTTCGACTGCCGCATGCGTATTGGGCTTGCGGTCGGTAGCCGGAATGTAAACGATCCCTGTCCCGGGGTCGTAGCTCATCGGCCACCAGTTGTGCACCGTCCATTGTTTGCCGCCACCGGCTGAGGCCGGCACTTCTACCGCTTTTCCGGTCGACAGGTCCACCGAAGACGCCCAGCTCACCTTCACGATCGGCCTGGCCGAGAGCAGCTTCCCGGTCTTGGCATCCAGCACGTAATAGAAACCGTGTTTGGGCACAGTCATCGCGACGTGGCGTTTCTCGCCATCAAGGTTTAAGTCGGCCATCACGATGTGATTATTTTCCGTCTGCAGGCCGGGGGAACTTGTCTGGTAATGCCAGACATACTCTCCCGTCTCCGCCTTCACGGCGAGGATGCAGCCAGAAAAAAGCTTGTCTCCCCGGGGCTCAATCGATGACAGCTCTCCGTAGTCGACGCCTGCGCCTGCCGTTCCAAAGATGACATAGTCCGTCACCGGGTCGTAGGTGATGGCGTTCCACACGTCGGCGCCACCGATCCGCCACGAGTCTGGCCCCGACCACGTTTTCGCAGCCATCTCCAGAGCCTTCGTTTCAAAACGCTTCGTAGGCTCGCCGGGGACGGTCCAGAAGCGCCAGACTTCCTTTCCGGTCTCGGCGTCGAAGGCGACGAGCGCCCCGCGCACGCCATCATCGGAACCGTTGTAACCCATGAATACCCTGTTCTTGGCCACGTGTGGCGCGCCCGTGATGCCCGTCTGTGTTCGGTCGCACACCGGAGACTCCCATGCCTGCTTTCCCGAAGCGGCGTCAATCGCGACCAGCCGGCAGTCGCCGGTTCCCACGAAAACTTTCCCCTCCCAGACTGCAACGCCAGCGTTGGTGCGCGCGGAATACGAGCCGTTGATCGCTAGGTTCAGCCGCACTTTCGGATCAAATTTCCAAATCAGTTTGCCTGTCGCCGCGTCGACTGCATACACTTTCGACTGAGGCGCGCTTACATAGGCGACGCCGTCAACCACGATCGGTTCCGAAACGATCCCCATGGCGCTGTCAATGTCGAGATACCACGCTAGTCCGAGTCCCGCAACGTTCTGATCGTTGATTTGTTTCAGAGGGCTGAAATGCTGAGATTCGAACGTGCGCCCATTGATCAGCCAGTTCGTTCCCTCGCTGGTCTCCGAAGCCACGCGCGCCTCGGTCACCTTGCCGGCTTTCGGGGCATCGTCTGCCGCACCGTGGTTCGCCGAGGTTCGGGAAATCAGAATCATTGCAGACGCAAGGCACACAGACGTCAAACCCAATACTTTCAACCGCATGAATTGCGAAGGTCCAAACACGGTTCACCTTTTTCGGGAAGCGGGAGCGGTTTGCTCACAGGTGTGCAGCATGCCGGTCGCCCCATGGTAGGAAGGGGAGTGAGCAAAGTCAATGAGGACTCAGAATGCGGATAGGGCGGATATTCGCATATCAAACCTGAAGCGCTTGGCGTATCTGGCTTCATCCGTATCCGCGCACATCCGGGCCGTTTTTCTTATGATCCGAATAACAGGTTGTAGATCCCGCCGCCCACCGCTCCGCCAATCAGGGTGCCACCGCCGTCGCGGCGGCTTTTCAGCCTGCGCTGAGCGATCTGCGGAGGCATCCTTTGCTACCGGATTCCGGTTGCTCCTTCCGCACGGATAAACCAATGCAGTTTTTCTCTGATTTTCTGCTTCGACGCCGTTACGGCAGCTTTCGACAACTTTGCGCTCCCGTCGCGAACAATCGAGCCCAGCAGTCTCGCAGCTCTCAGTGTCGCGACTCTGCGCAGGCCCGCTTTTTCCACCGGCACGGTGCAATGGCAGTATTCTTTCGCAATCATGCCAACGCGAAGAGTCAAGAAAGCATTAGCCGCGCCCGTCAGAATGGAACTCGTGAGTAGATGCATACCCGGAATTGCGGCGATCGTCGAACCGAACACGGTTCCGATCAAAACATCCAGGTCAACGTCTTCCATGCCTGCAGCAACCAAGGCCGTCGAGGCAACATTCGCATAGAGCTGCACAAAATCTCGCAATGACGGTCTCTGGCTATAAATGTGAGCCATTTGCCAAACGAGGCGGGTCTGCGCGACCAGCACGACCAACACATCCAGCCGGCCGCTTTGCAAAACCGCCGTACTCAGAAACACCGTCGAGGCAGCCGACGCCACCGTATTGTCCGCCTGCTTATCGAGTGTCTGAAGCGCGGCGTCGATGTCGATGCGTGAATTCAAAGGAATCCCACGGAGCCGGGGATTCCGCGCCAACCGTCTCTTGAGATCAGCCATGAAGTGGTCGTATTCAGCTCCTTCGGCAGCCACTGGTGGCGGCATCCGCTTCGGCAATCGGAACCAAAGTACAAATGGTGCACCCAGCACCACGCCGTAGGTGAGGACTAAGCCCCACAACACCCCATTGCCGAAACCTCTATTGACAGCTCGTGCCGACTCGACGATTTGAACGGTCTGGTTAAAGACAAATAGCACAAACAGGATGAGGATGAATGACGCAAGCAGTGTGGCGATTTTCTTGATGGTTGTAGGCATCGGTAGGCTCCCCGTTTTATCGATTCCTAAAGTATCCGCCCCATCGTTCGTTTTAGAAAGCCACTGTTCGCTCTCTGAATCTTGTGATTTGCATCACCCTTAAAACCTCCGCGCTTGATATAAACCCAAGGTTCGGCGTAGAAAGACCAACCGCATGCCCGATCGAACTCGTACCCTGACAGCGAACGAGCGGCTCACAATCGCGCTGGTCGCCGAGGGACTGGAGAACAAAGATATCGCAGGACAAATTGGACGTTCGACGCGCCATACGAAGCGTACGCTTCAGGCTATTTTCGACACGGCCGGGTGTTGCACCCGATTAGAGCTCGCATTGTGGAACTTTCGCCACAATCCCCAATCGCAGCAGGCGATTCTGCGCCGATGCCCGTCAATCAAGTAGCTATTCATAGAGCTCACTTGCACGCAACTCCATGCGTTTCAATATCCTACCCCTTTGAACACCCTGCTGATCTTGAGCGCTCCTATCCTCAAGTGCTTGCTAAACATCTCCCAACCGGGCAGTTACGAACGCTTTCCGCCGAAGCTGATGCCGATTGTCCGTTCCTGCCGGGGATGCTAGGCTTCGAAGAGGTGGGTTCTGCGTACGCTAATCCGTTGAAGTCCGTTTCATCTGAGCCGGGCCGGCTGGCGCAGTGGCTGCAGTCGGCAACCGCCGAAGTATGGGTGAAATTCCTGCTCGCACTGGTCGGATTAGGACTGGCTTTCGCCAGCGCGCTCTTCTCCACCGTGTCGCGTGATGCCGGAAACCTCTGGTCCACCGTGATTCTCGCCTCGACTTCGCTGGTCCTCGCCACCTTGGTCGGAATCGTTACCGTCCCCTATCTGGCTCGTCGCGTGGCGGTCGAGCGCCTGCGCGAGTCCTTCGATTACGACGTAACTCGGGGCGGCATCGTGTATGCGCTGGTGGCGTTGGTGATTGGCATTGCCGCGCTCAATACGGGCAACAATCTGCTCTACATCGTGGTCGCGACTATGCTGGCGGCGATCCTGGTTTCCGGAGTCGTCTCCGCCTGGGTGTTGCGCTGGTTGCAACTTGACGTTCGTCTGCCCGAGCACGTTTTCGCGGGCCGGCCCGTAGCCGGACGCATCCTCTTACACAACCCACGCCGGTTCCTCCCGTCTTTCTCCATCCGCGTCGTTTCCACGCGCAAAAAGAGAAAGAAGCCGGTCAAACAATGGCAATGGGAAGCAACGACTTTCGCGTTTCCGTTTAACCGTCCGAAGGCGGAGCAGTGGCTGCGTCTGCCAGACCGGCGTTTGCGCCGCGTGACCGTCGTTCCGCCGCCTCCGGGAATCTTTCAGGGCATGGCCTACTTCCCCTTCCTGCCGCCGCATGCCGAATTGTCCGCCGATCTGGAACTGCAATTCGAGCAGCGCGGTCGTTATCGCGAAGATACCTTCGGCTTGGCTACACGCTTTCCATTCGCGTTTCTTACCAAGACGCGGCATGTCTCGTTGCCTAGGGAAGTGCTCGTTTATCCCCGCATAGAGCCCAGCGATGAAGTATTCGAGATCCTGCCGCTGGTGCGGGGAGAGTGGGAGAGCTTCGTCCGCGGCCGAGGCTCCGACCTGTACCGGATTCGCGAGTACATGCCCGAGGATTCTGCCCGCCATGTCGACTGGAAGGCCACTGCGAAGTCAGGTTCACTGAAAGTTCGCGAGTTCGCCCGCGAAGATGAGCGCAAGCTGTGCATCGCCTTCGATAATCCCGAACCCGGCCTGATTTCCGAACGAGCTTACGAAAAGGCAGTCGACCTAGCGGCCTCTCTGGCGTGGCATTTTTCGACGCAGGAGGCGGAACTCTCATTTGCCGTTCCCGGACGTCCCCGCACCCGCGATCTTCATGAGTTTCTCGGGTGGCTCGCCGTGATTGAGCCGGGAAGCATGGAAGCGGCTGCCAGCGCGGTTGCGACGAGAAGGGAACCCCCATCCGATGCCCTGAGTGACATGAACCTGGGCGGTTCGAACGAATACAACATACTCATTACCGCCCGCGAGCGCGGCAGCCTGCCATCTTCTCTGTGGAACTCGTCCTACATTGTCTTTGCCGGCGACGAAGCACCAAAGAACGAGGAGAAGCATTCGGCAGCGCGAAAGCGGGTTTCCCGGTAGTGCGGAAATGGGCCACCCCGTACTGGAGACCGTACAAGTCACGGTCGAACACAACATCGGTGCGGTTCCCGCACTGCACAATGGCAAACTGGTCGGAATTTTTTCCGAACGGGACCTCATGATCCCTGCAGCACCTGTATGGCTGAGGTCATGACCGACGATCCCCTTACGATCAGCATGAACAAGGACCTGGAAAACTGCATAACCCTGATGCGGCGCACAGTTTCCTCACTTGCCCGTTTGCCCCGAAGGCCACCTGGCTGGTTGGCATGGTATCTCTCCGCGACACCCTGCTCCACGATTTGAACGAGAAGGATGATGAAGTGCGCATGATGGGTGCCACATCCACTGCATGCCCGACGCATCCTTGTTTTGCGCGCCCCAGCGACCTGGTTCCCGCTATTCTGGTGCCGGGGTATCTAGTCTTCGTCCCCAGGCCCTCAGTTCGCCCCTTTCTGTCGCGAAAACCGATTTTTTCCCACTGGCACGAAGGTAACCTTGCACCCGGGGTATCCTCAACGGTAACGTTACTTGCCATTACTTCAGTGCATTGAACACCGGGTTCGAAACCGCTAACGTTGTGGAGACCGGCTGGCGATATCTGTGCGATCTGATGCTTGAAATCGTGATCCTTCTTATCCAACCCATGAACAAAGCATTGCCAGAGAGCGACCAGAGATGAACGAGAAAATTAGAGTTCTCTATTACGGGCTCTGGCTTGCTCATCCTGTCTTGCAGACGGGAATCGCTGCGATTATGCTGCGGCGCGGCTTGCACCGCAAATTCAAATTCTTCTTTGGCTACATCCTCACGCAATTGGTGACCTTTGCCGTAGTGTTTTCAGCATTTCGACATAGTTATTCCGCCTTTTTCTATCTGAACTGGGCTTGTGACGCCCTCAGCGTGGCTTTTGGCTTCGCCGTGATTCACGAAGTTTTTGTGGACGTTTTCCGCGCCTTTCACACCTTGCGCGATTTGGGCACAGTACTTTTCAAGTGGGCGGGCCTCGTCATGTTGCTGGTTGCAGGAGTGGTTTCTGTTTCCGCCAATTCTTCTGAGATCGCACCCTGGATGCAGGCCGTCATCACCTCGCAACGGTGTGTGCGCATCATTCAGATCGGGATGGTTCTCTTCCTGCTCTTCTTCGCTCACTATGTCGGGGTCAGTCGTCGACAGCACAGCTTCGGCATCGCACTCGGCTTTGGTTCCTTTGCCGTGATCGAACTGGTGCTGATCTGTTCATTTGTCGGGAATCATCTGGGTGGATTCTGGATGAGCATCATGAACATGGCGGCCTACAACGGCAGTCTGCTGGTTTGGCTGGGCTATGTCGCGGTAACCAGGCCCGCCCGCGACGCCACGTTGTCACTTTTGCAGCCTCAGCGCTGGGAGCAGAGCCTTACCGATATCCATCACCCTCTACCGGCCGACTCTCTGATACCCATGTTTGAGGGAATGGTCGACCGCGCGCTTTCGCGTACTCACCAGGATTTGGCCCCCGATCATGAGACTCTGGGCGGTGGTGCAGTCGCCCGCCGAGCGGCGGCGGCCGGCAGTAACTTCGGCCTTCCAGTGGTCCACGAGCCCACCAAGCCCTAGCAACTTTCGCTGTCCGCGTTTTCGACTGCTTTCCCTGTTTTGTCTCCGCGAACTGGTCTTGTTCGGAATTTGTAAACTCATCGCAAGAAATAGGCCCATCCCGGAACCCGTGTTTTCTTCCCACCAGAAACGAATAAAGTTGGTGTAAGTGATTGCTGCGTAAGGTGTTGTCTGATTATGCCGCAGGGCCTAGAGGATTAAGCCCTGGGTGCAGGAAGGGCGGGGTGAAAACTATTGCACATAGAAGTTGACACGTGTCCTATAATGCGCTTCCGCGAGAGAGTCCCAAGAAATTCAACTCTACGCGGTTCTTTAGGAGACGAACACATGAAACGCGCATTCAGGATTTCGATCCTGATGGTAGGACTAGTGGGCACATTCATTGCAGCTGCCGTCCAACAGGTTCCAGCCGCTGACGGCGGTCCGCTACTTTTGTGCCCACCCCGACAACCAAATTGTCAAACAACCCTGCCACCGCAGTAGAACCCGGGGCAGCAATATCGACAAGGTCACGAAAGTAACCTGTCCGTAACTGCAACCTGGGCCGAGAAAATAGGCTAGCAATTTTTGGGCTGACGGGACTCATACTTACCCGTCAGCCCCTCTTCTTTGGGGACAGAAATCCCTGGATCGGATCGACGAGCTCTTCTCGGTTAGCGATGGCTAGCTCTTTTCCAAAGCCTGTTGCAGGAGTCCTTGCAATTTCGCTGCGTCGGTCACGGGCGGCTGGCAGGCCGATCCCGAGCACAGCACCGCAAAAGACTTTTTTGAATTCAAATCTGGAAGATGGGGAATCGTCGAGGCCAATCCTGGCGGAAGATTCTCCGGGACCACCTGGTTGGCCGACAATCGCAGCGTACTTTTGTTAAAGGCAAATGGCGCAAGCGCGGCCGCGTACAATTCATCTGCTGCGCTCTGATCTCGGTCGGCGGCAATCACGACCACTTGCATGGGGCTCTCCAAAAGATGTACTACTGCGATTCCGTAGGTCGCCGTGAAGATTCCGAACTGTTCCGCCACTCCGCCAAACGCTTCTAGCGTAAGCTCGGCCTTGTCCTTGTAACCTCGATCGTTCGCGTAGTGATGCATCCGCGCCAGGGCGATCGCCGCCATCGGATTTCCCGCTGGCGTCGGGGAGTCCTGCAGTGGCTTGCGCCGCGTGGCCAGCACACCCAGGCTCTTACCGTCGGCGACCGGTTCGCTGTCGAAGAATCCACCCGAAGTCGCGTCATAAAACCGGGCAATCATCGCATCTGTGATCCCGTGCGCAAACTTGTAGTAACTCAGATCGGCGGTCGCCTCATAAGCATCCAGGCACGCCAGCGCCGTGAACGCATAATCATCCAGCAGCCCCGGCACCGCGCGACGCGAAGCCTCAGGATCGGAGTAAGACACCACGTGAAGCAGTGCGGCGCGGGCGCCCTCGCCCGCGTTTTGCTTCGTTCTCCAAGCCTCCGCCAGCACCCGATCCAGCGACTTCAACGCAAACCGCCGCGCTTCCGAAAGACTCAAAACCTTCGCCGCTTCCAGGTACGCTGATACGCACAAACTGTTCCATCCCACGTAAACCGTCTTATCCACGTAAGGAGTCGGCCGCTCGAGCCGCGCCGCGTACATCTTCTTTTTCGCCGACGCCAGCAATTCCTCGACTCGTCCCGGAGCCAGGTTCCTTCGCTGCGCGATCTCCCCTACCGAAGCTCGCACGTACAGCACATTCTTTGCCGGATCGTGATGCATTTCCCCGACTTCGTTGATGTCGTAATGCAGCGCTGCGACCTGCGCCTCCTCTTCGGTCAACACGGCGCGAGCTTCCTCGAGCGTCCAGGTGAAGTAATCTCCGTCGTCTTCCATGGAAATGTCCGCATCCTGAGACGCATAGAATCCGCCACGTTCCCGGTCGCTCAACCACTCGTCCATCCAGCGAATGATGTCGCGGGCCACGCCTGCAAAAAAGTCCTTGCCGGTCGCCTGATACGCGTGCACATAATTCTTCAGAAGTTCGGAATTGTCGTAGGACATCTTCTCGAAGTGCGGCACCACCCAGCGCTCATCTACCGAATAGCGGTGAAACCCGCCCGCCAGTTGGTCATAGACGCCACCGACAGCCATGTGTTCGAGTGTGGTTGTAATCAGGTTGCGAAGCGAGTCCTCGGCAGAAGTAGCGGATGTCGATCTAGTGTCTTCTGTGTGGAGGCCGCCGTCCTCGGCGGTCCGGCGGAGCGAAGCTCCGCTCCGCGCATACCGCTCGATCAACAAGTCCAACGCCGACGGATGCGGAAACTTCGGCGCCTGCCCAAACCCCCCGTGCTCGGGATCAAACATCCGAAACGCTGAGGTCTGAATCGCCGCCAGGATCCCGGCAGAAACCCGCCCAGCCTTCCCCGCGAACGATTCCGACTGCGCAATCGCGCTTTCTACCATCTTCGCCTGTTCGACCACATCGCCATTCTTCTCCGCATACGCGTTGGCGATGCTCAATAGCACGCGCCGGAAGCTCGGACGCCCATATCCATCGCTCGGAGGAAAATAAGTCCCTCCATAAAACGGCTTCCCGTCTGCCGTAAGAAACGCCGTCAGCGGCCATCCGCCTTGGCCGCTCACCGCCTGCACCGCCACCTGATACCGGCTGTCAATGTCCGGACGCTCGTCCCGATCGACCTTCACGGCGATGAAATGCTGGTTCACGATCGCCGCAATCTCCGGATCGTCGTACGACTCCCGGTCCATCACATGGCACCAGTGGCACCACACCGCCCCAATATCGAGCAGCATCGGCTTGTTCTCACGCTGCGCCGCCGCAAATGCTTCCTCTCCCCACTCATGCCACCGAATCGGCTGATGCATGGCAGATCGTAAGTAGGCAGAAGACGCCAGTGCGAGGGAGTTGTGGGTCGTGGTGGTCATGATTTCAGTCTAGCTGATCTTCATTCGCCGCCGTGAGGGCCCCACTGCTTCCCGCCGTTCTTTGGCGAGATGGGGAGGATTTTGACCCCAACGAACCCCGTGTCTTCAACATCGCAGGGTGCCAGAGTCCAGACATCCTCCGCTTCGCTTGCCGCACTTTTCGATCATAAAGTGCTCCGGGGGAGGGGTTACTTCAGACGCTGTGTTTCCCATTTGGGAAAAATCTTCAACCGCACTCGGTAGAAAATGTTCGGGTAGAAATCCACAAATCGAAACTACTCTCCCTCAACCAACCAGCTGCTGCGCAATCTTGCAATATAAGTCGATCGCCTCATGTAGCTGCCGCTTTTCGATGTACTCGCCATCGGTATGCGCCACATGAATCGATCCCGGTCCAATCAGCAGCGGTTCGCCCCAATTCGTAAGCTTGGGAATGTCCGTCGTAAACGCAGCAATCATCGTTGGCAAACCATCAACCGTGCGTAAACGTAGGAAGGGAAGCTCCAGCGGAAACGTCACTTGCACTTCACCGCCAGCAGTCGTAACAATTTCCCGCCGTAACTGGTCCGACGGACCCACGAGCCGGTAAAGCAGATCCGCGTGCGCATAATCTGGAATCACGTTAGGTGCTCGTCCGCCTTCAATCAGGCCGATGTTCAACGTGCACGGACCAACTTCGGGATCGGAAGGCAGAGGCATCGCACGCAAGCGCGTGAGCGCCGGAATCAACTTATCAATCGCCGATTCGCCGAGTTCTGGGTAAGCCGAGTGGGCCATGCGTCCCGTTGCGGTGACTTCAACGCGCAACGTACCTTTCGACGCAAGCGCCAGGTGATTTTCCGTGGGTTCGCCGTTGACTAGAAAACGAGAGCGCGAGTGACCGTTTGCTGCATATTCATTCGCCAGTTGGGCGCCCAGGCTGTCACGCTCTTCCCCCGCCACGAACAACAGCCCCACATGAATTTTCTGCTGGCGCAGCCTTTCCGCGGCCGCGATCTGAGCCGCGATGATGCCCTTCGCATCGCATGATCCGCGACCGTAAATGCGCACCTCGTCTTCCGAGGAAGCAATGAACGGAGGCACCGTGTCCATGTGCGTGGAAAATACGATCGCAGGATGCGGATGCTCCGCCGCAGTCGCATAAACATTGAAGCGCTCAAGCTCCACCGCCATCTTCTTGGTCTGATAGCCGAGCCGGCAAAGTTCTCCGTAGAGATAGTTCCCAACGGCCGCTTCGTTCCCTGTGATGGACTCGATGTCCACGAGTTGCCGCGTCAGCGTAACAGCATCCATGGAGGAGAGAATAGCAGGAAAGCAGGGTCAGGTCGGGCTTCGGGCGTCAGGCTTCAGACCCAAGACCTAAGACCTAAGAACTTAAGACCTAAGACCTGAAGCCGCGAACCGATGCCCGATTTCTTTTCTTCCGCCACTCCCGTGTAATCTGGCTCTGTGATTTCTTCCAACTCTTCATCATCCATCCGTTCGTTGTTTCTCGACGGTCCTGCGGGACGACTGGAAGCTCTGCTGAACGCCGGAGCCGACAATACCACGCGTGCTGCCGTGGTTTGTCATCCTCATCCGCTGTTTGGCGGAACGCTGCACAACAAGGTCGTCTTCCACACTATGAAAGCGCTCAACGGCTTTGGGTTCCCGGTCTTGCGCTTCAACTTCCGCGGAACTGGGTTAAGCGAGGGAGAGCACGATCAAGGCAATGGCGAAGTCGAAGACGTCCGCACCGCGCTCGACTGGCTTGACGCCGAGTATCACTTGCCGATGATCTTCGCTGGATTTTCTTTCGGCGCAGCCGTGGGATTGCGCGCGGCCTGCGCGGACGCTCGAGTTCGCGGCGTCATCGGCGTCGGAACGCCGATTGGTCCGGTGGTTTCCGACAGTGAAGTGCCGCGCACCTACACGTTTGGGTTCTTGCAGGATTGCGCGAAGCCGAAGTTGTTCGTCAGCGGGGCCCGCGATCAGTTTGGTCCAAGGGCGAAGTTGGAAGCGCTGGTTGCTGCGATGTCCGAGCCGAAGAAGTTGGTCTTGATCGACGGAGCCGATCACTTCTTCGAAGGACGCCTGCGCGAACTTCGGGAAACGATTGAAACCTGGGTGAAGGAGCAACTGAAGTCCTGATTTGTACTTCTTTCCGTCCTTCCTGCATCCTTTGCGGTAAAGGGTTTTGCCCGCGAGTACGCCACCGAATCGCGAAGATCGCAAGGAAACCCCGTTCCCGTTCCCCTGCTGCTTGGTTGAAAGCTGACTCTATAATCCTTTTCATGTTCGACTCCGATCGCGAATCTCAGTTCCGCCATATGCGAGACGCAGCGCGGGGCATTTTTCAGCATGCTCTGGCGGAGGCTTCGATCGTCAGAGGCTTTGCGCGTCACCTGCATTGCGAGCGCGGAATTCTGCGAGTCTGCGAGGATCTTTACGACCTGCATTCGTATTCCCGCGTGCAGGTTTTATCCTTCGGCAAAGCTGGACATACGATGGTCGAAGCCCTGTCCGAGCTGGTCGGAGGTTCGCTCGAAGGAATCGTGGCCAGTTCCGTGCAGCCTTCGGCGCAGGTTCATGGATTCCGCTATTTCCGCGGCGGACATCCGACCCCGAATGCAGAATCCATTCAGGCGGCGAGCGCCATTCTACGGTCGTTGCAGGCGCTTCCCGCATCGGCTTTGGTGATCTTCTTGCTCAGCGGCGGAGGATCGTCGATCGTCGAGAAGCCCATCGACGACGAGATTTCACTCGACGAACTGATCGCAACCTATCGCGCTCTGGTGCTTTCTGGAGCGCCGATTGCCGACATCAATGCGGTGCGCAAACATCTTTCCGCCGTGAAAGGCGGCAGGCTGGCTCAGGCCGCGTTTCCAGCGCAGCAGATATCGCTGCTGGTGTCCGATGTGCCCGACAGCACGCCCGACTCGCTGGCTTCCGGTCCGACCATGTCCGATTCGACGACTGTCGCGGATTGTTATCGCATCGCGGCAAAGTACGAACTGCTGAAGCAATTCCCTCGGTCGACCCGCGAACTTTTTGAGCGCAACTCGTTAGAGGAGACACCGAAGGCGGACGATCTGGCGTTCCACCGCGCGCGCTGGTGGCCCGTGCTGTCAAACCAGACAGCCATTGAAGAGGCGAGCGTCGCGGCCGAGGGCGCTGGCTTCATCGTCCAGGTGGACAACTCCTGCGACGATTGGGATTACGCAAAAGCCGCGGACCACCTGCTGCGCCGAGTTCGCGAGTTGCGAGAACAATTCTCACCGGTCTGTCTGATCTCTGGCGGCGAAGTTACGGTGAAGGTGACGGACGGGGGAATTGGCGGACGCAATCAGCAGTTCGCGCTTGCGTGCGCGGCGCAGATTACGGGAGAAAACATCACGGTTCTCAGCGCAGGGACCGATGGCATGGACGGAAATAGCGCTGCCGCCGGCGCGGTTGCCGACGGCACGACTCTGGGGCGAGCGCGAGTTCGGGGGCTTGATGCGCACGCCGCCCTCGAGAATTTCGATGCCTACCCATTTTTCAAAGCGCTGGGAGATGGGGTTGAGATCGGACCGACCGGGAACAATTTACGAGATCTGAGGATTCTGTTGGCGTACTGAAGTCCCGCTTGATCGCCGTCGCCGGGCTTCGCCCAGGCGGGACAGCCGAGGCGGCTGTCCCGACATGAGCATTGCTAATGGCTAGGCGGTCTTCCGCAGATCCTGTGGCTCGGACATGTGTTTCATGGCCTCGTCCATGTTGCGTTTCATTTCATCCATGGACAGGTCTTTGGTGTGAGTGGCGATGGACCAATGATGGCCGAAGGGATCTTTCAGCTTGCCGTAGCGGTCCCCCCAGAACTGTTCTGCGAGCGGCATCTCGACCTGCGCTCCGGCTTTCACCGCTCGGTCGAAGGCGGCATCAACGCCGTCGATGTAGATGTGCAGGCCCATGCCTGCGCCGCCACTGGTTTGAGGGGAGAGAGCGCCGAATTCGGGGAACTCGTCGGCCAGCATGATGATCGAGTCGCCGATTTTCAGCTCCGCATGCATGACTTTTCCGTCGGGGCCCTTCATGACCCCTCTTTCTTCAGCGCCGAATGCCTGTTTGTAGAACTCGATGGCGCGAGCGGCGTCCTTCACCGTCAGAAACGGAGTGAGAGTGTGATAACCATCAGGAATTGGCTTTACGGACATTCAAGACCTCCTAAGCTGAAATTCGAGAGGCAGTTTACACCAAAAACGGCTGGGAAGTGTTAAAGGAGCTTTACGAAAACCCGCTCAGAAAAATCGCGTGACGCCCTCTTCCAAAACGACCACGCGGTCCTTGGTTCCGGCGGCGCGAGCCTCTTCTTCGAGCAATTGGAGGGGCTCATCCACGGGCTCGTGCGAGAGGCGGAAGGTGCCGTAATGCATGGGAACCATCCAACGCGATTTGAGATCGAGGAAGGCGCGCATGGCGTCGGCAGGATTGGTGTGAACGTTGCGGAACTGCGCCGGATTGTATGCGCCGATGGGAAGCAGCGCGACCTCAGGAGAGAGGCGGCGCCCGATTTCGCTAAAGCCAGGAAAATAAGCGGTATCGCCAGCATGATAGACGGAATGCTTGCCGGCCTTCAGAACGAAGCCGCCATAGCCGCGATGTGAATCCTTCAAAATGCGCGCTCCCCAGTGGCGCGAAGGGACGTGAGTCATCGACAAGTTGCCGTAGCGCGAACTCTTCCACCAATCGAGCTCAATGATCTCGGAGAAGCCAAGATCGGAGACCAGATCTGAAACATGAGATGGAATGACAATGAGCGGGGCAACGCCTCGCGTGCGCAGGTTGTTCTGCACAATTGCGCGGAGCGAAGGCCGATGCAGATGATCGAAGTGGGCGTGGGTTACGAGCACGACGTCAATGGCCGGAAGGTCGGCGATACGCAGGCCAGGTCGGCGGAGGCGCTTTAGCACAAAGAGCCAGCGCGCGAAGTTGGGATCGATGACCACACTCCTCCCGCCGATCTGCACAAAGAAGCTGGCATGGCCGATGAACGTGACGCCGAATTCTCCGTTTGTGGCAAGTCGTGGCTTGTGAGTCTGGCCGGAACGAGGGGTGACCGCGGAGCGGCGCACCAAACGTCCGAACTGGGTGGCGCGTTTACGAAGGGCCGGATTGCGAAGCGTTTGCTTAATCATCCTGCTACAAATCTTGGGGGCTGGATTAGGAGCAGCCTGCAGTGTTCATATTAGTCCTTGTCGTGGAAGGACCACATTCATATGAGCGACACGGCGCGTGCATCCAGCCTCCTGCATGTTAGATGAAATCGAGCGAATGCGGGCTGCTTTTTTGACGACCGGCTAGTCACGGCAGTAACTAGGAAAGCCCCGTTTCCGTCCTCGGGCGAAGACTGGAACTTTATTCACCCGCGATTCGCTCGCTTTGCTTGACCTTGATCGAGCGGGTCATATCTAATCCGAAAGCGTTCTTTTTGGATGGTCTTTCAGGACGACAGGAGAAGTCCGCATGCGAGTTGCGTTCTTGGGGTTAGGAATCATGGGACACGCGATGGCCACGAATCTGGTCAAGGCGGGTCACGAAGTAACTGTGTGGAATCGAACGCCGGGCAAGTTGGTCGAAGGAGCAGGCGTAGCTCCTACTCCAGCAGCGGCAGCTCAAGGCGCGGAAGTTGTGTGGATGTGCGTATCCGACACGGACGCAGTCGAGAGGGTCGTCTTCGGGGCCGATGGAGTAGAAGCGTCGTTCAGGGAAGGCATGATCATTGCGGACTCGAGCACGATTTCTCCTTCGGCTACGGTGAAGTTCGCCGATCGCGTGGCAACGAAAGCCGTCGCGTGGGTGGATGCTCCGATGACAGGGTCGAAGATCGGGGCGCGGGACGGGACACTGGTGTTCATTGTCGGCGGAGACGAGCCAACGGTAGAGCGGCTCAAGCCGCTATTTGAGGCGATGGGAAAGAAGATTTTCCGCATGGGCGATACCGGCAAAGGGCAGGCTACGAAACTTGCCATGAATTTGCAGATCGCATTGATCTTTGAAGGATTCGCGGAAGCGCTGACCCTGGCCACCAAGCTTGGCGTGGACGCGCGGCAATTGTTGTCGCTGATTGAGGCCACCATGGTGCGGTCGGGAGTAGTGGACTATAAAGGGCCGTTCGTTCTGCAGCGCGACTTCACACCAAACTTTCCTCTGCGTCTCATGCACAAGGACATCCGGCTGACGCTGGAGGCCGCGAAGGAAGCGCGGGTGAAACTGCCAGCGCTTGAAACCGTGGAAGAAATTTATCAGATGGCCACCGAAGACGGGCACAAGGATCTGGACTACGCCGCGACGCTGACGCTGCTGGAGAAATGGGCGGGCGTGCAGGTGAAGGGGAATGCTGCGTAGGTATCGCCAAATGCGAAAGCAGCATTCCGCGAAGAAGACCGCTGCAAAGCCGAAGGCGAAACCTGCAGTTCAGGCCAGAGCGAGCGGCCCGGACACTGAAGGGTTATTCCATTCTGAATTCTGCACCAGCTGACTTCGCGACTGTTTTCAAAGGCCTGAAGAAAGTCCGGGTGCCGTTGAGCCGGAGTTGAAAGTGACTACTGATGACGCGCGGAAATATTATCTGGTCACAAACTCCAAAAGCTGGCGGGCTATGTTTTTCGGGGCGGTCGTGATGTTCCCGCGCTATGCGAGCGATCACTTGACGCCCTTGTCTGCATTCCTGAGCTGGCAAGAAGCGTCTCCTCCGGTTTGAAGAAACGCATGCAAGAGAAATCGCGCTTCAATTTCCGTGCGCCGGATGAGGTGCGGTTTGCCGAACTTGGCGAACTGACGAGGGCTGGAGTCGAGAAATACCGGGCCAAGAACTGGCTGTGATTCCGGCTTGATTACCCCCGGTTACCGCCGTAATACCCTCAAACCCCCGCTATTACACAAGTATTACAGTCACCTACCTGTTCCCTTGGTACGGTAGACGTAGGGCTGATCAAACTCAGACAACCACGAAATGGGGATCTTCTTGGATATGGAACTGCAAGACTTGGAAAGACCGCAAGCCGCAAAAGATGAAATCAATTGGATAACGGCAGGATTTATGGCAGCGTTCCACCTTGGAGCGATCGCCGCCCTGTTCTTTTTCACATGGAAAGCCTTGTTTGTCGCGATGTTTTTGTGGTGGGTTTCGGGAAGCCTGGGCATTGGAATGGCATATCACCGCCTGCTGACGCACCGCGGGTATAAGACTCCGAAGTGGGTGGAGTATTTCCTGACCGTTTGCGCTACCCTTGCCTTGGAAGGCGGGCCGATTTTCTGGGTGGCTACGCACCGAATTCATCATCAGTTTTCGGATCTGGAAGGCGACCCGCATTCGCCGATCGAGGGCAAGTGGTGGGCACACATGGGATGGATTCTCATGGGCAAGTCGATGCACCACGATACGACGACTCTGGCGCGCTACGTCCCCGACCTTGCCAAAGATAGGTTTCATGTCTGGCTTACGAAATATCATTACGTTCCCATGATTGTGCTGGGCGTGATTTTGCTTGCCATCGGCGGACTACCCTTTCTGATGTGGGGCATCTTCGTGCGCACCGTGGTTGGATTGCACGCCACGTGGCTGGTCAATTCGGCGACGCACTCCTGGGGCACGCGACGCTTCGCGACTCGCGATCTTTCAACCAACAGCTGGTGGGTTGCGCTGCTGACGTTCGGCGAAGGCTGGCACAATAATCATCATGCGCATCCGACGGCGGCGCAGCATGGATTTACCTGGTATGAGGTCGACGTGAATTGGTACGGCATTTGGGCGTTGAAGACGCTCGGCTTGGCTTGGGATATTCGGCGAGTGAAACTGGACGAGATCAAGCAAGGATTGGTGCCTGCTCCAAACGGGACCCTGATCGCGCCTCCGGCTGAGTCTTTTGCAGCGGCAGGCGACTAGGCGGGAGTTCAGTCGTCAGAAATTTAGCCCTGGCCGTTTTGGCTGGGGCTTTTCTTGGCTGGGACTCGAGCTGGCAGAATTAAACGCGAAGGATCATTACTTCGGTGGCCTTGATCAACGCCGCTGCAGTTTGTCCCTTCTTCAGTTGCATTTCGCGAGCGGAGCTAGCAGTAATAATCGAAGTAATCTGCTGGCCGCCAATGGAAATCTTTACTTCGGCCATCAGGCCACTGATGCGCACAGAATCGATTCGTCCCACCAACTGATTGCGACCACTGACTCGGCGGATGATCCGCTGGCGTTCGCTCTCAGTGCTGCCGCGGGTTCTGAACAGCAGTTTATCGACTTCACTTTGGGGGATACGGTGGTGTCCTCCCGCCGTCTGAATGCTGCGAAGTTTCTTCTTATAGATCCACTGCTTGATGGTGGGGAAGCTGATCCCCAGCTCTAAAGCGGCGTCACGCAGCTTGAGGAGCGGTTCGGCGGTGCCCGCGGATGTGCTCTTTCTGCCCATCGGAATGAAATCCTACAGTCAGTCTAGGGGGCGGTCAACATGGTGAGCCTATTACCGCGAACGCGGTAAAATCGGAGCGACATTCCATGCGAATCACGAGTCGCCGCGGAACCATCGTTTTCTTTCTCTGCCTGGGCATAGGCCTGGTCGCGCTGGCCGTTGCCCTGAACGTCGGTTGGATCATTCTGAACTGGCGCGAAGGGGTGCTGTTATTTTTCGGCATCATCTTTTTCGCGCTGATTATTGCGGGCATGGTGGTGAATACGATTTTTCTGGTGCGGGAGCTGCGGCGCAGCGAGCAGCACGACAGCTTTATCAATGCCGTTACGCACGAATTGAAGACGCCCGTCGCGTCGATACGATTGCATGTCGAAACGTTGCAGCGTCGCGAGCTGCCGGAGAACCAAAAGCAGGAGTTCTACCGCTTGATGCTAAGCGACACCGATCGGCTGACCGAGACGGTGGAGCAGGTGCTGCGGGCGGGGCGGGCAGGCGATAAGAAAACGGGCCGGGAGAAAGCCGAAGTCGATTTCGGCCAACTGGTCCGGGAATGCATGGAGGCTACTCGATCGCGGCATCATCTGCAGCCTGAGGCATTGCGTTACGAGGAGGCTGCGAGCAACGGTAGCGGAATGCGCGTCCGGGGCAGCGCGGAGGATTTGCGAACCGCGGTTTTCAACGTGCTCGACAATGCGGTGAAGTACTCCGGGGAGACAGTCGACGTGCGAGTCTTGCTGGAGGCGCCCGACGACGAGCGGGTTGTGCTGCGCGTGCAGGATCATGGTGTGGGGATTCCGGCCGACGACGTGAAGCGCATTTTTAAACGCTTCTATCGCGTTACGCATCGTTCTCTGATGCACGTGAAGGGAACCGGGCTGGGGCTTTTTATTGTGAAGGCGATCGCGAAAAAGCACGGAGGCAAGGTCTTTGCCGAAAGCGACGGCGAAGGTCTGGGAACTACGATCGTTCTGGAATTGCCGAGGTGGGCGGCATGAGCAGGGTTCTGGTTGTGGAAGATGAGGCTCACCTGGCGCAAGGTTTACGCTTCAATCTGGAAGCCGAAGGCTATGCGGCAGAAGTGGTCGGCGATGGGGAGGCGGCTACCGATCGTCTGCTCGAGAAGAAAGAGAATTTTGATGCAGTGGTGCTCGACATCATGCTTCCGGGAAAAGATGGATTCAGAGTGGTCTCGGAGTTGCGCGCCGCGCGTAATTACGTTCCAGTGCTGATGCTGACGGCGCGGGGGCGTCCGGAAGACGTGCTGAAGGGCTTCGCCTCCGGGGCGGACGACTATCTCGCAAAGCCGTTCGATCTTTCCATTTTGCTGGCCAGGTTGCAGGGACTTTTGCGACGCAGCCAGTGGATGCGCGGTGGGAAGGCGCCGAACGGAAGGCCCACCGATGCCAGCGCCGCCGACGATTTTGGAACATTTTCATTTGACGGGAAGACCATCGACTTCGGCGCTCTGGAACTGAGGTCGGGAGATACTACGATTCATCTCACGCTGATGGAGTCGGAACTGTTGCGTCATTTGGTTCGCAATGACGGGCACAATGTGTCGCGCAAGCAGATTCTGGAAGAAGTCTGGGGCCTGCACGAGGATACAGACACGCGCGCCATCGACAATTTTGTGGTGCGGCTGCGGCGATACATTGAAGACGACCCGGGCAAGCCGCAGCACTTACTCACGGTGCGGGGTGTGGGGTACCGGTTTCTGGCGGAACCGGAAAAGGAGTAAGAAGAGGGAACCCCGGCTGGCTACGCGCGGCATAGTTCCGCCACCAGGGTTTCTTGACGCTGTATCGCGATGCTGTCCAGTCGCCGAAGAACAAGCAGGTAAACCGGAATCGAGATGGCCGCGAGGACAAGAAACACCAGTGTGGCGATCCAGAGGTCTTTGTAGAGCCGCGCAATGGCAAAGACTGCTACTCCGACGCCCACGATCACGATCTGTACACCGAAGGTGGCAAGGACAGTCGTCTGCGAGACGTTCTGGCGGCCGAACGCTGAAAAGTCACGCTTCTTGGGCGCATAGATCGAGAGCAAATTCCCGGCAGCGAAGTTCAAAGGCGCAGCGAAAAGAAGTCCCGCCAAAGTCGCAATCGATGCAGCCAGATGAGGGATGCCATAGAGATAGGAGACGGCGATCCATGCGAGCACGGTATTGGCGGCGAGGATACAGGCATGCGTGAGGTTTTTCGCGAGCACGATATGTCGGAAAGCGACGGGTGACGCGTAAAAAAATTGAATGCCGCCAGCGTCGCCTCCGAAACTGTTGAAGACCAGGTTGGTGAGAGTCAGGATCGCGTAGGCTGCGGCGCCGGGGAACGCCATGTCGGGCGTGCGGCCGAAGGAATTCGAGTGCCGGAGAGAATTCATGGGCCCGAGGCGAAAGATCAGCAGCATGAAAACCGGCATAACCAACGTGAGGAGCATGGGACCGCTGCGCGCTAGATAGCGCATTTCTTTTTCGAATACCGCAGCGATCGACGATGAGAATCCTGGCAGGTTCCATCCCACCTGAAGAGCTTGGGGTTGAGCGACCGCAGCAGGCGCAGCCGCTTCACTGAGATTCTCACCGTGAAACTGCGCGCGTAGCCGGAGGTGCAACAGCGATCCGATGACGATCGTCAGGGCTGCCAGAAAAAATAGCGAAGCGGAGCCGACGACAATCCGCGATTGCGTAGTCTGCGCGATGGCGTTGGCGGCGAGGCCGGGCGGCAGCACTGTCTGAACCTGGGCTGCGATCCGAAGCGCTCGACGGAACTCGGGATGAGGAGTTTTTCCCAGCCGGTTCATCATGGGCCCCACTAATTGAAAGCTGAGCATCGACAGGATGAAGAGAACGCCCAGGATTTCGCGGGTGCGGCGCTGTGCGAGCCAGCGCTCCACCCAGGCGAAGATGGTCTGCATCAGCACCAGGTTGAAGAGTGCGAAGGTCAACAAGACCAGCAGTGCCCAAGGGAACAACCAAGGGCGCGCGAGGCTGATGCCCAGAAGAATTCCAAGCAAGCCCACCGTGCCGAGCGCGCTGGCAGGGTCAAAAAAGCCGTACGCCAAACGGATCAGAAAATATGACCGGTAGGTGAGAGGGAAGCGAAGCAGTTCCGCCGAGTCGGGATTGTTGGTGAACGCGGTGGACATCATGGGGAAGAGTTGCCAGAAGAAAAAGACCGGCCACAGCAGGATCGCCAGGTATGCGGCGTTGTTTTGCGAGACAAAATACCAGGCAAATCCGGTGGCGAGGGCGAAGGCGCCCGTCCCGCCGACCGTGAAGGCAATCGTTATCAAAATACGAGAGGCAAGCTCCATTTTGCCGCGTTTGCTGCGCAGGCCGTTAAGGAACATGCGCCAGCGCAACTCGGCGATGGTCCGGACTTGATTTAGAACGCCTTCCGGGTACGTCATTTCGTGTGGCTTCAATTCTTGCATAACTGAATTGGGGGGCGCATGGTAAGAGGTGATATGCGCCTTGAGTTGCGCGACAGGCAGGCCTCCAAATAAGCTAAGTTGCCGAGTACCTATCTGGTACCGTTTGTGATTGTAATCGCAGGCCCGAGTGGGATCGCTCACGGTTGCTTCGAGATTTCCGATAGAAAGCAGTAGAGGCTGGAGGGGATTGTCATGCGGGGGCTCAAAGAATTCCGCTATGGGACAGCGTTACGCACCCTTTAGCGAATGCTTTGGAGTTTGCTTTTGGTGGTCACCATACGAAACTGAGCCGGGTGTTCACCATCGACGGCCACAGCCATAAAGTGTGTTGCAAATGCGGGGCGAATTTCCACTATTCGCTCTAGACGATGTCGATTGTACGGCATCACAAGATGTTTCCAGCATTCAGGAAGTTGCCGGCCCGGCATTTGCAAAAGCGACGGCAGATCCGGCAACGGTCCAATCGCGCCTAACACCCTAACTTCCGCGGACCTAAAGCTCCCTATCCCAGCCACGACAGTTCCTGCTCGGTGCGGTGGGTGCCGCCGACGATACGGAGGAAGAGTTGTTCCAGCGTCAACTTCTCGGCGGAAACCGGAGCTCGATCACCTGATTCCGCGGGTGTTTGGGCCTGGACTCCCGCGCGCAGTTCCTCCAGAGAGCCCTGAGCGACCAGCCTTCCTCGATGGATGATGGCGACGTGACTGCAGAGGCGCTCCACGATTTCGAGCACGTGCGAGGTAAGGAAAATCGTCGCACCGCGCGCGATCATGCCTTGCAGCATGGATTTCAGCGTCCCGGCGGCAATCGCATCCACGCCTTCGAAGGGCTCATCGAGAAACAAAACCTTGGGCCCATGGATCACGGCGGCGGCAAGAGCCAGCTTCTTTTGCATGCCGTGGGAATAGTCGGTGATCAGTTTTTTGGGCTGGTCAGCGAGCTGCATAAAGTCGAGTAACTCGGCGGCGCGCTGGGCTGCAGTCAGGCGATCGAGTCCATACATGCGGCCCGCGAAGCTGAGGAATTCGGCGCCGGTGAGGCGGCCGAACAGCGCCATGCCTTCGGGTACGACTCCGATCTGGCGCTTTACTTCCACAGGATGGGCGTTGAGATCGAGGCCGAGGATTTCGATTCGTCCGGAACTGGGCGCGAGCAAGCCCGTGAGCATCTTGATGGTCGTTGATTTTCCCGCGCCATTGGGGCCGAGGAAGCCGAAGAATTGTCCGGGGGCGACGCGCAAATCGATTCCGTCGACGGCAATGAGTTCACCGAAATGCCGGGTGAGGCCCTGGGTGGAAATAGTGGGTGCGAGATCCATCAAGCTTCTGAATCTAGCACAGCAGGACGATTCGCCGACGATCGATGCGCTGCCAAGAAAACGTTAAGCCGCGCAGTAAACCAGTTTCCGACGCTGGTCTCGAATGTCTTTGTACGGGTGTCCCTATTTTTTCTTGGCGTCTTCGCTCCAGGGTGGGACGATGTTGTCGAAGCGGGCGTAGGCGATCAACTGTCCAAGATGCTCGGCTGCGTGGCGGACGATGAAGAGCAGAATGCCGCGCTGCGTATTCTTTCCGCCGAACCAGTCGAGGCTCTTATCCAGGTCGGCGTCGGGCATGCTTGTGATCGCCCTCTTGGCGTGGGCGAAGGAATCTTTGAGTGTGGCCATGACCTTGGCTTTGTCGGTAGTGGACTTCTCGAGACCCTTCAGGTCAATGCCAGTAGGAGGAGGCGTCCCCACGAGTTTGTACAGGTTGTAGTTCGCTGCGCTAACGTGCAGCAAGACCTCGGCGAACGAGCGAACGTCGGGTGCGGGACGCCAATTGAACTTGTCGGAGGGAATCGCTTCGGCGAGGCGGGTGAATTTATCTTCTTGAATGGTGACTTCGGCCAGCACTTCAGAGCGGTATCCGGTAACGCCCGGAGTGCCATCTTTATAAGGATTGGCTTGGGCTGCAACCTGAACTGCACCAGCCGTGAGAAAGAACAAACAGAAGGCGGAGAGAATTTGCTTCATCGAGAAGTTCTCCTGTGCGCCGGTTAAACCGGCGAGGTGTAGTGAATGAAAAAGTCACACGAATGTGAAGTAGCGACCCACATCGGCCCCGAGTCATGCGGAGCCGCTCGCGAGGGCGGCGTCGAAGCGTTGACAGGGGA
>Ga0210406_10001159_pt1 | contig 33339 bp, 31 predicted proteins | sample IncBWC30MmetaG_FD_155454 | JGI IMG/M metagenome (GOLD analysis project Ga0210406, IMG submission 155454) | Forest soil microbial communities from Barre Woods Harvard Forest LTER site, Petersham, Massachusetts, United States - Inc-BW-C-30-M | ecosystem: Environmental > Terrestrial > Soil >... | reverse complement strand
TGTCGGACACCCAAAACAACTAGCGGTGCCAGATTTCCGGCCCGTCACCTTCAGAAATTGTGGGTAAGCTGGAGTGGAATGACCATTCACTAAATGCTTCACAATGAATGGCGGGGACGACGAGACTCGAACTCGCGACCTCTGCCGTGACAGTCTAGGCACCTCAGTATTTTCAGCGACTTACATTCTCAGCGGGGGCTGCCAGTCGCTGTAAGGAGTCGCAAGAATCAGTTTCCTGTGGGTAAGTTTGTGGGTAAAGGAGCGATGATCCACGACCCAGGCGCGCCTTCAGTACTCCGCTCGGGCGACAAGCCAGTCGTCACGCGATGCATTCCGGATCGTCGGCACACCTTACCTTACCGGGTTAGGTAGGAGTAGCCCGTCAACCAACTACAACCACCATTCAGGGCAAAGTCCCTGAATTGCGAAATCCGTTTCTGGAGTGATCTCCCGCGACAAAGGTCGGCGGTCCCTACGCCGATCACAATGTCATTGAAGTTTGTGGCAGCGAAATAGCGCGGCGCAGTCTACACATGTACGGACGGCGTAAGCCTCCAGGTCACCGACTAGGTCCACTTGGTTGCTTGGTCGGCAAACCGTGGATGCGTACATTCCTGACGCCTCGGCGGTTGTGCCCGAGCAAGGGCAACAGGAAGTAACCGGATTACTCCCTCTTGGCCGACGATCCTTCTGGAAGCGCAGAATCCATTCAAGGGATGACGGTCCTAGCAAGTAAAGCAACCGTGTTATTGCTGAGGGGCCAGCTGCCGCACGCGAATAGGTTGCCAGGCGGGAGTCCCGTCTTCCCATTGGTTGTCCGTGATTTGCTCGACGTGGGTTCCGTCGTACCGCATCACGAACAGTTCGCCGTAGGGCTGCGGTGCATCTGTGTAAACCCCTTCATCCTTAAAACCCATTCTGGAACTGGCGAATGCGATCGACTCTCCATCCGGTGACCAAGCCATGTGAGCTTCGTTGCCCTGCGTGAACGTAAGGCGCTTCAGGCCCGTTCCGTCGGGCTTGATCGTGTGAATCTCGTATGCGTCATCGACTAATCGCGCGAACATGATCAGGTCGCCGCGTGGCGACCACAGCGGGAAGTTGTCATATGCGTCAGTCAGGGCCGTGACACCCTTTGTTTCGAGGTCCATGATGCGCAGACCATACCCATCCTTCTCGAATGCCCGATAAACGAAGCGATGGCCATCTGGGGAGAACGACGGGAACGCACTGTTCCCCGAGCCTGAAGTCAGTTCCCGAAAGCCCGTCCCATCAGGGTTGATTATCGCGATTTGCGCTCCGGCATCTACGCGATCGCCCGGCTTGAGAAACAATTCATGGAAGCTTTGGAAGAACGCTCCGAACGCCCCGATGGCAAAGATGATCTTGTCGCCTTGTGGCGACCACTGCCCGGCGAGCACATTTCTGTTCTTGTCCTGATAGATGGATGAAGACTGTCCCGTTGCAACCGTTGTGACCAGCAGACTCGCACCACACGGATTGCCCGAGGGGCGGCTGTTTGTGACGAAGCGGTCGCCAGAACGACTAAACGCTGGCATAAATGTCCCTGCAAGGCTCAATTCGTAATTCGGATTGGGCGTGAAGGTTTTCGTGAGCGGGGGCAGCGTAATCGTCAGGCGCTTGTGAAAGACGACGCGCTTGCCATCAGGCGACCATGACGCAGTTCGGATGTCGCCGCGAGGCCCGCGCTTGCCACTCATGTAGTAGATGCCCACGCCCGGATCCGCCTTGTCCTTTCTCACATAGCCGATCTCATTTCCCGAAAGCGGAGAGGGATTGATTTTCACTCCCGGGCCGGCGGGTAGATCGGTGGACACTCCGGTGTCGATGTCGATCGAAACCAATCTCGTGTCATTGTCGGGCGTGATCTTCGACAGACGAGTCCCGAGCGTCTGCTCCGCCGTCATGCAGTAAGCTACGACGTGCCGGCTATCCGGCATCCATTTAGGGCTCCCACAGAAGCCGCCGCTTTCGGCAACTTTCTTGAGCCCTGAGCGGTCGGGGTGAATGATGTAGATATCGGCCAACTGAAGGCGCTCCCAGCGCCCATGAGCAAACGGCGCATTGTGCTCGCGGCTGGAAGAGAACGCGATCCACTTGCCATCGGGAGACCACGAAGGCCGGAAGTCGCCGCCCTTTTCTAAAGTCAGAGCCTCCACACGTCGCGTCGCGAAATCCATCGTCCAAAGCCTCGCCGTTCCGCCGCCGCGCGTACTAACGAAAACCAGTTGTTTGGCATCGGGAGAGAACGCCGCTTGATCATCGTAGGCTGGATCACTGGTCAGTCGTTCGAGGCCAGTGCCATCTGGTCTAACGCGAAAAAGATCCGCTGATCCAGCACGATCTGAAGCAAAGACGATGGATGATCCATCCGGAGCCCATACCGGATCGTAATCGGAATCCTTCGAATCGAGCAGCGGGCGTTCGTCGCTGCCGTCGGATGCAGCGATAAATAGTCCAACCTCGCCGGGGTTCCCAAACGAGCGGGACACGGCAATGTTCCGTGGCATGGGTGTTTGGCCAGCGAGAGCTGCAAACAGGGCACCCGTAATCAGAAGGGAGCGCATTCGGGAGGATTCTAGCTCAATCCCGGGAATTCGACCGGTTCGTTTCGGTGTCCTGGTCGGATTACGGGCAAACCTTCCGTAATCCGGTAAGGGAAGGTTTGCCGACAAACCGTTCGGAAACTTAGGCCCGGTTTCTTGGACACCGCCCACCCGCACATATTACGATCCTCTCGGCGATTCGCGACTGCCCGGGAGGGTGTCATGACGGCTCGGAACATTCTATTTGCATTCGCTGTAGCAGCTGTACTGCAGTGTGGGAGAAGTGGCGTACTCGCACAGTCTCTCTACACCCTGCCCGAGGGCGTCTACACCAGATGGGCCAGCGCTGAGAACCCTTTAGGCGAAAAGGGTAAAGCAGCTCAAACGAATGGGGGCCGAAAGGGGCGACCTGCGATACCGGTCAAGGCTGGCGCCCAAATCACACTGGCAGAAGTTCGCGGGTCCAGCGGTACGGTACGAAGAATCTGGGCAACAATCAGCGACCGAAGCCCTGCCATGCTCAGGGGACTGAAGATCGAGATGTTTTGGGATGGAGCGACCAAACCGGCCGTCAGCACGCCCTTCGGCGATTTCTTCGGATCCGGACTTGGACGCATGGTCTCGTTTCAATCGGCCTTGTTTGCCAGCCCCGAGGCCAGAAGTTTCAATTGCTACATCCCAATGCCTTTCAGGAGTGGCATGAGAATCGTGCTGACAAATGAAAGTGGTAAGGACCTTCAGCTTTTGTTCTATGACGTTGATTACACGCTGGGCGATAAGCACGGTGCGAGCGATCTCTATTTTCATGCCCATTATCGGCGTGAGAATCCCACCAAATTGCAGCATGATTTCGAAATTCTTCCGCAAGTCTCCGGAAACGGAAGGTTCTTGGGCGCAAATCTTTGCGTCCACGCCAATAAAACACTGTATGTGGACAAGTGGTGGGGAGAAGGGGAAGTCAAGATGTATTTAGATGGTGATCTCGAATGGCCCACGTTGGCTGGGACCGGAGCGGAAGATTACGCGGGCACAGGCTGGGGGATACAGAATCAATATGCAAACCTTTACCAGGGTTCGTACTTCGTAGATACCGACAAAATGCAATCTTGTTTCTATCGGTATCACATTCCCGATCCTGTGTACTTCAAGCGTGACATTCGCGTAACCGTACAGCAGATAGGGTTTACCGGCGACAGCACCACCACCGATCCCGTGTACCACACGGGCGCGCCGATCTATAACGCAGGCCCCGGAATTGTAAAGAAAGAAGAAGGAAGCTGGGGCATGTTCAAGAGGCAAGACGACTGGTCGAGCGTCGCCTATTTCTATCTCGATAGGCCAGAGGACGATCTGCCCTCGATTGACCCTCCCGAGGAGCGCATGAAGGGTCTACCTTGGGACGGGCCCTACTTTGGTGACATGCAGTGACGGCCGCAATTGTTGCCGGATGACGGGCAACCATTTCATAATCCGGTAAGGGAAGATTTGCCGACAATCCGCCCAGAGTGGTGCATAGATGCCAGACTCTAAAACGCGAGCTCCGGAAAATCATTCAGTTCCACGAAAATGGCCGATTCACCGTTCACTCACCAAACTTGTCACCGAACTTGACCCAGCGAACTTGCACGGGCGAAACTTGATATCCCTGTTGCTATTCTTGCTGAGTCGCACCAGTTCCTAGGGTAGATTGAGTCCTCAAAACCATCCCGTTACCTACGGTCGGCGGCCCCATGCAGACCAGAGAATTGCTGACGGCATCATGAAGGCTGGCTCTTGCATGGTTGCCAAGTCCTGACTGAACTGTTGGTCGGTGATGTAGCCAGCTTGGATCATGGCGTCGCGCAGCTGCTCATAGTTTGCGCGCATGAGCGAAGCCCCCGGAGTATTCGCCTGCCACATGAATATTCGGCCCTCCGCTCCGGCATTGGCGAGCCTGTACGTGTGCAATCGATGCAGCAACAATCGGCCGAAGCGCCTTTCAACTCCACGGCTCTCCATCAATCGAAACATAGCAATATGGGTCTTCAGAAGCGTTTCGCCAGGGTTCACTCCCGGATCGGGGATGAGCGAGGCGGAATCAAACTCCTCGCTCAGAAGCCATCCTCCCGGCTTGAGTGCGCTTATCATGCGCCGCAGGACTTCCTCCCGTTGAGGGACATGGATCAGCACCAAGCGTGCGTGTACCAGATCAAAAGCTGCCTCCGGCAAGGGATCCGAGACAATATTGTGCTGCCACACTTCAACGGGCGGATGGTCTAGCGCTTTCAGAAAGCGTGGATCAATGTCGGTAGCGATAACCCGGCCCGTGCTGCCGACGCGAGCGGCGAGCCAGTTCGCGATTGATCCGCCGCCGCCGCCGATCTCCAGGCATTGCCAACCGCTATCAACCCCGCAGTTCTCGAAATGGCGAATTGTACCGGAATCAAAGAGAGAGGCAAGAGCATTGAAACGTGCCGGCGCTTCACGTCCCGCATTGTCGAGCAAATAAGCAGAACCTTGAGGGACCTGTTCGTGGATGGTTTCGCTAGTGTCCATATGTTCTCCTGTGCTTTGCCAAAAACCGGACGATGAGTTCATTCCGGAAGGTGATCACTTCGCGGTTCCGGAAACCAAAAACTCGCAGCAAATGCAATTCCTAAAACGAGCACCGTCGTTATTCCTGCGGAGTAGGCGAGACGAGCAGGCGCATCGGTCCCAGGGATAGTGTTGGCGAGTTGGGTGGTAAAAAGAGCCGCCGATACGCCGATCACCCGGCCGCCGATGTTCATCGCGAAACTCTCCCCTGTACCGCGCAAGTGGGTCGGATAGAGGCGAGGCAAATAGTTTCCCCAAAAACTGTGTAGCCCATTGAAGAACGCTTGTGCGCAGAATACTGCAATCTTGAACATGGCCAACCCATCTCGCGCGGCGAAGAAGTAAAGCCACGAGAACGCCAGCAAGGCGGGCCCCAGAAAGACACGCAGGAGCAGCCGCCGCGTCACAATGCGAGTTACCAGCAACGCAAAAACCAGCCGGCCGGTTATCGAGCCTAACTCTTGAATCAGGTAGACGGTGCTGACCGTTTGCTGTACTTGCCTCGACGAGAGGTGGTGCCGCGCAACGATTCCGGGAACAATACGAGGCGTATGTTGAAGGCCGCCATATGGTATCGCGAAAGTACACGCCATCATGAGCGTCGCCAGCAACGTGGCCTTACGCATGTGGGGTCGGAAAAGCTCCACAATACTCGGCCGCTTCAACATGCCTTTGGATTTTTTATCACGCCAAACCGGAGATTCGGGCAGGAAAGGCCGGACCACGATAAGCGGAATAGCGGGAATGAGACCAGAGAGTAGGGTGTAACGCCATGCTTCGTGACCCCCGTGGATGGTTGGCAGGCGTTCCCCGAAAGTCACCGCCAGGTAATACGCGCCGCTCACCATGAGCCCGCCCAAAGCGTAACAGCCTTGGGTATATGCGAGTGCCAATTCTCTTTGTCGGGGAATCGGGAACAGTTCGGCCAGCCAAGCGACCGCTGCCACGGCCTCGACACACACCCCTATCATGGTTGTACAGCGTAGAACCAGTAGCAGTGGCAGAGAGGGGGCGAAGCTTGCCGCGCAAGCTGAAAAGGCATACAGCAATATGCTCCAGACCAATACGCGGCGGCGACCGAAGAGATCTGTGAAATAACCGCCCAGCAAACCGAAGCAGCCGCCGGCCACCGCAGGAAGGAAGAAAAACAATCCGACCCACAAATTGAATTCAGACGTCCCAGGTTTCAGGTTTCCCAGGGTAGATACAACAGGCCCTACGATCAGAGCCGTCATCAGCGATTCGTACAAATCAAATGCGAAGCCAAGGCCGGCCACTGCGCAAACAAGCCACTGGATCACAGTCATAGAGGGGACAAGTGTGGATGGTTGCGCTTGAGTTTCGATTGCGGACCCAGCGGGTTGACTCGCCTCGAGTTTCATCACCTGACCTCTACTGAACGCACACTTTAAGCCACTGAGTATTTGTGATACAAGTTCAAATAATTCAATACTTGTTGACAAATAGTCAATTATGGATTTCACCTCCCGACAACTTCGAGCTTTCTTGCTAGTGGCGCAACATCACAGCTTCACACGTGCCGCTGAAGCACTGTTCATTACTCCGTCAGGATTGAGCGTCCTGATCCGGGAGCTCGAAACGCAACTTGGGTTTCGTCTCTTTGATCGAACTACACGCCATGTGGCGCTCACCAGTTACGGGCGTGAATTGCTCCTAGCGACCCGGCGAAACCTGGAAGAACTCGATGCCGCCATGTCACGTATTGGGCAAACTGCGAAGGATGCTGGGCAATCGCTATCGGTCGGTGCACCTGCGCTGGTCTCGGCTAATGTGCTGCCACAGGCAATCAAGGAATTCAGGGCTCAATGCCCGTCGGTACGTATCCAGTTGTTTGATTCTGACCTCACTACCCTCCTCCAGAGAGTTCAAGCCGGCAAACTCGACATGGCCTTAGGCACATTTGGGAACGCGCCCGGAGTTCGGCGCACCCCGTTCTTCCGCTTTTCCTTGATTTTGATAGGCCCTGATAAGGATTCTGCAATTCGTCGAGCATCCGCTACCTGGTCGACGCTAAATGGTGAAAGGCTAATCTCACTGAGAGCCGCCAGTCCGATACAACAACTGATCGACAAACATCTGGCGCGAGCCGGTGTGGCGCCAAAGGTCGTAATGGTTCTCAATGCTCTCGATACGCAGATTGCAATGGTAGAAGCCGGCGAGGGGATCGCCGTCATACCGTCGTTTGGCTTGCCCGCATGTCGCAATCGCAAGGTCGTGATGATCCGGTTAATCAATCCGGTGGTGACCTTGGACTTTCACCAAATCCGAAATCGAGGCAGAAAACTCCCTCCAGCTGCCGAAGAGTTCACGTCTTTCCTTAAGAGCTACATCGCCCGATGGGCTGGACGTGCCGGTGTTCTTTAGGAGCGCAGTGACTTGCTCTTGTCCTATGAGGAGGGTCTCCAGTCCTTGGAAGAGGCGGATGACGATGAGCGAGTCACGGGCAACACTGAAGTAATCGCCCACTCCCCCATTTGGAAACAATCCTCCGTCAGTCCTTGGACTCTTTTCGGTCCGTAGAGGCCGATTGGTGCAAGGTCCTGCATGCAAAGGAAGGGCTTTGACTCGTCCCATCCTCAGACTTTGTTCAGAGTCGGTGTCTCAAAGCATAAGTTGTCTCAAAGCATAAGTTTGACCCTGTCGCCCGGCTAACATAGACTCCGCGCGGCAAGTTTGCTCTGGAGGTGTATGCCGAGGGTGAAATCCGAGTTCGTGTGCTTTGTATTCATGGGATTTGTGCTCGGAGCTCTAGCGGCTCAGGACCTAGGCGTACAATTTTCGTCGTCCGACTCGTCCGACTCTCTTCTTGTTGACAACCGCAGATCGGTGTGCTGCTGGGCAATGGCGACGGAACCTTTCAGTCAGCGGTGATCTACGGCTCGGGCGGCGCGGGTCTCACTGGCGGTTCGGTAGCGATCGCAGACGTGAACGGAGATGGCAGGCCTGATATTGTTGTGGCGAACGAGTGCGGCGCCGATAGAACCACTTGTCAGAGCGGTTCAGTGGGTGTGCTGCTGGGCAACGGTGACGGAACTTTCAAGCCAGCCGTTGCGTATGGCTCAGGCGGGTACTTCGACACATCGGTAGCGGTGGCCGACGTTAATGGGGACGGTAGGCTGGATCTGCTAGTGTCGAACAACTGCGCCGATATCAATTGCAGCAGTGACGCCGTCGTGGGCGTGCTGCTGGGGAACGGCGACGGAAGCTTCCAGACAGCGGTGATCTATGGCTCGGGCGGAAGGTTTGCCGAGTGGGTAGCGGTAGCCGATGTCAACGGTGATGGTGGGCCCGACCTTCTGATGGCGAACGACAACTCTGTGGGCGTGCTGCTCGGCAACGGGGACGGCACCTTCCGGCCGGCTGTCGCCTATCAATCCGGCGGCGAGCATAATTCCCTCGCGGTCGCGGATGTGAACGGTGACGGCAAGCCCGACCTGCTGGTGGCCGACTACTGCGCTCCTGGTATCACTTGCAGCGGTGGTGGTCCAGGCGCTGTTGACGCGCTGCTGGGTAACGGTCCCGGGACTTTCCGTCCGGCGGCGACCTACAGTTCGGGAGCGGATGACGCTAACTCGGTAGCAGTTGCGGATGTGAACGGTGACGGGAAGCCGGACCTGCTAGTGATTAACCAGTGTGCCGACCTTATTAACTGCGCGAGCGGCACGATTAGCGTGCTGTTGGGCAACGGTAACGGCACGTTCCAATCGGCCGTGACCTACGACTCAGGGGGCTATCTTGCCGACTCAATAACGGTTGCAGATGTGAACGGCGACGGCCGGCCGGACCTGGTCGTGGCCAACTTCAGCGTCAACTTCTACCAGCCAACGCCGGGCGTGGTGACTGTGCTGCTGAACAACACACCATTCTGCACGACTCCGAAGGTGATCACAGTTTCCACTACTCCGGCATCCTTGTGGCCTCCGAACGGGAAAATGGTGCCAGTAGTCGTTTCCGGGGCAGTCACCGACACCGGTTGCACAGTAACAACGGTGGCTTATACGGTGACAGATGAATATGGAGAAGTGCAGCCAAGCGGACCATTGACCTTGGGTGCCGGCGGCTCTTACTCGTTCACTGTCTTGTTGCAAGCCTCACGCCTGGGCACTGATTCGGACGGGCGTCTTTACACCATTAGTGTCAGTGCGAGTAACAATGCTGGCAAGACGGGATCGCAAGTCGCCACGGTCACCGTTCCTCATGATGAGCGGCGCTAGCCCCCTGCGTCCGAGGCTCGTAGTTGGCGTAAAATCATTTCCCTCAGAACCCGGGTGTTGGGGATCAATGGAACGGAAAACCGGGTTAGCTGATGCAGTGTTGTGAATTCGGGGCGTAGAACCCCGGCATTAGGCGATATCCTCCAGAGCATCGGCCGGATTGCGAAGGGATCGAAGTTGGCCCCGCACGACAGAATCTGGAACCGAGAAAGCATATCGTCCCAGGAGATTGATGTGTTCGAAGACCAGCGGCGAGAGCCGCGCAATGTCCTCAGTGTGGATGGCGTAACCTTGACTGGCGAGCTGCTCGAACGCGGCATTAATATAGAGAGTGTTCCACAGAATAATGATGTTCACGACCCACGCCAGCCATCGCCCCAGCCGTCTGCCCTTTTGCTTGACGCCGGCGACCGACACAATCGCCTGGGCCGTCTCGCTGTCCACGTAACCACACCGCTCGGCTTCGGCCGCCAATTTGCGGATCGCCGCCAAGCGTTGATTGATGGTCGACGGGGAGAACTTCATTTCCCCGAGCCAGGTCACGTAGCCTTGCACCGACTCGCGCGAGATGGCGCGCCCCGCCGCCCAGACAAAGAATTGTTCGAGGGCATACGCGTAGGCTTGCTGGGTGTGCGGCGAGCGCACGGCACTCGCGACCAGCTGCTTCGCCCACTCCACCCGGTCACACCGGCCTCGGGCACTACCAGCACCAGTTCAGCCGCCAATTGGTCCTCCCCCTCGCCAAGCAGGCGAGTTCCCTTCCCCCCGGCTGCGGCTCTCCCCTGCCGTCTTCGCCGGCTTTAGCTTTTTGCCCTCTCAGCCTTCAGCGCCCTCTCCCCTGCCCGCACCTCGTCGATCCCCACTGCAACATCTGCTGCTTGATCTGAAACCCGCAGCGGCGGGAAACGAACTTGGCCGAGCGGATCTCGAGGCCGCGAGGCACCATCCTTGCGCAGTTGCTCACCGAGGAGCTTCACCTGGTATCCTCCCAGTTCGATAACCCAGTTCGATAAGGCCACGGCTTCCCTCTTCCCAGAACCACGGCCACCCGATAGGGCCCCTGGTAATGACAATAATGACAGTAATAAGGATAGAGCGGCTCGAACCAGCTGGGGCTCCGGCCATTGGTCGACCGTATACCGGTCCGGATACCGCTGGACATTTTCAAGATCGTCATCCATTGTGGTCTGGCATTGTGGTCTGGCATTGTGCTCTGGTGATGGAACCGGGGCCCGAAGAGCGCGCTCGTTGTACCACCGCCAAGGGCGCTGCAGGCAGGAAAACGCTCCCTTAAGGCGACGCCGACGACGAATTCTCGGGTTTTTCCCCAGATTTGGCGGCGAAGATGGCGGTTTTCCTGGAATTAGGGGCATACCGGAAAAGGCACCCACTTTCGCGAACAATCGCGATTGGACACTCCCCAAAAGTACAGTGGCAAAAAATCCCGATTGCGCGTTTTGACCATCGACCGACAGTCGGCCGATTCTCGGTGAGCGTAACCGCATTACAACAATTAAAGAAGTGTCCGCGCGGGGCGCATTCATGGGCATCCCAACTTGTAAACCGTTGGAGGCCCGTCACAGAACTAGAATAGAGGATCGAGGGGGTCAGCATACAGATGGAACGGCAAGTTTGGACGTGGTGTTGCATGGTTGGCCTGACGATCAGCAACGTCTTGGCGCAAGAGGCCGCCCAGCGGCCGAACCCGGCCCCGAATGTTCAGATCGTGCGCGTACGCATTGGAGAGTCTTGTGGTTGGTGCACTGGCAACTACGACGATAATGTAACGACCATTGAGCCGGGATCGATCGTTAGGCTCAACCGATCCTCCTCGGACCGTAAAGCCTATCCGGACATCGAGACCAAGTACAGGATTACGAAACGCGACTGGGTGGACCTGCAACACTTCATCGATGCGGGAGTGCTGGCGGCCTTTACGGATCAACACGGTTGTCCGGGGTGCGCGGATGAACCGACCGTGTCGGTCGAAGTGCAGTTCAGGAACGGGACAAGCAAGTCCGTTGGCTACAATGTAGGGGAGACCGCCCCGCCGATCACAGCGTTGTTGCAGAAGATCGCAGCCATTCAGGCGAAGGCTAAGCTGCAGAAGCCTTAATCTTTACTCTAGTCGAATCGTCCTAATTCGGAACCCTCGCTCGCTGTTGCTTGTTCGTGGTTTCGGGAGCGGCTTTTCTGCCTTTGTTGGCAAAATATCGCGATAGATGCGCTCATTGAGTGGAATGCTGACGCAAATCTGAATCTGAACCTACGGTCGGCTCCGCGAATGGTTCGTTCAACGTTGCCGGAAAGGCGCGGACTCCTGCAGGAATTCCCGTCCGACTCGATCAGCGGATCGGCGGCGTCACGGAATGCGTGAAACTTCGGTAGGTATTAAGGAGGGCCAATCTGGTCTCCCGCTCCACACTACGCGCGCATGCGGAAGGCGAGCAGAACCTTGTTGATTATGACCCGCTGCGCTTTCTCACAACCGGAACAAGTGCGGGGAGCCAAGTGCGACTTCTACATGCCGAAAGATTCCACTGCCGTCTTGCAGGTCGAAGGCAAAGAACACTTGCTACGTCGCTTCAGGAAATTCCGCTCGGAGAGGCGGAACAAGCTGCGGCCGAGGATGGCGTTGCGGCCTATGAAAAGCTGTTGTCTTAAACTGGCGGATGTTCCAACGCCAGCGGGTCCGACTCGGCGAAAGATCGATCCCGGATTGTTGCAAACCACATTTGTCAGACCAGCGTTCGACACCGCGGCCACAACGAGATAAAGGGGCAGCAACAGTTGCCCTCCGTCCGCGTTCCCAAAGGCAACTGTTGACGAGATCGGTGAGGTCTACGGCCCAAAACATCCCCACAGGTCCGAGTAGCTTCTTTTTCGCTGTTCAGTCAGTACGAAGCGCCCGCATGGGATCGCTGGATGCGGCGCGCCGGGCGGGGATGAAGGCGGCGATCAGACCCGTGATCGCCGCAATGACGGAAACCAGCACCAATACGGCGGGATTACGCGAACCGGTTCCATACAGCATGCTTTTAAGCACCGAGGTCGAGAACAGAGAGGTCAGCACTCCGATAGTTACTCCGATGGCAAGGAGTGCGCCGGCCTCGCACAAGACTTTGTTCAGCACATGGCTGCGTTGCGCTCCGAGCGCCATGCGAATGCCAATCTCCCGCGTACGTCGTGAAATGGAGTACGTCATGACACCGTAAAGCCCGACAACGGTGAGCGTGATAGCCAGTGCAGCAAAGACGCCGAGCAATACCATTGCGAATCTAGGCTGCGAAAGTTCGCTGAACATCAGCTCCTGCATCGTGCGGACGTTGGTGACCGGAATGTCCTTATCCATGGATGCAACCAGTTGCAGCGCAGTCGGCTCCATGCTACGCGGGTTTACCGAAGTGCGCATCACGGTATGCAGGCAGCACCAATGGCTTAGTTGCGTTGACGGCAGATACATCTCCGGGCGCATCTCGCGCTGCGTCGCAGAGAGTCGCACGCTTCCCACCACGCCCACAATCTCACGCCACTGGGATCCCTCTCCCGGCCCATTGTCTGCACCTGGCCTGATCCTCTTCCCCACGACATTCTCTCCGGGGAAGAACTTTTGCGCGAATGCCTGATCGACGATCATCACCTGTTGTGATCCCATGTTGTCCCGGTCAGAGAAATCTCGCCCCTTCAGCAACGGAATCTGCATGGTCCTGAAGTAGTCCCGCGTTATCAACGTCACATTGGCGCCAGCGCGCTGTCCCTCGGGGGCCGGATGTTCCGGATCCTCAAAAGTGATGTCCGCGCCATCGTCTGTCATCGGCATGATCGCCACTCCAGCTGCCGATTGCACGCCCGGCAGCGCGCGCACCTTTTCGAAATACTGTCCATAGAATTCCGGGCGTGTCTCCTTGTACCGCGAGTCGGGCGGTTCAAAAAAATACGTCAACAGATGGTCGGGATTAAACCCTTCGTCGGTGTGCCGTAGATGCATGAAGCTGGTGATGAGCAATCCAGCAGAGGCGGCAAGTACCAAACCGAGTGCGACCTGTCCGATGATCAGGGTGGAGCGCAGCCAGTCGTGGCTGGAGATCTCTGTGCGCCCTCCTTCTTTGAGCGACGACACCGGCTCGGTATTCGATGCGGTGATCGCCGGCACGATCCCGAATATCAGTCCCGCCACACATGAGATAGCGAGGACAAATGCCAGAATGCGCAGGTCCACTCCGGCATTCGCTGCGCGCGGAATGGTGTCGCCGATAAGTGACAACATAACTGGCGTGCAGGCAAAGGCCAGGCAGCACCCGGCAAACCCACCTGCGGTGCTCAACACAAAGCTCTCCACCAGCAATTGACGGATGATCCGGCTGCGGCCCGCTCCCAACGCCGTGCGCATAGCGATCTCGCGTTGCCGCTCGCGCATTCGCGCCAGCAACAGGTTGGCAACGTTGCCACATGCAATCAGCAGCACCAACGCCACGGCACCCAACACAATCATCAGTGCTGTTTGCGTGTCGCCGACCAGCGCAGTGAGTTCCGTTCGCGCTTTGGCTGAATCGTTATGGATGTTTGTGGCTGGATATTGTTTGGCAAGAATGGCAGCAATCGCGCTGAGATCCTGATTGGCCTGGTCGACCGCTACACCCGCCTTGAGTCGGCCTATCGCATTCAGAAAGTGCATACCGCGCTTGGTTGTTGAAGGATCGGTCGAGTCTTCGTCCACGGCGAGCGTGGTCCACATGCCATTCTGCGGCGAGGTCATCGGGAAACGGAACGAAGCAGGCATTACGCCGATGATTGTGAACAGTTGGCCACTCAGGGACACGGTCCGCCCAACAATGGCCGTGTCTCCGGCAAACTGCGACATCCACAGCGCATGGCTGATCAACACGACTCGCGTTCCCGGCTTCTCCTCCTCCGGCGAGAATCCGCGCCCGATCTCGGGCCGAGCCCCAAGCGTCGGCAGCAAGTCCCATGAGACGATCTGTGCATCAACATGAACCGGCCTGCTAACTCCTGTCATCGTGTAGGACCGATCGTGGTACGAAACCAGATGCGTGAGGGTGTGATTGCCCGATCGCATGTCAAAAAAATCAGGATAGGACAAGTTGCGGCTGTAGTCCTGAGGGAAGCTGCTGTTCATCGGAACCACATCGATCAACTGTTCCGGGCGGTCGTACGGCAGCGGCCGAAGCATCACTGCGTCAACCACGCTGAAGGTCGCGGTATTGGCGCCGATTCCCAACGCCAATGTTACGATGGCCGTGATCGTGAAACTCGGAGATTTGAGCAGTTGCCGGCAGGCCAGACGGATATCTCGCCAGATATTCTCAATCACCAGGGCGGCATCCTCACAGGCGACTCGCTCCTCGATTGCAGTTCGGCTCCCGAACCGGAGTAACGCATCGCGCCGCGCTTCCTCCGGTGACATACCGTTGGCAATGTTGTCCTCGATTCGCATTTCAACGTGCGATCCAAGTTCAGCATCAATCTCACGCGCTACCTTCGATGGGGAGAAAAGATTCGCAACTCGTCGAAATATCGACATGAACACCCTCACGCGAAGCGGAGTACGGCGCGTACGCCTTTGACCAGATGCTCGAAGCTCTTTTCTGCGCGCTCCAACTGTTTTCGTCCGGCTGCGCTCAGCCTGTAATACTTCGCTTTTCGATTCGTCTCTGTCAGAGCCCATTCCGAACTGATCCACCCATCCTGCTCCATGCGGTGGAGGGCTGGGTAGAGGGAACCTTCTTCAACTCTTAGGAGTTCATCAGAAACACGCTGGATGTGCAGGACAATTCCATAGCCGTGCAAAGAGCCCGTCTGTGCGAGGGTCTTTAGAACGAGCAGATCTAGCGCTCCCTGTAAATCATTCTTGGCCATGATTGATGTCACCTAGCTGTCTTGGTATTGACGATGCTATCCACAAGCCCTTAGGGGTGTCAAGACGAGTCTTCTTCTAGAAACAATACCGTTTGCACCAAAGCAAACCCCGACGGCGTATGAACCTGGGAATCAGGTCCGAATGGCAACAGAGTTCGTCTTGGGTACTGCCGAGCAGTTGCGCGACCTATCGTCCGCTCGCCAAATGACCACTGGACTGATCCGGGAAATCAATCCCACAGACATCCGGATGGTCGGAACATCCATAACAGTGGCGCAGTTGGCTGATCATTTCCAGCAGCGAGAGCTTGGCTGCTCGAACGGACGAATCTCGTACTCCACCAAGAAGGCCTATCAGGGGCTACCTTGGCAAATGGATCGTTCCGCGTTGGGGAGACTACATCCTCCCGAACATCAAAGCTGTCGAAGTGGAGCTTTGGCTCAAACATCTGCAACGGGCACCGGGTACCTGCTGCAAAATCAGGAACGTGATGAGCGTCCTATTCAACCATGCCCGCCGCTACGATCTCTACGACCGCAATCCTATTCAGTGGGTGCGGCAGAGTGCCAAACGTCGCAGTGCTCCTGACGTCCTCACGTGCAACGAGGTCCGGCAACTGCTGGCGGCGCTCGAGCCGCGGGAGCGAATCATGGTCTTGCTAGATGTGGCAACGGGACTGAGACAAAGCGAACTGTTTGGGCTCAAGTGGAAGGACGTCGACTTCAAGAATAAACAACTCTGGGTCATTCGATCGATCGTGCAACAGGTCGTCGGAGAGTGCAAGACAGAGGCTTCGCAAAAACCCGTGCCCCTCCACGATCATCTGATCCGTGATCTGCGGAACTGGCGCCGCAGAACACTCTATCGAACGCCGGAGAGTTGGGTGTTCGCCAGCCCTCAGAATCGGGGAAAGAACCCGTATTGGGGACAACAGCTTCTTCGTCATCACATTCGCCCGGTCGCGCAAGAGCCGGGCATCACGAAGCGCATAGGGTGGCACACATTCCGCAGGACATACTCTACCCTGCTCCGCGCTACTGGGGCCGAGCTCAAGGTTATGCAGGAACTGATGCGGCATTCAACGATCCGCGTCACTCTGGACACCTACACCCAGGCCGTTACTAGTAAGAAGCGCGCTGCGCAAACCGCCGTGGTGTCGCTTTTGGTACGGAATAAAATAAGAAGAGAAGCAAGGCCAGCTAGTGAAAGCGCGGAGCAACACTCAGGCCGGGATAGCGGTTCGGAAGCGTCGAGGGCGCTGGTTTCGGCACTCAAGCTTGTGCCTATTTGGTACCTTTTTGTGCCCACGCCGGGATGACGCCATTTCTGTAAGTGCTTGATTTGAAATGGCGGGGACGACGGGACTCGAACCCGCGGCCTCTGCCGTGACAGTTGATATCAAACGGTGCCGGCGGACATTGTTTGGTACAAAATGATACCGGACAGCATCTGTTATCGTCCCCTTAACGTCCCCAGATCGCTTCGTGTGTGGCGATGGACGGAGTTGAACCGCCGACACTAGCCTTTTTAGGGTACGCATAATTAGGCCATGATTTTTCGTCTTCAAACTTGCCCACTCCTAAATCGCTTCCGACCGTTGCGGTTCCTCAACGAGTACGTCATGTTGACCGTTCTGGTTTAAGCTTCTCTTCAGCTTCTCGGATTACTGTCTTGCAGGGCCAAAGATGCGCATTCTGCTGGTGGAAGATGATCGAGAATTGGCGGGATACGTTCGCAAGGGGCTCGAAGAGGAAGGCTATCAGGTTCAGGCGTGCTTTGACGGTTCCGCGGGCCTTCGAGCTGCGGAGTTGACTGCGTTCGACATCATCGTGCTCGATGTAATGCTGCCTTTCCTAGACGGGTTCGAAGTGACAAAGCGTCTCAGACTTCAGAGTATTCGTACACCGATCTTGCTGCTCACAGCTCGCGATGCCCCGGAAGATGTTGTGCGGGGTCTCGATGCAGGCGCCGACGATTACCTGACCAAGCCCTTTTCATTTGACGTGTTGGTGGCAAGGATTCGGGCTCGAACACGGTTAGCCACAGATCGTCGCGCTCCCGTGCTCCGGTATTCCGACCTTTCTCTGGATACGGCGAAACACGAAGTGTGGAGGGGCAATGCACTCCTCAAATTGAGCCGAACAGAGTTCTCCATCCTCGAATGTCTCATGCGCGGTGCTGGACGCGTGGTCACGCGCGATCACATCATAGCATCGGTTTGGGGAGAGCGAGAGATCACCGACAACAACCTGGAAGTCTTCATGCGATTTCTCCGCGAGAAGGTGGAACAACCCGGGACGAAAAAGCTGATTCACACAGAACGTGGCATCGGATATGTCCTAAGAGACTATTGATGTTCGAACACTCGTCCATTCGGTTCCGGCTGACAGCCTGGTATTCACTAAGTCTGGCGGTAGTTCTCGCGCTTGTGGCTGTCGCCAGCTACTTCGCCATGCGGGCGAGCATGTATCGCGCCATCGATGTCGATTTGCGCTTTCGCATAGCCGGTGTGGAGGAGTTTCTTGAATCTCGCCCGGGTTCCAACGTCCACGACTTACCAAAGGACATTGCAGAAAACAATACGTTGGGGGTTTTGTTCCGGATCTTCGACAACGGCGGGCAACTTATTTACGAGTCCGGTCCGCTTACCGACCACCACATCAGCCAGGTTGCACCGTCGCCTGAAGGCGCCGCGGTTCTTTACCGCGACGAAGCAGCGGGTTGGCCTGTGCGCTTGGCCGCCCAAAGAATTGTGTTCCGAGGTCAACCAATAATCGTTGAGGTCGTCCAACCTCTTCGATTTCATTATGCGTCTCTTCGCGATTTTGAAACCTCGCTCATAATCTCGCTCCCGCTTCTTGTTTTGATCGCAGCGTTGGTCGGCTATTGGTTGAGCGGTCGAGCTCTGGCTCCAGTGAATCAGATCGTGCGCGATGTGCGTGCGATTGATTCGAACCGCTTATCGCAACGTTTGTCGGTCCCGCCGGCACACGACGAACTGCGGCAGTTGTCGGAGACCCTGAATTCCATGCTCGACAGTATCGAGGCGTCAGTATCTCGAATCAAGCAGTTCACCGCCGATGCATCCCACGAATTGCGAGCGCCTGTGACGCTGATTCAAGCAGCAGCGGAATACACGCTGCGTCGCGAGCGAACTCGTCAGGAATTAGCAGATGCGATGAGCAAGATTCTTGGGGAATCCAAATGGACATCGCAGTTGATCGACAATCTGCTGCTTCTCGCGCGAGCAGATTCAGATGATGAGGTTCTCAAGCCGGGACCGGTACAGCTGAACGCCGTTCTGCGTGAAGCCGTCGATCGTACTGGTCAGCTTGCTAGCAGTAAGAAGTTAAGAATTGCTACGGACATCGATGAAAGCGAACTCTACGTGAGCGGAGACCTCGCTCTACTGCAACGCCTGTTCTTTGTGCTAATCGAAAACGGCGTGAAATACACTCCGGAAAATGGAACAGTGAGCGTTGCGTTGCGCTCCAGTTTAGACGATGCGGTGATCGAAGTGTTCGATACCGGAATTGGCATTGCGGAAGAGGACCTGCCGCATGTTTTCGACCGGTTTTGGCGCGCTGACAAGGTTCGCTCTCGGGAAATGGGCGGGACTGGCCTTGGCCTCTCGATTGCCAAATGGATTGTCGAAAAAATCGGGGGCTCGATTCAGGTGGAGAGTATGTTAGGTCGAGGTTCGAAGTTTATCGTCCGCCTCCCAAAAATACAGCATGTTGAGGATCGGGTGCCTTCCGAAAACTAGGCGACAGCATCCTCTGTTTGTTTGAATCTTAAGGAATCTTTCAGCAGCACGTGTGATCGTCATTCTTGTTTCGAATTTCCGGAGGGAATGATGAAAGGTTTTGTGCTTGGTATTGTGGCTACGGTTTTCGTCTCTGCTGTTGTCGTATATGTCTACTTCGCGGCCGGAATGGCTCCGGTTGCCGCTTCTGCGTCTCCCATGGTTTTTGAGAGAACGTTCGCTCGAATGGCCGTACATTCCCGCATCGAAAAAGAGATGCCAACTCAAGTGCCCATCCAGGCCAACGAAACGAATCTGACTGCAGGTGCCCGCGTCTACATGCAGCAGTGTGCGGTCTGTCACGGAGTTCCTGGAAAAGAGCAAACTGCGATCGCCAAAGGCGAATTTCCGCGCCCACCACATCTCTTCAGGGGTAAGGGCGTAACCGACGATGAACCCGGCGAAACCTATTGGAAAGTAGCGAACGGCATCCGTCTAACGGGAATGCCAGGCTTTAATCAGGACCTCTCGACGACGGAATTGTGGCAGGTTTCGTTGTTGCTGGCGCACGCCGATAAATTGCCTGACTCGACCAAAGCGGTTCTTGCAGCCCCCGACAAGTCCGGAACGTAAACTTGAAAGTTCGCATAAGCTCGAAAGGAACAGAGAGATGATTTTATTTTCGACGAAAAGGGTCCGCTGCGGAATCGTCTTAGCTCTGCTCTGTTCATCGTTGGCGACTCTCCAGGCACAGAGTACAACCTCACGAATCGTGAGCGCTGCAAGTGCTTTTCTTTCGACCCTCAACGACAAGCAACGGCAAAGCGTTGTATTTGCTTTTGACGACGACAAGCAGCGCGCGAATTGGTCCAACTTCCCGATAGTGATGGTCCCGCGCAGTGGAATCAGCCTGAAAGAGATGAATGCCACTCAGCATGCTGCAGCCATGGCTTTGCTCTCGTCGGTACTCAGTCCGCGAGGATTCGAGAAAGTTCAGCAGATCATGGAAGGGGATGAGATCAACAAGAATACCGACACTGGCCCCCCGCGAGGCGGAAACAACGGCGGTGGTCCACCGCCTGGGACCTCCGGCAACCGGCCGCCATTCGGGAGAGGCCCAATATTCGGCAAAGATCTTTATTTCATTTCGTTCCTTGGAAAGCCCTCAGAAAAAGACCCGTGGATACTGCAGTTCGGCGGCCACCATTTAGCGCTCAATATCACCATCGCCGGTGAACATGGTGTTCTTACGCCGACTCTCACTGGTGCACAGCCTGCTCTTTACACGTTTGGGGGGAAAACCGTGCGACCACTTGGGGGCGAAAGCGATAAGGCTCTCGCTTTGTTGAATGCACTGGACGACTCACAGAAGAAGCAAGCCATCCTCGGCTTTCACCTTGCTGATTTGGTACTTGGGCCCGGGCAGGACGGCAAAACGATCCAGCCCGAAGGTCTAAAGGCGTCCGCGATGAACGATAGGCAACGTGCGATGCTCCTGGACGTAATCTCCGAGTGGGCCAACATTCTTAACGAAAGTGCGGCTGCCGCTCGTATGGCCGAGTTGAAGGCTGATCTCAACGAAACATGGTTTGCCTGGAGCGGTCCAACCACGGCCGAGCCGGAAAAAAACATTACGGCCTATTACCGGATTCAGGGCCCGCACGTAGTCATCGAATACGCACCTCAGCGTCTGGGCGGCGACCCATCTATGCATGTTCATACGATGTACCGCGATCCTACGAATGACTATGGCCGGAGGTTTACGGCAAAGTGAGCAAGATCCTTCCGCTCGTAATCGTTTTGTCGCTCGTGGCGCCTGCTTCGGCCCATCGTGTGGATGAGTATCTGCAGGCCACGATCATCTCCGTGGAAAGAGACCGAGTTCAGTTCTCCATGCGCCTAGTGCCGGGGATCGCAGTGTCTTCAGGCGTCATTGCAACCATCGACACCAACCGCGACGGCATCATTTCGGAAACTGAGAGACAGAAATACACGCAACTGGTCCTTGACGATTTGTCGCTCAGCATCGACTGGAACCACCTGGAACCGCAGCTCATCTCGGCGGTCTTTCCAACCGTTGACGAAATGAGACAGGGACTCGGCGAAATCCGAATCGAGTTCACTGTACATTTGCCCGCCGGGGGGACTAACCGGAGGTTCACTCTCACAAATCATCACCAGAGCCGCATTGCGGCCTACCTGGTGAACTGCCTGGTTCCTAGCGATCCGGAGATCCGAGTCCTCGTGCAGCATCGCAATGAACAGCAGTCGTTCTACGAGCTTGATTATGTGCAGAGCAGCGCTTCAGCCCCTCAACATATCAGATGGCTGTCCTCTTTGCGCGGATGGACGGGTGCGGTGGGCTTTGCGAGCATTTTCCGCCGCGGCATGCATCACATCGCAGATGGCCCCGACCATCTCCTTTTTCTGCTTGCGCTACTACTCCCGGCACCGCTACTCGTCTCAGGCTCCCGTTGGGTTGGATTCGCTGGCGTTCGTCAGAGCCTGTTGCAGATCCTGCGAGTGGTAACGGCGTTTACGATTGGGCACTCAATCACTCTTGCGTTGGCGGCACTCGGTGCCATGCACGTGCCCAGCCGTCCCATTGAAGTGCTGATCGCAGTATCGATTCTCGTTTCCGCTGTTCATGCTCTCCGACCGATCTTCCCTGGCCGCGAAGCCGGAATCGCGGCGTTCTTCGGCTTGATTCACGGATTAGCATTTGCGACCAGCTTAGGACAGCTAGGACTCGGTTGGTGGCAGCGCGTAGTTAGCATCCTTGGATTCAACCTCGGTATTGAAGCAATGCAATTGATTGTGGTGGTCGCGACCATGCCATCACTGATGTTGCTGAGCCGAACACGTTTGTATCCGGCTTTCAGGATCGTCGGCGGGCTCTTCGCAGGATGCGCAGCCACGGGCTGGATTCTGGATCGACTCCTAAACGTGCACACCTCAGTGGACCTATTTGTGGACGCCTTGGCGCATCGCGCAGTCTGGATTGCCGGAGCCTTGTTCTTGTCGAGTCTGGTGTGCGGGTTACGCTACCGCATAACCGACCAATCTTTTCGCCGATACCTACTCACGTTGATGGTGGACCCTTGATGGAATTTCAGGCAAACGGCTCAAGGCGGCAATTCCTCTCCACCGTTGCGATGACAGCAGGTGCGATCCTGCTGCGTCCGCCCTTAGGCTGGGCGGCGGATATAACCGATCCGCGGGTGGCCGACATCGTAGCCAAGACGATCGGGATCGACACTCATAATCACATCGACGTTCCCCTCACTGCCACCGAAACGCAGGAACCAAATATGGATCTGGCCGGCGAGTTGAAGCGGTCGGGCCTCTCAGCCATCTGTATGACCTTTGCGACTGACTACCAAACCGGAGATGCCTACGACCGCTTTCTCAAAGGGCTGGCGTCTATGGATCGGCAGTTGGAACGCAACGGCGTGAAGCGTTCCCTCACCCCGGACGACGTCCGCACTGCCCATAAGAATAGCCAGCTAACGGTCATCCAAGCGATCGAAGGTGGTCACTTCCTACAAGGCCATCTTGAGCGGGTGCAAGAAGCCCACGGGCGGGGTCTGCGGCATTTCGGGATGCTTCATGACAGCGACGCTTCCGTGCCGCTCGGCGACGTTTACACCAACCCGCCACGCTACGGCGGATTGACCGCATTTGGGTCAGCCGTGATCAAAGAATGCAATCGGCTCGGCATCCTCGTCGATCTCGCCCATGCCAATATGCAAACAACGGAAGCCGCGCTCAAGATTACGACTCGACCGGTCATCATCTCCCATACCGGCCTTGATACGCAGTTGGGAAACAATCCGTCCATGGCGCAAATGATGCGCCCAAGACTCATCAGCAAAGAGCAAGCTATGGTGGTCGCCAATGCTGGGGGACTGGTCGGTGTCTGGACGCATCTTTCAGATACCCCCTTGGACTATGCGCGAAATATCCGGGCGCTCGTCGATGTCATCGGAGTCGATCATGTGTGCATCGGCACTGATACCAAGCTTACCCAGCCCAGCCCTCGCCCCGGTGGTCCTGGGCCCGCTGGGCCTCCTCCCGGCGTCTCCGGCCCCGGTCAACAGCATCCTCGCGTCGGGGAACGTACCAATCAGGCATGGCAGGATCAAACGGTGGGGTTTTACTACGTTGTTGTCGATGCGATGTTAAAAACCGGCTTCACTCCGGATGAGATCGGAAAGATCGGCAGCGGAAACGTCCTGCGCGTCTTCGATAGGGTGACCAGTCATCAATCCTGAATCGCAGAACTATCTGCAAGCTGTATCAAGAGAGCGGACACCAAACTCAATGGAGAAGAATGATGCGACCCAAAAATCCACAATCGCCAGTCGTTAGCGCCGCATTGGCCGCACTCCTTTTCACCACGATCGGAGTTGTTGCTCAATCGACGCCGAGTCGATCCTTGTTGGCGCTTTCCAAGCGTAACCATACACTCGCCATAGTGGACCCGAATACGCTGCAGGTCATCGCACGCGCTCCTGTCGGTCCTGATCCCCATGAGGTAATCGCGTCTTCCGATGGGAAGACAGCTTATGTCTCGATTTACGGTGGAGGCCGATACCATGCGCTTTCTGTGATCGATTTGGTTGGGCAGAAAGCGCTGCCCGACATCGATACCGGAGCCTTGAAGGGCCCTCACGGCCTCGCGTTTGCCGGAGGAAAGGTCTGGTTCACAGCTGAAGGCGCGAAGGCCATTGCAACCTATGATCCAGTCTCCGCCAAGATCGATTGGATCATGGGCACCGGCCAGAACTGGACACACATGCTTTACGTCACTGCGGACGAGAAGCAGATCTACACCACCAACGTTAGCTCCGCGACTGTCAGCATTCTGGAGAAGGTCACTCTTCCACCGATGGGACCTCCTCCGGGAATGCGCCTGCCCCAAGGTTCCCAGCCACCACCGCCTCCGCCGGGAGGAAATCAACCGCGCATGGATTGGAATCAGACCGTCATACCGGTCGGTAAAGGCGACGAAGGTTTCGATGTATCGCCCGATGGACGCGAGCTATGGACGGCGGATGCGCAGGACGGAACGCTCTCGGTGATTGACCTCACTTCACGGAGCGTCACCGCCACTCTGGACCCAAAGACGTTCGGTGCAAACCGCCTGAAGTTCACTCCGGATGGAAAACTTGTGCTGATTTCAATGCTGGGTAACGGTGATCTGGTGATCTACGATACAGCGTCGCGCAAGGAGTTCAAGCGGGTCAAAATTGGCCACGGAGCGGCCGGCATCCTAATGGATCGGGATGGTAATCGTGCCTTCATCGCCTGTGGGCCTGACAACTACATCGCTGTACTGGACCTGAAGACCTTAGAGGTCACGAGCCACATCGACGTTGGGGGCGAGCCGGACGGTTTAGCTTGGGCGATCCGACCGTAACTTAGTCTGTCCAACTTCCGGGTGGTCGGCGAACTCTTCCACAATCGGGCGCGACCTTTGGAGTTTGCAGGAAACGGTGCGAGTATAGGAACCTCGGATGGCGTCCTCAGATGAACTCGATCAGCCAGGCATTTGAGACTACTAAAACGCGGTCGGTAAGGATCTATCGCTGGGTCATAGCCTGGCTTTGCGTGAGTGCCGTAATTGCCCTGCTTTTGCTGGCGAACTCCATTCGAGACTACCGTTTCGTTTCCCGGCTGATTGCTACGCAGCAAGTTCGTCACCAGATGAGCCAACACGCCGCTGCTCTTGAGCGCCAGTTGCGGCAAGATCCCCTAACAAGGAAAGCTGGCGTGAAGTCGCTGATGGAAGCGGGAGGCAACCCGGTATGGATCGAACTGCGCAGCCCTGACGGCAAGGTGCTTGAGCATGCAGGCGGGGCAGCACAACGATTGTTTTCCGAGGACGAGGAACACTCTCACGCCCGCAATCACGAGCCACTCTACCGAGTTGTGGCCACTGCTGCCGGCGACGTCGTGGTTGAAGTCTTTGCGATTCGCGCGCCCGCTGCCCCGACACCTGCGAACCCTCCGGCGCGGTCCGGTCCACCCGCACCCATGATGTTAGAAGTCGCGATGCCGCTGAGCAGTGTCGATCAGTCGAACTTCTGGCCAATCCGACGGAATCTTTTGATCAACTGTTCAGGCGCGTTAGCTCTGCTGGTGACGGTGGTGGTGGCAGGGCTTGGGTTCCGCTCCTATGCTCATGGCAAATACCTGGAAGAACAGCTCGAGATTGCAGGTCAAGTCCAGTCCGAGCTTTTGCCTCCCTTGACGGAGAAATATGTTGGAGTTCATCTCGCGACGGAGTACACACCGGCCGAACAGGTTGGCGGCGATTTCTATGATGTCTTCCGCCTTGAGAATGAACGAATTGCGCTGGTCATGGGGGATGTCTCCGGCAAAGGAGTGCCCGCAGCGCTTCTCATGGGAGTGATCCACGGGGCCGTCCGCTCAAGCCTGTGGTCAGAATCACCATCGCGGCACGAGTCAGAATCGCAGCAACTGAATCGCCTCTTGTGCGAACGGGCTTCCGGGGAGCGATATGCCAGCTTGTTCTGGTGCTACCACGATCCAATTGCTCATACCCTTAGCTATGTGAATGCGGGACACTGCCCACCGCTTTTGACGCGGAACAGCGGGAGCAAGGTTGAGATATCCCGCTTGCAGGTCGGAGGCCCCGTGCTCGGTGTTTTACCAAACGCCCGGTACGAGCAGGCCACGGTTCAGGCTTGCACCGGGGATCTTCTCTTAATGTATTCCGATGGCTTGGTCGAAGCCACAAATCCACATGGCGAGGAATATGGGGAAGTCAGATTGCGAGAGCTGCTCGCTACACTTACCGAGAAAAACGTGGACGACATTCGGCGAGTCATTCTAGCTTCGTTAGCCGCGTTCTCCGGCACTACAGCGCTACGAGACGATCTGACGATTGTCGTCGCGCAGTTTAAATCTACTGAGGATTGCATGCTTCGCGAAAACGAATTGTCGCCAAACAGTCAAATTTCCGAATAATCTGAAAACGACCAAGCTCAAATGTGTTGGCACAAAATCGCGATAAGCACTCACAACCACGGATGTCGGCTCGCCACCGAGCGATTGCCAGCGACTCGGAAACTGCTTTGAGACTGAAGACTCCCAGCTCCTCGCTCCAAGCTTCACACGCCGCCCCAACTCAACAAAATCCTCAACTCCCCCACTCAGTGTTTCGCGCCCCCGCGCGCTCCGCGCCCTGCGCCGGACAACAAAGGAACGGGACGAGCAGATGTTGTTGAACGATGGGGTGAACTAAGGATGAGCAGAGCTGAGATGATCCGACCTCATCTCACCATGATCACAGAGGAGGGTGTATCTGTTTGTGGGTAGAAATATTCGAAGGATCAATAAAGGTGGCTGGCGAGCTGGGAGTTGGTAAGCGCCCGACCCCACCTTCAGAATCACGGCGTGGGTTCATAATACCGGGCATGACTCCAGTCGCGGACACCCCTCACCCCAGAACTGCGTGAAGGCAAGATGAAGTCAATCCGCTCTCTCGCCAAATTCCTCGAGAAGAGAGCAGCCTGACTTGCATTCTGAGCGCTAACGCCTAATAACAACACCTAGCCGATTCCAGTAGAATTGCTCTGCGGACTGCGATGAACGCTAGGCTCATGCTGTTTCTCGCGATTTCTCTGCTCGTTGCGGTAGCCCCGTTATTTGGACAGGAATCCGTTTGCGCTCTCTTCTCCCATCTCGAAGGCGTCGACGGCCAGCAGGTGAGGGTTGCCGGGGAATTGATTATTTCGAAAGACTTGGCCGTTCTCGGAGCGGCGGATTGTGACAATCAATACATCTTTCGCGAACAGGTTTGGCCGACGGCGCTTCTCCTTCGTCCGTCCCCTGCCGTGACACCCGCCCAACTTCAGGAATTTCAGAATGCGGTTGTAGAAGCCGACAGTCTTCGACACGCAGGCAAAACTGTGAGTGCATCGGCATCGTTTTCGGGTCGAATACGGCTCACGGAGTCGGGAGATTTTCCGGCTGAACTCACATTCGATTCTTTCGAAAACCTCAAGACCGAAGCTCTGCCCGATGTCAGCGCGCTAACGGTAATTCCGATCTGCGATCTTTTTCAGCATCTCCCTGCGTGGAAAGGAAAGCGCATCGCAGTCCGCGGCAAGTACGTCAGTACGATGGAGGGAGCGTGGATCGTCGGAGCCTGCAACGGAACATTCGTGACGGACGGGTATCGCTGGCCGGTCGCGCTGACCTACGGAAGTCCCGCATATTACTCTCAAACGATGGCAAAACTCTACGATGCGAACTGGCCTGCGCCCAGCGAAGGCGGGCCATCGCGGGGGACGCCCTTCGTCAACAAAACAGCAACCTTCGTGGGACGATTGAGGATGCGGTCTGAATACAGCGTCTCATGCCGACCCGATGGCCGATACGTGGGGAACGGTTTCGGTCATCTCAACGGCGCTGCCGCTGAGCTATTGGTTGAGGGGATCGACGCGTTTGGCGAAACCGCGCTGATGAAGGCGTCCGAGTATGGCTACGATCAAACTATCAAGGTACTGATCGAACATGGGGCCGAATTGAATGTCAGAGACAACAAGGGAAGGACAGCCGTCATGCATGCCGCCGATTCTTGCTGTTCTCACGCCATACCTCTGCTGCTCGAAAATGGAGCCGACCCGAACGCCCACGACAAAGACGGCAAGACCGCCCTCGATCTGGCAGACGCGTCCAACAATCTGGCTGCAATTGCTGAATTGTCTGTCGCGACGAAAACATCTCACTAGCAAGTGGCGCTATTCCGGCGGTACTCTCAACTGTTGAAATATCTCGATTGCACTTTTTGACCCGGAGGGGGATTTTCCAACAGTTGTCCGCATGGACGGGTCCGGCCATGGCCATTCTGCTGCAGCGCCGGTGCTAGCGCTTGTTCACGGCGAGCCAAGGGATGCTGCGGTAGGAATCCGCCACCACCCAGGCGCCCGCCGTCAGCGCCCAAGAAACCAGGGTCTCGCTCCATTGAAAGGCGCTCTTGGGGCCTGGCGACGCCACGATGGGTACCCACACCAGCAGCGTGAACATGCCCATCTGCAAAGCCGAGAGCGCAGCCGCCAGCCGTGCATATACACCGATGAGCACCGCCACGCCCGCCGCGATGAATGCACCGCCGGTGAAATACGCCCAAGCCACATGCCATGGCAGCCAACCAGGCACCAGCGGGACGGTGTTTTGGAGATAGGTGAAATGGGCCACGCCGAAGGGGATCAAGGCCAGGCCGTAGAACACCCTCGCGATGTGCAAACCCTTGTCGCCGGTCGCGAAACTGAGGCGCCGCCTGTCCCAGTCAGTGGCGAACCAGGCATACAGTACCCAGCCGGCCGCCACCATCACCGCGGTCTGGCACCATGGCCAGTAAACGTCCACGGTGAACGTGCGGAAAAAGCCGGGCACTCTGAACACCAGCATCCAAAGCAGGAGAAAGGCGAGCAGCACGCGGGCAGCGGGGGCGGCGACGCGCTGCCAGAGCAGGCCTATACCAGATTCGAGGGAGATGAAGGCGCAGAGATAGGCCAGTACTTCGCGAGCCGGCACACTCTTCGGTACCGGCAGCCATATCACGGTGAAATTGCCTTTGATCAAGCCCAGGATTCCGAGGCCGATCATGGTGGCCGCAAAGACCGCATGACCCACGCTTGCGATGCGCATCGCCCTATTCTCCGGTCGTGTTCCAGCTCATAGGGCACAGGCATCCTATGTATGCAAGATGCCGGGCATTGTACAGGGAAGTGGCGCGCACTTGCAGGAAGCCCGTCGTGTGACCACCAGAAACCCTACTACAGACTCTTCCCTGCGATGATGCCTGCAATGTTTCCGGTCGTTTCCTGAATCCCGACGGTTCGCGGTTACTGCTTTGCCGCGGCAGTAACAAGCATTTTTTCTCGTGTGCCGAAATTTCTGCCGATACCAATCCCAAGATTCTTCCCCGGAGAGTGGTAGCGCTCGTACGATCAAGGGCGCAACGGAGTTGACATCTCATGCTAAGAGAGGAGAGCAAGATGCAGGAAGGAAGTGTGATTCGAGAACATCGAAAACTGGGTCCAGACGTTTGGAGCTACCGCTGGTGGGAATCGGGACCGAGCGGCAACAAAATACATCGCCGTATCGTCTTGGGTACCGCCGAGCAATTGCGCGACATATCACCCGCCCGGGGACTGGTTCGCTCCACCCGGTAGCAATCGAGGCGGCAGCGGAGACAACAAAGCTGTCTCCTACGGCACGAACGACACGCATGGCGCAAAGGGCCAGAAGGACTGGGGCGTGGATGCAAAGGCCTTCTTGCAGGGGGAGTCGGCCAAAGGCCGACAAACGGACCTACTCAAACTAAACATCACTCCGGAGCAGGAGAAAACACTACAACAGCATCTCGACTCGAACAATCCGAATGCACAGTGCGCTGCACCGTACAGCATTCCGGAGGGCAACAGTTGCGTTGATCAGGTACAGAATCCACTTATTGACACAGGTATTCTGCAAGTACCAACACAAATACAAGTTGACCCCTACAACAAGTGCTCCCACTACGCCACAGCCTTGAATCTGAACTACAAAGCCAACCCGGCCTCGTGCAGAGACACGGATACCGCCGGAGAGTCCAAGACGGGCTTTTGGGGCACTCTCTTTGGGGCACCATCAAGGAAGCAGTGGGTGCCAATGAAGAGAATCCTATTACTTGTTTGCGCGCTTGTAGCGTTCGTGGCAGTGGTTGGTTGCTTCAAGCGACCAGCCGTGAAGCTCGAAAACAGCGGGTCTTCTGTGATCGTTCACGTCGAGACTCTCGGGGAATACCCTACAACGGTTCGCCATATTCGACTCAAGGAGGCTTCCTCTGGGAAAGTGATATTCGAGTTGCTGACCGAAAGTGGAACACCGCAGATCTACAGTTTTCGGCTCTCGGTCGGGGACAACCCTACTATCCATGTCGCCGATCCAGAGCACGGCTTCTATCGAGTAGCCGAGCCCAGCGGGAAGAACACCTTCGCCCTCCAGACGGGCGTGCGTTACCGGCTGACGGTATGGGGCAATGGATGGCCGCCCAGCGAGACCAACCCAAAGTTCTGATGATGGGAACAGCTACGATTACGACGCAACAGCTACATCTATGACGCACGGCAGCCCGTGTTCATTTAGCGCAGCGTCGGGGTGTGGTAACAAGTTCACCGGCAAAGAACGCGACACAGAAAGCGGTCTCGATATGTTCGGGGCTCGGTACTACGGCAGCAGCCTCGGCAGGTTTATGACGTCGGATTGGGCGGCCAAAGCTACTGCCGTCCGTACGCCAGTTTCCGTGATCCACAAACCCTCGATCTGTACGGCTATGCCCGCAACAATCCGCTGTCCAAGGTCGATCCCAATGGGCACTGCTCTGCTCCCTCAGTAGGAAAAGGGCAGGTAGGGGTTTGCGTCGATTTATACATTCAGGCCAAGACAATCATCCGAGTCGGCAAAGGAGACAATCGCGGTCCCGCCCCAATGATCCGAATGCCACATAAAAGTAGAGATACAACTTGCCATCGATGTAAAGACGGGTCTACCCTCCATTATCAAGAATGACCTTGGTACATCGGAGGCTCTCGGCGGGTTGTTGTCAGGCAAAGGCAGCAGCCAGTCATCAGTAAGCGACCCGGTAAAGGACGATGCTGGCACTTCGCACTTTACCCTAGACAATAAGGCGGAGATGGGACTCAGCTTCTTACCATTCGCGCCCAAGGACACCATCAAGACTTCTTTTGAAAACTGTATGCTTGTTCCGGTTGAGTAAACGATCGACCATGACTGACGATCGCGTTTCCAAATCGACGATTGCAGAGACATCGCCAGAAGCTGGCTTAAGGTGGCAACTCCGACGGATGCAATCTTAACGAGACCGACCACAGTATCCGCGCGGCTCGATCGGCTGCCGCCCACGCGTTACTTCCGTGGGTTGATCGCACGTATTTCGGTTGGAGGCTGGTTTGAATTCTTCGACCTCTTCATGACGGCTTACATCTCGCTAGGTCTAATCAACGCAGGCATGTTTAGCGCTACGACCAGGGGGCTATTTGACTGGACTGGTTTCGCTAGCTTCATCGCATCTGGCTTTGCCGGCATGTTCATGGGAACAGTGTTGTTGAGCGGGACGTCGGACCGCTACGGCCGAAAAGCAACTTTTGTTTACTCGCTATTCTGTTACTCGATCGCTACCCTCGCAATGGCCTTTCAGCGATCAGCTATCAGTCTCGATCTGTGGAGGTTTATCGCCGGAGTCGGGATTGGCGTACAACTCATCACCATCGACACGTACATCTCTGAAATGTCGCCGAAGCAGAGCAGAGGCCACTACATTTCTTTCTCTCAATGCGTTTCCTATTGCGCCGTTCCCTCTGCGGCGTTCGCAGCGTACTTGCTAGTCCCCAGAACATTTCTCGGTCTAGATGGCTGGCGTTGGGTGGTGATGATCGGCGCGCTGGGGGCCCCGACTTTCCTGTTCATACGTTCGCATTTGCCCGAATCACCTCGTTGGTACGAGGCACGAGGCCGAGTGCAAGAAGCGCAGGCTGCGATCGATGCGATCGAAGCTGCGGTGCGATCAAGCTTAGGCCGCGAGTTGCCGCCGGTGCAGCCCGAGACAGACGACAGACAGACCGTCGGCAGTTTGCGTGAGATTTGGAGTCACGACTACTTGTCACGCACGGTCATGCTGGTGATCTTTAATATCTTCCAGACGATTGGCTTCTATGGTTTCGCTTCATGGTTACCGGTGTTTCTAATGCAACAAGGAATTTCATTTGTCCATTCACTCGAGTACACGTTTGCAATAGCGATCGTGAATCCGCTCGGTCCCTTGATTTCCATGAAATTCGGGGATGTGCTGGAGAGAAAGTGGCAGATTGTGGGATTAGCCATTGCGAGCGCCGTTTTCGGAGTGATGTTCGCACAAACGCGCAGTCCAGTATTGATCGTCCTGTTCGGCTCTCTCATTACCATTGCTAATAACTGGTTTTCATGCGCGTTTCATGGCTATCAGGCTGAGCTCTATCCCACGCGTATACGCGCCAAAGCCGTTGGCTTTGTGTATAGCTGGAGTCGGTTCAGCGCGATCTTCGTTGGTTTTCTGATGGCAGCTCTGCTGAGGAAATTTGGCACGACGGGCCCCTTCGCCTTGATTGCCGTTTCCATGGCCATAGTTGCTATAGTGATCGCAACTATGGGCCCAAAGAGTTCTGGAATAGCGCTCGAAGTTCTGTCTCGTTGAGTACGAAGGATTGCTGAAGCCGAGCAGAACCGTTGCAGCAACGGCTCGTTGAGGAGTGGGCGGGTACCCTTTACGCCACATCATAGTACGCCCCTGAATGGTGTCTCCCCTGACTCCGCTGCGCCCGAAATTGGTCACATAATGATTGGCGATGCGAATTCCGGTCGTCGGGCTCAGGCACCGCCACCAAGGATGGCAGTGACCCCAGATGATTATGCGGGGACGCGGAGGCCTTCTCCGCGAATCTCTGGTATGGGTGACGCTAACCGGGAGCCAGATGTTGTGCACGGATTCAAGACCGGGCACTTCGGCCCGATTGTCGATACAGCATGGATATGCAATAACGATAATTGCCCATGTAGACGGGAAGATCTCCTTCAGAGACGAGTTAGGAGCGTGGGAGAGTAGAACCCACGCACTTTCATACAAAACAAGGGCTGCCACGGACAACGCGACGACATCGGTCGACGGTCTATACCGTGACGGCATTCTAAACCGCCTCCGCCGCATGGGGTTGTTCCCGCCGCCTTGGGGGGATTAGATATGAGTGAATTTGCAGACCGGCTCACGCACTACGAGACGAAATGCCGTCAGCATCTGAGTCGTGTTCGACTGTCGCATGTGCTTGCGCTGGGAACGCTGAGCGGCGGACAGGTTCAATCTGAAGAAATTGCCGGATTGATTCGCGCTTCGTTCGACGACGAAATACTGGATCGGTACGAGACGAAGGTGCGCACGGTTCTTCATCATCTCCACCTTCTTTCTCTCAAAACGAACTTCGAACTGTTCCTCAATCGGCTCCTGACAACAGTTTGGACGTTCCAGTTCCCTGTATTGAGCCTTACGATTCCGCGTGATATGTCCTTGCTCGTGCGCGACCTTGCAACAGAGTTCGGGCATACGATAGAGTCCACTGTCGATGTCCGAAACTTCATCATCGACAAGATCGTTGCCGTACATGGGTTGCAACAATTAAAAACGGCGTTGCAAAAGACGTCGGCGCTTGTCAGAAGTGACCCAGTAATGGTTGGTTAGAGTGACCCGGACTGAGTACAGGACGGAGATGGCGG